>Ga0315306_10000532_pt1 | contig 18458 bp, 17 predicted proteins | sample TDP1_MG_FD_203803 | JGI IMG/M metagenome (GOLD analysis project Ga0315306, IMG submission 203803) | Freshwater sediment microbial communities from Lake Towuti, South Sulawesi, Indonesia - TDP1 | ecosystem: Environmental > Aquatic > Freshwater > Lake > Sediment | place: Indonesia: South Sulawesi... | reverse complement strand
AGGTGTTGGCGTGGATGCGCAGTAAGAACATCAGAAGCTACAAGGACGTTGCAAGGATCATAACCGAATACTACTCTCGACCAGAAGAATTCTACGAGAGGAGGGTTGGAGACTTTGCGGCTAATTCGCAGCCTTGAGGGCTGGTCCTACAGGGTCTTCGGGCGTATAGCACCAAAATATTTGAGCAGTGTCTTCGAATTCAGAGAGGAGCTCAGCAAAGCTGGAATAAAAATCTATCCAGAGACCTATGTTTCACTCATGTTCTTTTTAGCCCTACTGACGGTGCCCGTTACCGTTGCCTCCATCGTGCTCTTGTATTTCATTAGGTGGGTTCCTCTGATTTTTCTTGTTCCAGCGCCAGTTTATGTTATGATAGGTTTCATGATTTGGCCGTCGATGAACGCTGGCGGGAGGAAGGGTGCGCTAGAGAGGGAGATGCCGTTCGTCTCGGCGTACGTTACGGTTATGGCTACTGGTGGTATATCGCCTTACATGAGCATTAAGAGGCTTTCTAAGGTTGATTTGATGCCTGCCATGCAGAAGGAATCTAGGGAGATATTGAGAGACGTTGAAATCTTTGGCATAGACCCTCTGTCTGCGTTGGAAAAGGTGGCTGAGACTCATCCGCTTGACGTCTACAAGGATTTCATATCTGGATATGCTTCGACCGTCATCACCGGCGGTGACATTAGCCACTTTCTCGAAACAAAGACACACGACATTTTCAAGGCTAGGTCTATGAGGATTAAGGCTGCGGCTGAACGCTTGGGAATGCTTTTGGAATCCTTCATTATAGTAATGGTTCTGATGTCACTCTGCTTCTACATACTCTTCAGCGTTGACGCAATCTATAGCACGGGCATTTCAATGTATTCAACCATGATTCTGTACACGTACTTTTTTGCGCCACTGCTTTCTATTCTCTTCATTTACATCGCTCACGGCATGCAACCAAAAAGTCCAATAACAGATTGGCGACCGTACAAGGTCGCTGCGATATCCGCAGTACTCGCCTTTGTGGTTTTCTTCTTGCTCACGGGTCTCGCGGGAATGTTTCCAATTCCAGCTCTGAGCGCTATCCAGAGCGCTGTTGACTTACCCACCGCTGTTGCTCTCAGTCTCTTTGTGTCAACCGCGCCTCCAGCCATAGTTCATAGCAGACTTGCGAGAAAAAGAATGAACACGGAGAAAGGGATAGCTAGCTTTCTCAGAGACCTCACCGAGGTCAGAAAGACTGGTATGGCGCCTGAGAAATGCATCGAGCAACTCTCCAAACGAAACTACGGCGAGTTCAGCAAGGACCTCGAGAGAATATCCTCTCAACTTTCTTGGGGAATTCCGCTGAGACGAGTCTTCGACGATTTCATGAGGCGCACCAAGAGTTGGCTGTCTCAGCTGGTCATATTCCTGTTGGTTGAAGCTATCGATGTGGGCGGTGGAACAATCGGAATGATAGAATCACTGACAAGATTTAACAACATGACCCAAGAGGTTGAGAGAGAAAAAAAGATGAACTCTCGACCCTACATTATAATTCCCTACTTCGCTGCTATCATGCTGATGGCGACAACACTCCTAACGCTAATTTTCGTGGGCAAGACCGTGAGCCTCGCCACAGAAGGCATGGGAACAAGGATAGACATAAACGCAGTGTCCACCATCTTCACCATCTCAGTGATCTTCCACGTTTTTATGATAGGGTTGGTGGCTGGCAAAATCGGTGAGGAATCCGTAGCGGCTGGGTTCAAGCACTCCTCCCTACTGGTTGTCATTACGTTGTTAGCGTCGGTATTGGTTCCAAAACTGGTGATATTTTGAGAGGGCTCAACACCCCACTCTTGCGCAACAAGAGAGCCGTTTCACACGCCGTTTCAGCCATAATCATAACCGCTACCACCGTCACGTTGGTTCTCGTCGCCTCCATCTATGCCTATCAAATCATGGATCTGCAGAAAGCCGCCGCAGAATACGAGGTGGCTAAGAAATCAATTCTGGCGTTCAACGACGCGTTAGAAAATGTTGCTTGGAAGCCCAATGCCGCTCGCTCAACACGGTTTACAATCGACTATGGACGGTTGGAGGTGACGCCGGAAGCGCTCACTGTAAGCATAAACGCGACGGTGAACGGCTCCCCCGTGACTCTTCTCTCAAATTCGACAGGATTTATGAGGTATTACCTCAGTGCCAAATATGTCACGTTTGGAGAGGGATACCAATCGTACATCTGGGGTAACAGCAGCTCCCTAATCATTGGAAGCACAGCCAGTTACGGCAGAGCGGTCGTAAATCAACAGAGTGGCTGGGTCACCATAACGCTAGATTATCGAGTGAGAGCCATGAGAACGTCTGTGGTTCAAGTCGGCGGGGGAAACGTTAACTACGTTGACGTGTGGTTTATCAAGCTCAAAATAAACAATTGGTGGAGCTACATCCACGACTTCGACTTGAAAGCCAAATGCCTCAGCGTGACCACTACCAGCCGCTCGTTTGATGTTGTTGGCGATCAGAACAGCGTAATCGGGGTGAAGATAGGAGACGCTTCCAGCTCATCCTCAATCTCATTGGTCTCTGGAAAGGTTGTGTTCAACGTTGTCACAGCTCTGGTGCAGGTAAGCGCATAGGAGGCAACGAAATGCCCGCTCCCACGATAAGTTACATGATATGCACCGGCGCTCTCATTGTCTTGATATTTACGGTGCAGCTCTTCTACCTCCATGTGGTCGACAACATCTGGGCTGATATGGCCAAGAGAGAGCTGAAAGAGATAACTGATTACGTTTCCGACACCATAGCCAACTTGTATTTTCTCGCCAACTCCACGAACGCTGACGTGAGCCTAGAAAAGACCCTAAACCTTCCCAAGGATGTGAGTGGTTCAGGTTACAACATGTCCATACTGCGGGACAGCGGCAACTTTGCCCAACGCGTTCAAGCCGCATTTAAGGGAAAGGCTTGGCTGAAAGCAACGTCGTGGCTTCCTCCGGGTTTGAAAGTGAACCTGCAGAAAGATCAGACCATTGAAGGCGGCGGGAGGCACGCAGTGGCTGGGTGCAGCCGAGTCTCTTCAAACACTTATGTGTGGATCGGATACAAGAGCGGGTGAAGACGTCGCCTCTTCGAGTTTTTTATGGTCTATTTTTGTCATATTGCGATTTTTGATATGTCGTGATTTTCGCGTTAGATTAATATACTGGTATGTCGTAAGATTCCATATAGAGCAGCCTAGAGTATTTTGAGAGCTGATGATGGATGCCTGGTGCCCTATACGACTACGTTGTTTCAGTGATACTGCTAAGCACTCTCTTTGTGGTCGCAGTCGTAGCCGTACCCAGCATTGGTTATGTTGGCATGTTCTACGTGGATGAGCAGCAGTTGAGGAACGTTGCATCAGAAGCCTTGAAGACCATGCTTCTCGATTCAGGCTACCCAGCTGACTGGGGTTTGGTGGAGAATTTCGATTCAGACTCTCTTGATAGGTTTGGACTCGCTTCATCTGGAAGCTCTGCACTGTTCGAGTTAGACTCGGATAAAGTTCAGCGGCTGGTGGTAGGAAACTCAATGGGATATTTAGAGTACGAAGATGCGCGCGAACTCTTAGGACTGCAGGGCTATGGCTTCGGCATAAAAATCGCCGCTCCCTTCAACGTCACGGTCACTCTCATGGGAGAGGTCAATCTGACCAGTTGGGAGAGGTATCCCACATTCGAAGTTGTAGTTACATATGGAGACGAAAAGCCTGTTCCAAACGCCAACGTGAAGGCATCAATCCTCTATTCATACCTCGAAAAGAAAGACCCCCAGGACGAATTCTACAACAAATACTCCCTACAATATGTTACCGCGCAAAATGTGACAGACGCGCTAGGCAGATGCAACATCTATGGCCATATCACGGATCCCCTGGGCAAAGTTCAGGACAACATCGTGGCTGTCTTTCAAGTGACAGTGGCAAACGTAGCAACTGTGGTGACAGAATACAGAATAGGTGGGCCGATCCAAGGCATCGCAGAGGTCAACATGATAGGCGACACTCTGGTCTTATCCCGTCCTGAAATCTACGACCCTAACTCCAACAACTGGATAACCTCCATATCAATCATCACAGAAGGAGGTCCAGTATCCCTATACAATGGGACACACGATGACATGTTGAACTACGGTTCAAAAGACCTATGGGAGAAAACCTTCGCCGAGCTAAAAGGCATGGAGCCACAAGTACTTATCTTCAACTTCAACACGGTGGTCAAACAGAGCGGAAGAGAGGGTGTGCTCGTAGCAGGTCCGTCTCCGGCATACTTAGGTAATAGGGTCGTGTGGTTTGGAGGCACCCCGAAGGGCACAACGGTCACTTTTCATAGAACTGTGCAGATCGGTGGTATGACTTACATCGTGGAGTTTGTGCTCTGGAAGGAGTTCCAGGTTTAGTTTTTAGCTAATATTGTTTAGTAAGACAGAATACTTAATATATTTCCTCGACGCCTTGTATATAGGGAGAACAACGCTACAGTTCTCCATCCGTTTAGAAAAATCTGTCTAAAAGGAGGGAAATAGGAAAACATGGCAGGAGAACTCTACGACTACATCGTCGGTTTGGCGATAACTGGCGTCGTCTTCATTTCTGCCGTATTCGTCGTCCCTAGCATGAATTACGTTAGCTTCCTCCAGGTTGACCAGCAGCAGTTAAGAAACACTGCTGAACAAGTTTTCAAGGCGATGCTCCTAGAGCCGGGCTATCCTCTGGATTGGGGATTAGCCGACCCCTTTGACCAAAACTCAGTGAGCAGAGTTGGGTTGGCGGCTGAAAATTCCACATTCTACGTTTTGGATTCTGACAAGGTTCAACGCTTGGTTACAGACAATCCGATAGGATACATTGAATATGATAAGGCGCGTGAACTGCTCGGTTTGAAGGACTATGGCTTCTCTCTAAGCATCGTTCCTCCGTTTAATGTCACAGTCGAAAACAATGTATTCGAGGTTGCCCCCAACGGCGTAGATTTGAAGCTTGAGGTCACGGTTTTAAGCGTTGCCGGCGAACCTATACCCAACGCCGTTGTGGAATCTACAATCATTTATTCCACGAAGAAGGGTGAGAATGCAAGCCTTCACGTGATTGTTGAAAAGAACACTACTGACCCCTTGGGAGTTTGCGAGCTTGAAAGACATATTGAGGCGCCATCTGACGGTGAGGACTTTTCTGATGTTATAGTGGTTTTTAGAGTGAGCGTGTCTGACGTGGCGTCGCTCTTTGTTACCTATCAGCGCGTGCCACCAAACGATATCGCTGAGATAAACTTTGTCGGGGACAACATAATTCTCACTATTCCTGAAGTCACCCCGAGAGGCGCAAGATGGGTCGACAATATAATGGAGTTTGATTGGGAATCCTTTGTATCCTTGTATAATGGCACGAGGGACAACCAGCTTGACAAACTGACGTATGGTGAGGGATACAAAGTTTGGAGTCGCACCTTAAAAGGCCTCAAGCAAGAGGTTCCAAGCCTCTTGATCATGAGTTTCTGGGCGGTCGAGGCAGGCGTTGGAAGAAGGTGTATCTTGATAGGCGGACCTAACCCAAACTGGCTTGGCTCAAGAGTCTTGCAGTACGGTGACCCAGCTGGAGCAGCGGGCGCAAAATGCGTAGTGAAGCTTCAGAGGAACGTGGTCATTTCGGGAATGACATACTTGGCAGAAGTGATGGTGTGGAAAGAGTCCTCATGAGAAGAATAAGGAATAAGGGCAAAAGCGGGCAGATGCGCATCATCGAGGCACTGTTAGCCTCTTTTCTCGTTTTGTTCGCCATAGCGTTTGTCAACTTGTTCGCACTGACTCCCAAGAGTCAGACTTACGAGGCTAGCGAACTAGAGAAAATAGGGTTTAACGTTCTGCACGACTTGGATGAACAGAAACTGCTGGGAAGATACATTCAAAACAAGGAGTGGGCAAACCTCACAGCGGCCTTGACGGTTTCTCTTCCGACAGACGTGTACTTCAACGTCACAGTCTACGATTTAACCGGTAAGGTGGTCAGCACCGCGCCCATAAGCTACGGAACACCACAGGTGTTTACCTCGAGTTTTGTGGCTTCAGTCACCTACATCGTTCCTGGCTATCAGGCTAACTACAACCCCAAGATTTTGGTCTTGCAATTGGTGAGAGGGTGATAGAATGAGGCTTGGTCGAGAGAAGAAAGGACAATTCATTATAATAGCCGCCTTGATGATGGCTATAATGATAATCTCCATCAGCTCCATTATATATAGCTCAGTGACCTACTTCAAAACTGAGCGATGGGAAGAGTACATCGTCTTGGTCGATAGCTTGAAGACAGGCACCTCTCGAGTCGTGGAGATAAGCCTAGCCAACTACACGCAAACGCTGAACAACACTATTCTGAAAGACCGTCTGGACAAGTGGGGCAACGACGTGAAAAAAGCCTACGCGGGTTTCGGAGTCATATTAAACTATACACTTCCTAGCGCTCGCGTACAAGCTTACGGAGTGAGCATCAACTACACCAGAGGACTAGCCTCCACATGGTATAAAAACGCCTCGTTCTCCGCCGCAAACACGTCCGTGAGTCTCAGCCTCGCTTCGGCTGGACTCACTGGCTACAATTTTCTCGCATCCGCTTTTCTTAAGGAGACCATACTCGCCGCAAAGTACGATGGTTCAGGAAAAAGGCTGTCTGTTTACTTGTCCATCGAAGAGGAAGATCTGATCCCCATTACAAATCTCAAAAAAGAAAGTTTTTCGCTTCGAGCGAAGTTGGCTGGAAACTGGGTCGCATTCACAGATTTTTCCGTTTCAAGGTATTTCAGCAGCACCTACAACATGTTCATCTACGAGATTCGTGCCAGCGCAACTTCCACGCCCTCTCTGGCGTCTGTCACCGCCACCGACTCTCGAGGCATCCGAGTCATCGCCAACTCTACCGTAACGAAAATATAGCGTGAAGCACCGTCCAAACGATGTCTCCGTAGATCAGCGCAACTATCAATCCAGCCGTGATGAAGACGAGAAGAGGCAAACCGGGAGTCGCCCAGACCTCGCCTCGAATCTTTCCTTCCTTGAAGGCTTTCACGACTCTCGCAACGATCTCGTCTCTCTTCTCATCCTTAGGCATGGTCAGCAGTTTTCTCTCGCTCTCGCCGTCTCCACTCTCGCCGAGGTCTTCAAGCGGATACAGATGCCCACTCTTCTCAAGCTTCGCCACATCAACCTTGTAACCACTGACGAAAGCAAGGATTTTTCGCCACAGAGACTCTCCTTCAAACCCCTCAAACAGCTTCTGCCCCGTTTTGAGCCTCCACAACAAGTTGCGCAGGAGGGAGTGGACAACGCTGAGCGCAGCCAACAAAACAGCGTTGCTGAAGACGGTTAATGGAAACAGCGGAGACACAAAAACGGTCTGAGACTGCAAGAGATAGAGGGGGTAGTAGGGGAGAGACAGAGAGAGACAAATCAAAGCCTTGGCGTCTGCCCCACCGAAAGCACCAGTGTAGAAAAGCACGATGGACAAGGCTAAGGTGAAGACGAACGAGAGAACGTAGAAGAGCAAGAGGTGATGAGCGAATAGGACATAATGAACTGTAGTCAAAACGAAGGCTGAAGGCGCAAAAATCACCCATACCCAGTTGCTCACCTCACGCTTTTTCCAGTCGCTCCAAGAAGCGTAGAGAAGGAATGAGAGTGCGACGAAGGTTCGGGTGGCGTCTAACGCTTCATTCATTTGAAGCACACAACATGTTCCTATAATTGAGAATGGATTATAGAAGGAATCAAACAAAAGTGTTGCCGTAGGACCAGCCCAGAAGAGGCTAGGTCAAAAGTAATGTTGGAAGATTTCTATGGAGCCTTCTCAGACAACTCCAAGTACTGTCCGGCTTCGGTGACAACTTTGAAGTAGTAGGTTGTGCCAGAAGTCCATGCGCTGCCTGTGGTTCCGCCTGAGCCCCATTTGACAGTGATTGTTATGTACGATTGAGCCGCAATCACTCCTGTCGTCGGGCTCATGTCATAGTCGGTTCCGGAGGTCAGCCTGGCGAGCGCTGAGAATCCCGAACTCGACCAGTACACTGCCACGACTTTTGCGTCGGCGGTTCCTGTGTTCCTTATGACCACGTCTGTGCGGTTCTTCGCGGCGCTCGTGGGCGAACCATAGTACCTTATGTTTTCTTTTCCTATCACTGTTGCTTGCCCCGTTGTAGAGGTTACGAAGGTCATGACCCACGCCCACGTGACTATGACCGCCGCCACCGCGATGACTATCAGCAGCAGTGTTGCCAGAATCGGTGATATGCCCTTTCTTGAGTGGAGCATCTTCTTTAACAAGCGTTGCTTCACCTCTTTTGAAGAAATCTTAGGCTGGGCGGATATTTAACGTGTATGAACGTGGACTCATTATTACGCGTAACAATATGTATTCAGAATCCAAACATGAAATTGAACGTTCTTTTCTCCATAGTTGAGGACTATTTGACTATTTCGTAGACGAAGGGCGGGGTGGTTGCTCTGACCTCTAGTTTGACTGTGAGCAGCGCTTCTAAGAAGCCTCTCAAGACCTCGGGGTTGTTTATGAAAGGCGCCTTAAGGATGAGGTATTTGTCTCTGGCGTAGAAGTCGCCGAATCCCTGCACTCGGAGGCGCTTGAAGACGTCTGGCCATTTTTCCTTGTCTGTTATTTCTAGGTTGAGTGTGGCTTCCATTGAGACTTTGGCTGCTTCGCCCATCCTTTGTCCAAGTTCTCGCCATTTCTGTTCTGGCACGTGCTGGAGTATTATGTTTACGAGTTCGACGTTCACGAGGGCTACTCGGCTGATTCCGCAGTAGTACTCGCCTGGGAACTTCCAGTCTTGTATCATCATGCTTCTGTATATGTCGAGCAGTTTTGATATGAGGGGCTTTATGCCCGGTTCTGTTCCCTCTCGGATGAGTTTGTCTATGTATTCGCGTTCTTTCTCGTCTAGGATTATTGTGGTTCTTCTAACAGATTCTTTAGATTGCACGAAACGTGCACCAACCTGTCATAAAGGTATATCTAATGACATAACTTATATGCGTTGTGATTATCTGCACACCTTCCGCATTCAAGCTAAGTTCTACCTGAGAGATGTTAGAAAAAATGTGGAATAGGGAATTTATGCCTCAATGAGGTCTATGATTCTTCGTGCTTCAGCTATTAGATAGTTAGCCTTTTCATCTGTTAGTTTCTTGTTTCTCATAGCTTCAACTCTTTTTATGAAAAGTGTAAGCTTGTTTAATGCTCCATTCTCGTTTTCTCTGTCTAAGTGATGTAGAGCTACTCTTAATTCGGATGTCAAGCTATTCTCTGTCCCCTTGGGCAAGTTCCAAGTTTCAATCACTTCGATCAGTTCCTTTATTGCCCTTACTGGAGGTGGTTGATAGGACAAACAGTATACCTCTCCTGAGGCTGCAAAGAAATCTTGTCTTCCATCTTCATCAAAATCGTCTGTTTGCCACATGCATGTGACGTAACTTTTGCCTACAAACTTCCAGATAATTGAGCCGTCCTTGCTACTCACGCAATAGCCTGTGCGATTAGTCGCCCCAACAAGGATCTCTCTCTTGCCATCGCCATTTAAGTCGTTAATAGGGTCAAAATATCGAATACCCCTCCCAAGTTTCGTAGACCAGAGGAGGGTCCCCTCTCGTCCATTAATGCAATACAAGGAGTCGTCAGGATAGACTGTTTCTATTAGGACCTCTTTCTTTCCGTCGCCATTTATGTCATCAAGAGTGTAAGTCTTGTATAAATCACCCCACGCATGTGCCCGAGTTGTAGAACTTGTGGTGTACGACCACAGCAAAGTTCCATCTCTGCCGCTGAAACACATGGTCTTATTATAAGGTATCGATGTAGTTGCGATAACATCTGGTTTGTTGTCATCGTTTACATCGGAAATTTGCGTCAGTGGCACTGATTTAGACGGGGAGGACCATATCAAAGAGCCGCTTCCACTGAGGCAATACAACATTCCTCCCAGTGTAGCCACCACAACATCTTGTGCGTCATCGTCGTTTACGTCATCAACAGTTAAGAGTGAATTGATTGGCGATGGCACCTCATATTTCCACAACAGGTCTCCAGAACCAATGCTGTTGCCATCAATGGCGTGAACCTCGTCGTGGGTAACACCAAAGGGGTCGCTCCAAGAAGCCCAAAGAGAGGCCACCACAACATCTGATATGCCATCGCTGTTAATGTCCGCGATGCACGCGCGTGGGGGACTAGGAGGGTAGTAGGTGTAGGTAAAGTTTACAGTGTAGGACCATATTTGGACACCAGTTGCCCCAGTAACGCAACTCACATTGTAACTCCCGATCCAAAAAGGCCAGTCGTAGTTCTGAAACACGCTACTATAACCCAAGATGTCCAATGCGCCATCGCCATCAATGTCTTGAACGTTAGCGATAAGTCCACCGGTCAGTAGGGAGGATGACCAAATTAATGCTCCATTGTTACCACTATAGCACTTATCGCCAATGATGATGTCCTGCTTCATATCATTGTTAACATCTGCAACAACGTAAGGCATTCCATCTGACTCAATTGTCCACAGGACTTGACCACTAGAACCACTTAAGCATCGGGTCTTGCCTTCAAATGAATAGACAACAAGGTCTCGTTTGCCATCATCGTTAACATCATTTATGGGGATTAAGCGCCAAGCCATGCTACCACATTGATATGACCAGATTAGCACTCCGGCACCAACACTTCCACCAGAAATTACGTGAACTTGTCCATCGCGTTCCCAAGTCCCTATAACAACTTCTTGTTTTCCATCACCGTTTACATCATCAATCCCCGTAACGCACCCTACAGCATCTCTGACAGCATATGACCAGATTAATGAGCCGTCACAACCACTGATACAGACAGTTTTGTTCTCAAGGTAAGTCTCATAATATCCCGCTGTCCCAATCACTGCCTCAGGTTTTCCATCATTGTTAACGTCATCGATGGAACCAAGGCTCTCTATAAAGCCAGATGCCTCATAAGACCAAAGGAGCTCCCCTGCGCCACTTATACACATAGTCTTGTTTTGTCCTCCTACAAGTATGTCATGTTTGTTGTCGTTGTTGACGTCTCCGATTTCCCTAAGAACGATATAATACACCTCTGGTACAGAATAAGCCCATAATACGTCTCCCATCTGACCATTTAAACAGAGAATATTCGTACCGTTAATGCACACTACGACCTCTGACGTTTGGTCGCCATCAATGTCTCCTATTCTATCGCTCCGATGCCAGTCGACGCTTCCGGGTCCCGTCAACTGCCATATTAGCGTTCCAGAACACCCGCTGATACAAAAGACCCCAAATTGCCCATCCACTAGATTCGATATGGCAACGATATCGTCTTTTGCATCTTTGTCTACGTCTCCAATATTTATTACGGAACAGACCATAATGCCATCAAATTCGAAAGACCAGATTAGTGAGCCATCTGCACCGTTGAGACACAGCACGCCTCTCCGCGTTGTCAGCATCTCAGTCCCGGCCACCACATCGGGTTTTCCATCTCCAGATACATCATTAATAGGGCAAACAGAGTAGACGCCATACATATGGCAAGAGATCGTGGACAATGTGGAATACGACCAAAGTAGAGCTCCTGTTTCGCCGCTCAGACATTTCACACCTGGGTCTGGATAGTCTGTTCCCACCACCACATCTTGCTTCTCATCGTTGTTGACATCTTCAATGATGGCTATACACATAACCCATCCTTCAACCACCTGCGACCATATCGGATTTCCTGTTGCTCCTGAAGAGCACCAAACCTTGAAGTTGTAGATTGTTCCGGCGACAACGTCTTGTTTTCCATCTCCGTCAACGTCATCAATAGCCGTCACAACACTTACATAGTCTCCTCCGACCGGCTTAGACCAGAGGACGTCTGGCGAGGAAATGACGGCGTTTCCTTCATCTGCATTGTTTACCGATACCTGAATCGTTGGATAATGCGAAGTAGCTCTGGCTGGTTCTGACTCAACTGCTCGAATGTCAAATGCCAATTTTAACATGCCCATCAACAGCAGTGTTAACACTATTCCAGAAACGATTTTTCTCTCCAATTTTCTTTTTTTTCTCCTCTCTCAGCTCTGTCTATGCTTCATCGTCCCAACAAAAAGAGACTAAGCACAGTTGAACAAATAGATAAAAATCAACATTTATGCCTTATGAAACAATCTTCGATACGACAAACAAACATGCCGGAGCGCTCCTCTCTCCTAAGGCTATCTTCCCTAGAACTTCCAATCTTCACTTCCTAACAATAATTAGACTCAGAACCAGCGTTCTCGTGCTGATTTTGCACACTCTAAACAGACGCGTTCTATAGTTCCTCTACAAAATCAGCGTCCGCCACAGACCCTGCTCGGCTCTTCTAATAGACCCCCTCTAGGCTACGCCCAAATTTATTTTCCTCATCATTCTCCACAGCCTATTCGGCGCCTAATAGAGGGGCTAGGCTAGCCTCTGTGCACACACATACGCAAAGCACATCTCCACTCAACATACCCCCCTCCCGGTATAGGTAGTCACACACACGCGCGGTCAACCTTGACATAAACTCAATCTAAAAACAAAACCACACTACTGAGCGCTCAGCGCAATCTGCGCCTATTCAAATCCTTGTTCTGCCACGAGTAACGCCTCATCTTAGCCGATTCACCATACCCACAAGCAGCGCAGCGCTTCCTCTGAACATTGTACGCTCTCTTGCCACAACGGCGGCATCGAATGTGCACAATCTTGCCCATGCGCTTACCGAAAGAAGACGTGCCCTTGCTAATTGGCAAAAACAGTCACCATTGTCTATCTCGGCGGTGGAGAAATAAGGATGACGTTGTCGCCTCGAACAATGATTATGCCCAGTTTCTTCAGGTTTTCAGCGCTCGTCGTGTCCTCAGCCTCCTCCAGAACCAGGTTGAGGTGCTGGTCGAAGCCCCTAAGCCTCCCCCGCAAGCTCTTGCCGCCCTTCAGCCTGACGAGAACTATCTTTCCGAGGCTCTCCTCCAGAATCTGAGTGGTCATTTCACTCATGCAACGTCCTCTCTCATTCCATTTTTTTTAATCCGCGCTTTTATACGTGCTAGCGCGAGTGATTTAAAGGTTATTGCACCAAGCGAAGCCAAACCACGAGTTTTCAGCCCAGAAGTCCACGTGGCACAAGCTTTAAATGAACACCCCTAAAGATTCAGTAAACCCGAAGGGAGTCGTCAAGCAAGTTGAAAGATACACTTTCTTCCGTTCTAGACAAGGTGAAAAGCCTAGGAGCCTCGTACGCGGAGATAAGGGCGCAGAGAAACAACAACACCCTCATAACAGTCAGAGAGGGACAAGTCGAAGCCGTCACGCTGGCAAGCGAGACCGGGGCAGCGATTCGCGTCCTCGCAAAGGGCGCCTGGGGTTTCTCCACAACAAGCTCTCTCGAACGCAGCGACCTGGAGAAGTCCGCCAAGTCGGCTTTCAAGATGGCTTCCACGGCTGGACCCAGCGTTCGAGAGCCCGTGAAATTGGCTCCAGTAAAGGCTATTGAAGACAAAGTCAAAGTAGACGCCAAGAAGGACCCCAAAAAAATTGATGTCTCAACAAAAATTGAAAACCTTCTGAGAACAAACAAGAGCTGCTTCGGCTTCGACAAGCGCATCAAGAGCGTAACCGTGGGCTACGCCGATCTAACCACTGAACAAACGCTCGCAACCACCGAGGGTTCCTTCATAGAGCAACAGAAGATGTTCGTATGGAACTACTGCTGGGTGACAGGGAAAAGCAACGGAATCATGGCGAGCGCCAGAGACGAAATCGGGGCGCACGGATACGAACTGTTCGATGAAGAGCCGCCCGAACAAATCGCCGAGAGAGTGAGCAAAAAGGTGACCCAACAGTTAGAGGCGAAAACTCCCAAGAGCGGTCCCCAACAGGCCGTCATCGGAACAAACATAGTGGGCGTTTTCGCCCACGAAGCATTAGGACACATATGCGAGGCGGATTTGACACTTTCAGGAAGCGCCCTCATGGGAAAGCTTAGGAAAAAAATCGCGAGCGAAAAGGTCACAATATACGATTCCGCTCTGCTTCCCAAAGAGGGGTTCGGAACCATAAGCTATGACGACGAAGGTGTCCCTGGGCAGAAAACTGTCTTGATTGAGGATGGAGTCCTCGTCGGGTTGATGCACAACCGCGAGACAGCAGCCAAAATGAGCATGTCGCCGACTGGAAACGCTCGAGCCCAAGACTTCAGGTTTCCGCCGCTGATAAGGATGCGGAATACGTGCTTCGAGAAGGGGGACCACAGCTTCGAGGAACTGTTGGAAGGCATTCGGTTCGGATACTATCTGGAAGCGTTCAGAGGGGGGCAAGCCAACTTGGACGGCACGTTCACTGTTGGTGTTCAGAGCGCATACGAAATCGTGAAGGGTGAGCTAGGCAGCCCTGTCAGAAACGCGGGGATATCTGGCAACACCTTAGAAACTTTAGAGCAGGTTGAAGCCTGCGGAAAAGATTTTGGACTGGAGATGGGACGGTGCGGCAAGGGGCAGTACATGTTTCAGTCTTCAGGCGGACCTCCAATAAGAGTGAAAAGCATCCTCATAGGGGGCGGGTAAATGAGCCACACCGAACTTTGCAGGAAAGCCGTGAATACAGCAGTCAAATTGGGCGCCAGAGAAGCAGAAGCACTGGTCGCGAGCGGGCACTCAATCAGCGTTGAGATTGAAAGAGGAGAGATCAAAACATGCACAGACCTTTGGGACGCTGGAATCGGAATAAGAGCCCTAATCGACGGCAAGGTTGGTTTCGCGTACACAAACGTACTAACCGACGAGGAAGTGAAGAGGACGGCTGAGCAAGCGGTCAAAGCCAGCAAAGCAAGCCTCAAAGACAAGAACTGGAGGAGACTGCCAGAAAGAGCTACTTATCCTATGGTTAAGGACACGTATGACAAGCGACTCGTCGAGTTTGCCCCGGAGGAGGCTGTGACCCTCTGCCAAAGAATGATATCCTCCGCTTCGGAGGTTGACAAAAGGGTTCTGCCAGCCTTCGGAGGCACCGAAGTAAACGTGCAAGAAATGGTCTGCGTCAACACAAATGGCGTTGAAGGGAAAAACGTAGGCACTTCACTCGGCTGCAGCCTGGGCACAATGGCGCGATCTGAAACACAGGTTTCACCCGTATGCTTTGAATTCAAGGTTTCTCGATTGTATGCGCCTGAACCGGAATGGGTCGGTCGAGAGGCAGCCAAGTTAGCGGTTGAGTCACTGAACGTTGGAGAGGCCAAAGAGGGGAAGTTTCCTGTATTACTTAATCAGCACTCTCTTCAATCGATACTGATGTTCACTTTTATCCCTTCAATTAGAGGAGACATGGTATCGAGGGGAAGAAGCGTCTTCAAAAATAGGATAGGCGAGATTGTAGCCCACGAAAACGTAAGCATCTACGATGATGGGACGTTGCCCGGAGGACTGAACTCCGGAAGCACAGACATGGAGGGTGTTCCACGGCAGAAGACTCCGATCATAGAGAAAGGGATCCTACACGGTTTTCTCTACGACAACTACTGGGCTAGGATAGAGGGCGCGAAAAGCACCGGGAACGCTAGCAGAGGAGGAGGTGGACTCAGTCTTCCTCCCTACGGAAGCGTTCCAGCGATAAGTCCAACAAACGTTCGACTTCTAGGCGGCACAGCCTCGGAAGAAGAGCTAATAAGCGAAGTTGGAAACGGCTACTACGTCAATAGCGTTCAGGGTGCTCACCAGTCTAACCCAGAAACGGGGGAGTTCTCTGTAGCCCTAGCGCCAGCTTGGAGAATAGAGAAGGGAGAGATAACCCACGCGGTGAAGGGTGTCATGATTGCTGGAAATGCTTACGAAATGATTAAGAAGTTTTCATTGCTGAGCAAAGAAACAAGGCAAGTAGGACCATTAATCGCTCCCCAGACTGTGGTCAGCGAAATGAGCGTGGTCACAAAATAATCATGAATAGTCAGAAAGTCAGGCAGCTAAAATAAAAAGACGCCACACTTCTCATAGGCTTACTACATCTCAGTCAACAGAGGATATGAGAATGTCACCAACCTATCGACGGCACCTTCTGAGGGAAAAGGAGACAGCGCAAGTTCTTCGAGAGATGTCTCAGAGACTAAAAGTGGACGTTCAACGACTTTTCGGACCAAAGCCAAGAGTTGAATCCGTCGAAACTCAAGTCGCCAAGCTATACTTCATCAACGGAAGACCCACAATCGCCGTGTCCGACGGCTCTCTTCTACCCCTACTAAGCTCAAGTGAGGTCTTGAGCCGACTGCCAAGAGTGGTTGTGAACATTGGCGCTGTTCCGCACGTCTGCAACGGAGCCGACGTTATGGCTCCTGGAGTCGTACAAATTCAAGGTGAATTTGACAAAGGGGACTTCGTCTTGGTTGTTGACGAACGCCACAGTAAGCCTCTAGCCATATGTGTTGCCCTAACCGATGCTCACACCATGAGGAGCCTCAAGCAGGGAAAAATCCTTGAAAACGTCCATTACGTGGGTGACAAGCTGTGGGATCAGTTGAAGGCTTTTAGTCGTGTTCAATCGTGAAAGGGATGAGTGAGCGGCGATAAAGAACGTTTATAACGGTGTTAAGTTATTATAGAACTAAAACGGGAAGAATCGCTAATGACTCAGAAGAACCCCGCTAGCTGCCCCGGCATCTCTCAGTTCATGCGACCCGTGCCCGAGTACATCAAGTGTCCGAAGTGCGGCGGCGATGTTGAGATATGGAGCGACGAGGAGAAAGCCCAGTGCCACCAGTGTGGAACAACCGTTTCCAGGAACATTCAGTCATGCCTAGATTGGTGCGAATACGCTGACAAGTGCAGAGACCTGATACAGACGAAGAAGAAGGAGAGGGGCGAGCTCTAAAACCGTTTTTTTTGCCCATTTTTGTTATGAAAGTGTAAATCGCACCTTAAGCAATTTGTTCTTTTTGAATCATTGTTCACTCATCGAAGAATTCCAAATGGTCAGTTTTAAGGTGTGCCGTTGAAAAGCATGGTTGTTGGCACTTAATATTTGTTCATAAGCATTAAAAACCCCTTTTGACACTTGTGTTGAACACCGCGAGCTGGGTGCATCGAAAAGAAACGTTTAAAGTTGAAGGTTCGAAAGTATACGGAGTGAAGAGGATTGCCAAAATTGGGCAAGGCAATCGGTAAAGTTGTGACGAAGATAAAGAAAACCGAGAGGGCGGAGGCGGGCAAGAAAACTCCGAAGGCTTCTGTCGCTCTCCCGAGCAAGGTCTATCTGAAGGCTCTGCCCCTGCGAGACCTCGAGGACGTGGACGTGGTTAAGCGGGAGGTCGAGGCTGGAAACATCCTGATTCTGAGGGTTAGTCCGCTGGCTAAGAAGAGCATAGAAGATGTTAAGCGGGCTGTGAGCGAGCTGTGTGAGTTCACCCAGACTGTTGGAGGAGACATTGCCCGCTTGGGTGAAGAGAGAGTTGTGATAACTCCAGCCTTCGTCCGAATCTGGCGAGAGAAAACCGTTGCGCCCAAAGAAGCCCTGCCAACAGCAGCTTGACAGGTTTTTTAGGCTGTGAGTAGTTTCTTCTTTGCTATTATCTTTTCTATCCTCTTTTTTGCGTCTATTCTTTGGTATATTTCTAAGGCTTGGTTTAGTAGCGAGTAGGCTTTTTCTTTGTCGCCTTCTTGGTTTCTGTCTAGGTGCATTACGCCGTATTCGTATAGGAGCTCAGCGAACTGGATGACGTACCATTTTTGTGCGTTTAAGGATTTGTAACCTTGAAGGCTTTTTTCGAAGTGTTGTATGGATTGTTCCCAGTCTTTCTCTTCTCTGAAAAGCATTGCTTTCAACATTTCGGCATCAGAGATGACTAACCTGTTTTTTGTTCTTGTTGCGTGTTCGTAGATTTTTTCAATTAATTCTTTGGCTTTTTCAATTTCACCCTTTTTCAAATATAGCTTTGAGAGAGCTGGAAATACCCAAGTAAGCTGACTGCGTGTATCTCCCGCCTTTTCATAGATGCTGTTGGTTTCTTTGAAGTATTTCTCAGCTTCCACGGAGTCTTCCATTTCCATAAACAATTGTCCAAGCCATAAGGCACTAAGTCCAGAAGTCTCATACTCTCCAATCTTTTTTGCGATGTCATAAGCTTCCATTAGATACTGAAGACTTTTTTCCCATTCCCCTAAAAATTGATAACCCATCCCAAAACAAACAATCATTAGAGTGACATCGACGGTATTATTAGTTCTCTTATTCAGCGCTAGCAGTTCCTCCGCCAAGGAAAAGCCTTTCTGCATCTCGCCCATGTTAACATAGCTCCACGACAAAAACCAACCACTCCAAGACATGGAATGTACGTCACCAACTTTTTTTGCCAATTCAAACCCCTTTTGCCATGTTTCGAACCCCTTTTGAAAATC
>Ga0315306_10000531_pt1 | contig 18462 bp, 16 predicted proteins | sample TDP1_MG_FD_203803 | JGI IMG/M metagenome (GOLD analysis project Ga0315306, IMG submission 203803) | Freshwater sediment microbial communities from Lake Towuti, South Sulawesi, Indonesia - TDP1 | ecosystem: Environmental > Aquatic > Freshwater > Lake > Sediment | place: Indonesia: South Sulawesi... | reverse complement strand
CGGGGTTCTCCAGGGGGTGGTGGTAATATTGTGCAGCCAATCTCAATGTAGCCCAATGTCATAGGCATGAATTTTCTGAACTCTGTGTCCCAGCCTGGGTTTTTAAGGAAGGTCCCCTCTGTCACGGCTGGTGGAAACTTTAGCACACCAAAGTTCCATCTGAGCTTGAACTCCCAGCCTGAAACCTTTGGCGCGCCACTGACCTTTATGTATATTGTGTAGGTTTGACCTGGGACAGGAATTGGAGCCGATGGACTTGCTGGGTCAACGTAGATGGTAGGTGTTATCGCTTGAGCCATGTTTATCGTTGCTAGGCTCAAGAAAAGCGCTAGAACAAGCGATGTTGAAATTAATCTTTTTCCTCTCACTCTATTCACCCCATTTTTATCCTGCAGAGTTGCCGTATGAGTCTCCAGCAATCGCTAGATCCTTTAATTCCACTTTTGTGTTCTTGTCTAAGTCAGCAGCTGAGTTGTAAACGTCCCAAGGTTGTGGCGGTGGTAATGGTGTGCTATTTGGATCTCCTGAAAAGCCTAAGGCTCTGGCGATCAAGCCCATGTCCTTCGTGTCAACAAGCGTGTCGCGGTTCACATCGCCCTTAGCCCAGAAAGCATTCCCGAGGAAAGTGGATATGGCGTCTTGTGTCAAATAGTACTGAGGCCAGGCGTCAAGGTCGAATACCCCGGTGAGTAGGTCTCCGCTCTTGTATTTCCATGGTCCTGCACCGTCTTCTACCAAATCTTTTATACCGTTGTTATTCGCGTCGTCAGTCCATGGGTGATATTCTCTGACTTTCGCTGATTCCCAGTTATCGCGGCGGTACACTGCAGGGTCAGGATTAAATACAGCAGTCCTGTATCCCCAACCATACGCGTCATTGGCAGCCCACCATAATTTACTGTTGAGAACGCAGCCGCCAACTATGCCAGCCCAGTGTGCAGCCATCCAGCTCTGCACTCTGAAGTAGACTCTGACATGCAAATTGTCTATTTTTGTCACGTTCTTGATGTCCATTACCGTCGCGTAGTTCCACGCAGTACCGGGTCCGCAGTCACGGATGAACTCTAAGCTGAATACCACATCGTCAGCCGTTACCGATGTTCCGTCATGGAACTTGGCGTTGCTGCGTATGGCGAAGTCCACATAAGTCTTGTCTCCGTCCCAGAGACCAAGCGACCAGCTTTCGGCGATCCAGCCCACTTCTTTCGACAAGTCGTAGGGGTTGCGACCAATTAAGGGATCGTATATGCAGTTAAGTAGCTGCCAGTCCCAAACCCACTCTGAACAGATGATGTGGATGGCTTCAGGTGAACTCTTGAACCCATAGTTTATGGTGTCGTCGCCTGCCTTATACATGTTGAGGAAGCTGTATTCCCCATACCCAGGAACACCGTGGTCAACGCCGTATCCCTGCATGTTGACTACGCCACTCCAGTCCGCGCTGTAAGCTTTGACACCAGCCGCAGCCCATAGTCCTTCCGTAACCTGGTACTTGTTGATTAAATATGTGGCATTTCCGATAGCATAACGGCCGTCGGGATCTAATTTTGGCGAATACAGAACCCTATCAAGCCAGAAGTCAAGGTCTCTAAAGCATGCAGCTTGGTAGCCTCCGCTCCAACCAACCGGAGCCCAAAACTGATGAGACGAGAATACGCCATAGAGGAAGTCACCGTCAGCTCCAAAGGAATATCCCTCAGTGTACAAGTGGAAGTTGTATTCAACCATCACCGACTTGAAGGCCACAGTTTTTTCCACAACACGAGCTTCTACTGGAATCCCTATTGCCTGCATGTCTGCCGCCAAGTGTTCACCAGCCGCCTTTCTGTTGGGATCATCTAATCGAATGTAGAATATCAAAGGCTTCAGATCGCCCCCAGCGGCACCTGTTGTTGACCAGTCGCCCTTAGGGTCAATCCGCACGTGGGTCACAGGGTTTTCAGTGAAACCAGCCGCGTTCAGCAATTCGATTGCCTTATCCACATTTTTTGTGTAAATCAAGCTCGGTATTGTTACGGATCCGCCAGGTAAGTCTATTGTGAAACTCGAAGCCGTAAGATTTCCTTTATTATATAGAGACTTCAGTGATTGCGGCATGTAGGTATCGAACATTTCACCATAACCTTTCAGTATCTCGGTTTGGATGTAGCTCTTGTCAGTGAGATAGGATAGAGCCAACCTGAACGCCCAAGCCTCCCGGTCATAGACATCAATTAAATTAAAGTAATGCTTGTAGCTTTTCGTCTTCCCATCATACTCGGTCAGATAGTCGTCTACTGCAGCACCTGTTTTAGGAGGCCCATATTCCACCAGCGAACCCATTTTTCCGTCTGGTCCAACTCCTAGACCAGTAGGCCACCTCTGACAATTGAAAGCATAACCGTACTCACCGATCTCTGAAAAATCCCTCATAACAATGCTGGGATTAGTAGCCCACCTGTCAACCCAATACTTCGTGAGCGGCCAGTCAACAATATCAATAGCCCCCGTCTCAAGAGCCGTAAACTCACTGTACGGGTCGCCATAGTTCACACAGTGTAATTTCAGCATCCTTGGGCCAGACTCTGCTAGCACTGGAGTTAAAGAAAAGGACATCGCGAATATCGAAGCCAATACCAGAAGTGCAATTACGAAGTGTTTCGTTTTCAAGGATTTTTCCCTCTTCTCCTTTCTCTTTTTTCAGCAAGTAAGTGTTTGACATTTGGAGGAATTTAAAGTTTTGCCCATTTAAAATTACATAATTAAATTCTAGGAGTCAATCACACAACACGCAGAGATGTAGGCGAAACTTAAAATACCTCTGTTAGCAAGAAAAAATCTCTCTACCAAAGGAGAGATTTCAGTGGGTCTCAGAGCGTATATAATAAAAAGGTCCATTTACTCGTTCATACTCATCCTCTTCGTGCTAATACTAAACTTCGTCATATTTGAACTGATGCCTGGAAACCCCATGGCAATGTTCGCAAATCCATCCAGACTAAAAACTGCGGAACAAGCACAAGAAATGTTGAGGGTATGGGGCCTTGACCGACCACTGCCCGAGAGAATCGCAAAATATATAGTCAATATGTTGACTGGGCAGTTCGGAATATCATACATATCAGGAAATTACATCAGCGCAGAGATTATGGAACGCATCGGAAACACTCTTCTCTTAGTCGGCACTGCCGAAGCTTTTTCTGTATTATTTGGTGTAATCTTAGGAGTCATGGCAGCCTACAAAAGGGGAAGCATATTCGATAGCGGATCAGTACTGCTCTCCATAACAACTTACTCCCTACCAACCTTTTGGATGGGGATGATTCTCCTACTCGCATTCGGTTTCCGTTTGCACTGGTTCCCTACAGGAGGAACCTCTTCCTATATACTCACTCCGGCTCCCAACATGTTTGTCTATGCCGTTGACCGACTGTGGTACTTATTCTTACCAGCTTCGGTCCTCACCCTCTTCATGTACGGCAACTATCTCCTCTTAACACGAGCTACAATGCTGGAGACCCTCACTGAAGACTACATAGTAACTGCCAAAGCCAAAGGAGTAAAAGGAAGAACACTGCTATTCAAACACGCACTGAAAAACGCTTCACTGCCCATCATAACAAGCGCGGCAATAGGATTCGGCTTTGTCTTAAGCGGAGCAATAATAACAGAGCAAGTTTTCAATTATCCAGGGCTAGGAATGTGGACTTGGAAAGCAATAGACTTCGTTGATTACCCAGTTCTCCACACAATTTTCTATCTAGTAGGCGTGTGTGTCATTTTAGCTAACTTCATAGCAGACCTTATATACGGTGTAATTGACCCAAGAATAAAGTATGGGTGACAACTATGACGGCGACCCCAAAGAAAGAAAAAGGATTACTGCAAGCCATAAGGCGAAGCAAAAGAGCAATTTTCGGTATCGGAATCCTCTCATTCTACATCATAATAGCACTGGCAGCTCCCATCATCGACCCCAACGACCCCCTGCACGGATTTTACATGGCAGGAGACTTTGCCGTCCCCTCATTTTATCGATACTTACCAGGACAAGAAAAACTAAGCGAAAACTTCATGTTGGTGACAGATTCAGGCTTCCCCACTCCCGCCTCACTTTGGGAACAATGGAACTTCACACGCATCTCCACTGGAGCCGGCAATGTTAGCCTTCGCTACGACCCTGCTATTGGCGAGGGAAGCGCCGCCATAGTTTTCAGACGCACCAGCCCAACGAAATTAGCTCAAAGAGTTGAAGCCAGCCTATCAAGGGAGTTCTTATGGCCATATTATCCACCTATAAGATTCTCATGCAAAATATCCGTATTTGCAAAGGGATCCACTGATACCTCATCTGGACTGAGCGTCCCAGCCAGAGTGTCGGTCATCATCAAACCAGTCGAAGGAAACGTAACATACCCGATTTTCTGGACCTATAAAATTGAAAACCCCACCTCAGCGTGGATTAGCCCAAGCGAAAGCTACCCTCCAATCACAGACTCTTACGATGCAACCCTTAAAAAAATGTTTGGTTCCTCCATGACCGATCCAGCGCAATATGTTTTTTCAGAACCGGGCAGATATTCATACTACATTTCAATATTATTTGAAGACAACAACCCGAAAACGTTAGGAAAAACAGTGGAAACCACAGTCTACCTTGACGACCTTAACGTAAGGCTTTACGGTGCATCCTACGGACTGCTTGGAACTGACCAGTATGGACGGGATATATTTGCCCAATTCCTCTACGGAGCACGAATATCACTTTACGTAGGTCTACTTTCAGCTATTTTATCAGTTGTTATTGGCTTATTTGTTGGATTAGTCGCAGGTTACATTGGAGGATTTGTAGATGAAATTTCAATGAGACTTAGTGACATGTTGCTCGTGTTACCTGGACTGCCGTTATTAATTGTTTTGATGGCAGTTTTAGGCACGTCCTTATTCAACCTTATCCTAATAATTGGCGTATTAGGATGGATGGGCTTCTCGAGAGTGGTGAGGTCGCAAACACTCAGTCTCAAAGAAAGGCCCTTTGTTGAAGCCGCTAAAGCCGTTGGAGCCAGCAGGCTTCACATCATAAGAAGACACATTCTCCCCAACGTCATGTCCCTAGTGTATGTTTCGTTGGCACTTTCGGTTCCAAGCGCGATCATTTCAGAGGCAGCTCTCAGCTGGCTTGGACTCTTTGACCCGAGCGTAATCTCATGGGGGAGAATGCTCTTCGATGCACAGGTTAACGAGGGCATTGAAAGATTGTATTGGATAATTCCTCCGGGCATAAGCATTGCGCTAGTATCTCTCTCATTCATTCTGCTCGGATATGCCCTCGACGAGATACTCAATCCAAAGCTTCGAGCAAGACGCTGACAACACACTTAAACTTCACAGGACCATAAAAAATGCTTCTTATCTCATCAAAGAAAAGTGTTCTCACACGTAACCTAACTGAATATCCCACTTCAAAAAAAGTTTTATATTCTCCTTTCATCTTCTCAGTATACCTCACACGACTACGGGAGAAATCAAGAATAAAAAAAGAGGACTCAACATGGCTGTTTTAGACATCCACAACCTTACAACATATTACACCACGCTTAGGGGACCGGTACAAGCCGTTGAGGGGTTAAGTTTTGCTGTTGAAAAGGGAGAAGCATTAGGTTTAGTGGGCGAGTCTGGATGTGGCAAAACTACTGTTGCTTTATCGATTCTAAGAATTCTTCCCCAAGGTGGCAGAATAATTGAGGGAGAAATTCTCTTTAATGGTCAAAACATTCTGCATTTCTCTGAAGAAGAATTTAGAAAAAATATACGATGGAAGGGCATTTCAATAGTCTTCCAAGGCGCCATGAATGCTCTAAACCCAGTTTACAAGGTTGGAGACCAAATAGTGGAATCCGTCTTGATCCATGAACCAAATATAAAGAAGGACGAAGCCGAAGAAAGAACAGCCAAACTGTTAGAAATGGTTGGAATCGACCCTCAGAGAGCAAACAATTATCCTCATGAATTTAGTGGTGGCATGAGACAGCGAGCTTTGATAGCCATGGCCCTCGCCTGTAATCCGACACTCTTAATCGCCGATGAACCTGGAACAGCTCTAGACGTCATCGTGCAAGCACAAATCCTAAAATTGTTGCGAGAATTAAAGTCAAAACTAAACCTGAGCATGATACTTATCACTCATGATTTGTCAATCGTTGCTGAAACTTGCGAAAAAGCGGCAATAATGTACGCGGGAAAACTAGCTGAATACGGTAATATCATATCAATATTCAACGACCCTCTGCATCCCTACACTCAAGGGTTGGTAGGCGCTTTCCCAAGCATCAAAGCGCCCAGAAGACGCATGGAGTCGATACATGGTTCTCCACCTGACCTGCTAAATCCTCCACCTGGTTGTAGATTCCATCCCAGATGCTCTTTCGCGATGAACCTGTGTAAAGAACAAGAGCCAGAACTTTTACCTGTCGGAATAAAAGATAATCATTATGTTTCATGCCACCTCATCGGAAAAAGATAGGAGGAAAATATTGTGGCCGAGGATATCGTAATGAAAGTTACAAATCTTGTGAAATGGTTCCCTGTTAGAATGGGGTTTTTTTCAACGGTGTTCGCTGGAAAACAGCTCTATGTGCGAGCTGTAGACGATGTCTCTTTCGACGTTCGAAAGCGCGAAGTCTTTGGCTTGGCTGGAGAAAGCGGTAGCGGAAAAACGACCACGGGCAGATTACTGCTTAGACTCATTGAACCCACTAGTGGAAAAGTGATTTTTGACGGAAAAGACATCACAACTATCTCAGAAAATGAATTGAAGCCCCTACGCAGAAAAATGCAAATAGTCTTCCAAGACCCCTATGAATCTTTGAACCCAAGAATGACGATCAGGGACATTATCACGGAACCCATGCGAGTGCAAGGTGTAGGAAACGAATCAGAGATCGAAGAAAAAGCGCTCAAAATCTTAGAAGATGTCGATTTGCTCCCACCTGAAGAGTTCATTGTAAGGTTTCCACATGAATTAAGTGGTGGGCAACGCCAACGTGTTGCAACTGCTAGGGCTTTTGTGTTGAATCCTGAGTTTATAGTTGCAGACGAACCCGTATCCATGTTAGATGTCTCAATTAGAGCTGAGATTCTGAAGCTCATGCTTTCATTGGTGGAAAAGTTTGGCACTTCGTTCTTGTATATAACCCATGATTTAGCGCTGGCCCGCCACATGTGCGACAGGATAGCTATTATGTATTTGGGCAAAATAATGGAGGGGGGAGTCACCGAGAAAATCGTTTACGAACCTTTACACCCCTACACCAAAGCATTGATTTCCGCTGTGCCCGTTCCTGATCCAACGATTAAACGGAGCGAGATTGTTGTTAAAGGCGAGATCCCAAGCCCAATTGATCCGCCTCCTGGCTGTAGGTTCCATACCAGATGTCCGATTGCCGAAGAAATATGTCACCAAAAAGAGCCACCCCTTATGGATCATGGAGATGGGCACTACGCCGCCTGCCATCTCATTGGTACATCACATTGGGAAGAGTACGTAGCAATGAAAGACTAGCTTAGCCATGTTTTGCAATTCTTTTTCTTTTAATAATGTCATAATGAAAAGTTTTATCATGGGAAATTAATGTTAATTACAAATACTTGAGATGAGTTTATCTGCTTTTTGCTCTATCTTTTGATTTTAGCTTGTGTGTTTTGTGTCTGAAGTGTCTGTGTTTCGGGCTTTTAGAACCCCAAATTGATGTTATCAAGCCTCCGATAGCTATGGGAGTGCCTATATAGAAAAGAGAAGTGTACGGATACTGTAGTTCGGGCTCTTTATACGTCTGTTTTTCAATTGCCAACCAAATAATTGTTGTGAGTCCCAAAGTGTCTACGCTAACAGTATAAGTCCCCGTGCGATTTGCAATTCCTTCTACATGCTCCAATGGCATAAACTGCCCTGCTGACCCAAGTTCCACAGGAACAAAAACGGTTGAATTATCCCCTGGAGGATCAGAAGTTATTGTAAATGTAAATCCAACACCATCGGGAAGAGGCCCTATTCTAGAATACGTCTTACTCTGGAAACGTACTCTAAACTTATCGCCTTCAGTTAAATTGCCTCTGACTAGATCACTATTAAGAGAGGAAGCAACCTCATTCCATTGCGGTATTGGCTCAGGTTTTACAGGTATCCCAGAACACGATGAAAGGAGAAGCCCCAGAATTAAAAAGAACAGGCCAAAAGCGAGTACGCCCTTTCTCATTAGCGTTTCACATAACCACAAACAGCAACGGTCATTAAAAAGGTTGCTTTTTAAGAGACTCTTTCTTTTCTAATAAAAAACTACGCCCATAAATGATAGAATTAAACCCAAAGCGAGTAGAACCTTTTAATATGTGCCATTCACTGCTTTAATGTTAGCATGACGGTTAAATGGCTTCTCTCAAGTACGCAGATGCATTAAAGAATGCAAAGTTTTGGAATTATCACTTAATTGCGAATTGAATCAACATGGAATGTATCAACTCTTTCGATACAACGGTTAGAATTTTAAATTTTAATATTTAATGCAGAAAACGGCAATTTAATCTGCAATAAAGTCTTAATACCTCTGTTAAAACTATAAATCATGGCATGGCAAGAAAAGAGATTCTTTTGATTACATTCTTGACACTGCTTTTAATCCAAACGCGAACGACAGAGTCTTCACAAACCATCGCCACTATAGCATTGCCCGAAAAACTAAAAGGACCGCTTCTTATGGTAATAGTCAATTCATCCATTTACACAGCGATAATGTCTTCCCTAGATCAGTACGTAATAGATGTTGAAAGCAGTGGATTCTCTGTGAACATAACTGAAACCGATAAACTGCCAGATAAAAGCCCAAAGGGAATCAGGATGTATTTGCAAGGGACTCTTAACCAGGGCCTAATTGGCGCTTTCCTTGTGGGAGACATTCCTGAAGTGTGGTACGAAGTGGATGGCAAAAAGTTTCCTACAGACATGTACTACAGAGACCTAAACGGTTTCTGGATTGACCCTAATGGTGACGGAACCTATGACCAACACATTGGAGACGTATCACCAGAAATTTGGGTTGGAAGACTCAAGGCTTCCAAAATTCTAGGCGACGAGGCTTCAGTGATAAATAATTATTTCACCAAGAATCATCGCTATAGAAGCGGCTTGCGTGTGTTACCATGGTGGCGATCATTAGTATACATAGATGATGATGGGATTAACTGGACGGAAGATGCCGAGCTTTCTTTGAGTCAAATATCAACTGACTTAACGCTCGTAACAGACCCTGCGGCCACCAATGCGACAGATTACAAGAATAGGCTTAAGGACCCTTTTGGCTACCAATGGCTATACCTAATGAGCCACGGATCATTCGATTTTCATTCTTTCAAAGTCCGTCCGACGCAAGATTTATCAGGATGGGGTGTGGGGCCCCAAACAGTTTATCCTTGGGAGTATCGGGCAATTGATCCCCGTATTTTCTTTTATCTTTTTTTTGTGTGCTCAGCAGCAAGGTACACGGAACCTGAGTACTTATTGGGCTCGGTTGTATTCACGAACACCTATAGTCTCCTCGCAATTGGTTCAACAGATTTGATATTCTCTATTTCTTTTAGAGAATTTTTTACTTCTTTATCCGAAGGTAAAACAATAGGTGATGCTTTCCAGAAATGGTTCTTAGAGCATTCTAACGATCTAAAAAAGCAGGATTATGAAACCATGTTTTATGGCTTAACAGTCATAGGCGACCCTACACTTCAGTCAGGCCGTCCAAGAAGCGTACAACTTCACGATGTTTCTGTCGACGATGTCAGAGTTAGCTTAGGAAACGCAAATGAAAAGAGCGTGTCAATAACAGCGACGATTGAAAACAGGGGAAATTTCACTGAGACCTTTGAGTTCACTATTCAAGCAGGCGCGCTTACCTTAATGGCGAAGCGTTTATCATTGCGAGCTAAAGCCATCACGGTGATAGCATTCAATCTTACGCAACCATATCGCGTCATCTTAACCGATTATCCAATAACCATGATAAAGGTAATGACAGACGTTCTTCCAGAAGAATTTAATCTAGCCGATAACGTCAAGCAAGTATACATTAAAGGCGTGATTATTCTTGATATCCCAGATTACTCTCCATATGCAATGTTGTTTCTTGCGATATTTACCGTGGTTTGCTTCAATTTTTTGAAAATGTTGGGATCAGAGAGACCATTATTGTTAAGGTACCTGGCAAGAGCTTGGAATTATTCCGCTAAGAAAATAGCAGGGGCTAATCGGCATTAGCTTTCGTCTGTTTCTTCTTAAATACTTCGGAAAGTTCTTCAACAACTTTAGAAATATCCCACTCTTTGCCAGGGCTTTGGAGGTTTTTCCACCAGAGAATTGTTCTCTCAAGCTCAATACGGAGGAAGAAAACAAAAATTACGGCTGGTATCAACAGTCCAAGCAGAATGTTAAAGGGAAAAATAACATGTAGGGATAGAAAAGCGATCAACCAGATACTGGAGAGAAAATAGAGGGTCAAAAGAATTGGCGTAACCACAGCCCAGAAAATTCCCTCAATCCCTGGTAATTTCTTCAAGACGAAATATGGAAAACCTGGATTGGGAAGCTTCAGAAACAACTTTATAAGCCAACGGTAACGCGGGGGAATCTGGTCGAGCTCTTCGCGACTTAGGGACACGCTCTAACCTTCAATGGTTTTCACTAACTTTAGGTGAGTGACAGACAAATAAACCTTCATGTTTTTAAAATACCTTCAACTCAACCAACATTATCATTTCTTGTTTCGAACAGAAAGATGTCAAAGTAACTGTGTGTGATGTGTGCATTTCAAGGCGTGGCTTTAAAGCTTGGAATTATCTTTTCGCTTATGAGTTTGATTGCTTCTCGCACGTTGGAGCCTATCGGAGAACCCACAACAAACTGTGAGATGCCCGATTTGAGAAGCTGAGCTATGCGTTCGATGCAGGTGTCTGGTGTGCCACAGACGGAGAAAGCCTCGATCATTTCTGGTGTCACTGCGCCAAAGGCTTTTCCCCAGTCGTTGGCTTTTAGAGCCTCACGAATCTCCTCAGCCTTCTTTACGTCTATTCCGTGTCTCTCCAGCAACACACTTGGACTGCTAGCTACGATGAAAGAAACAACGGGAACAGCCGCCTTTGTTGCCTTCTTTAAGTCCTCGTGAACTGAAAACGCAGGGTAGCCTGCCACATCAACTTCAGCAATCTTTTTGTTTGCTTGGCGAACCCCCTCCTTAACGCAGTTTACGGCGTACTCAACATCTTTGGGATGAGAGGCGTTGATTAAGACGCCGTCTCCGATTTTTCCAGCCAACTCCAGCATCTTCGGACCTTGAGCCCCAATGTAAACGGGGATTCCGCCTTTAGGCTTGAACAGAAATTTGGCGCCTGCGGTTTTGAACACTTCTCCTTTGTAAACCACGTTTTCTCCGCTTGTTATTTTTCTGAAAATGTCGACGGCTTCTTGAATTGCGATGAGTGGCTTCTGCATTTCCACTCCGACGCTTTCAAGGGTTGTTTTGTCTCCAGCACCCATGCCTAAAACAACTCGTCCTGGCGCCAGTTCGTTTAAGGTCGCGATGGCTTGAGCGGTGAAGACTGGGTTTACAAGGTATGGGTTGGTTACGCCTGGACCAAACGTTATCTTGTTGGTGTATATGGCGGCTGCTGTGAGTGTAACGTAGACGTTGCGGTCGTTGAAGTGGTCGGTTATCCAAAGATTGCTAAACCCTCCTTTTTCGGCTTGGACAGCGTAATAAACTATTTTCCAGTAGGGTTCATGCGGGGCAAACTCTATTCCAAACTTGACCATTTTCAATTTCTCCCTTTAGGTCTTTGTTGCACCTTGTCGAATTTGTTCAGCGATGCCAGTCAATTCTAAAGCGGTGAAAGTTTCTATGGCTTTTTCTGGTTCAAGTAAGGCTGCAGCTTCTAGAAGAGCGGTTAGTCCAGACTCGCTGAGGAGAATGTCGTTTTGCCAATGATGCAGCATGGTGTTTGCGAGTTGGCTGGGCATCTTCTCATCATTTTTCGACGAAAGAATCAAGTCCACGAGTTTGTTCGATAGTTGCTCCCGTTTAGCAACAGGGATGGTCTCAACGAGTTTTCTGTAATCCATTTAAATACGCCTCTTACGAGAGACACCTAATTTGACCTCATTCGCCTTTAAAAGTTGTCATTCTTGCAGCATAATTTACATGAAGTCGGCTAGGCTTCGTTGTTTAATCGGTTCTTTCCTCGGCTTTGCTTCTTCTGATCCCTCAAAGATTACGAGTTGGCCGTAGACGCCGTCGTAGCCAGGTATCACCTTCACCTTCTCTTCTCTGACTCGAACAACTGCTTCGGCGATTCTTGGCTCGACAATCTTTGACATTTCTTCCTTTGAAGCGTCAATGAGCACTGTATATTCATCGCTGAATCTCGCGACTAGTGCGTTGTAGATTTCCCAGACCTTTTGAACGCTGGGGTAAGCCACGCCTAGGACTGTGGCGATTATTTCAGATAAGGGCAACAGATGCATGTAGCCTGGAGTGTTTTCTGGTTTAAACCCTGCTGGTCTGTCGGCAAGTTCTTCCACTCGCTGTTCCACGCCCTTCGTGAGTCTTCTCCTGCAGACTGGACAATGGTTTCCAAGTTTGATGGCCTCTTGCGGCGAAAGTGAGACCTTGCAGTTTCTGTGCCCAGTCCAATGATATTTTCCATAGGCTGGGTCGGTTTCGATTGTGAACCTGAAGCGTTTTGGGTCTTTCTGGCGGATTGAATCCACAACCTCTCGGTATGTTAACCTTTCGAGTTCGAAAACGTTGGCTTCCCTTCCTATTCTCCAAGGCCAATGGCTGTGGCTGTCACTGTTTGACACTAAAGTGTATTTGTCTAGGGCGCTCAGTCGCCAATTCATCGGCGGGTCGGAAGAAAGCCCTGTCTCTAAGGCTGGAATGTGCCTTGTCGTGTCTTGGTAGCAGTCTTCTACGCGGTCGAAGCCGCTGAATGCGCCGAAGAGGCTGAACCAAGGCGTCCAAGCGTGAGCGGGAATCACCACGTTCTGGTTGGAGATTTGCATGATTTCTTCGACGAGTTGAGGCGCCGTCATGTCTAGTTGTGGTCTGCCATCGCTGGCGAGATTGCCGTATCGCACCAAGCGCTCGTTGATTTGAGCCGCAACTTCCAGATTTGGCGTCAAGACGACGTGGTGAACCTTTCGGATAACGTTTTCAAAGCCGAATATTGTGGAGACTTCGCCTGTAATCATGTAATGCACTGATGACGTTGGGTCTTTTGCGGGTTTGTAGAGGCTTGCATCCGAATCCTCAACGAGTTCTGTTTTCAGTTCTTCCAGCCATCTGGGATGAGTGAAGTCGCCAGTGCCGACCAAGTTTAAGCCCTTGATTCGAGCGAAACGAGTTATTTCTGTAACGTTCATTTTTTCGCTTGTCGCCCTACTGAATCGGCTGTGAATGTGGAGGTCGGCTATCACCCTCAATTTTAGTTTTCGCCTCGCTTAGCCACATATTTTTCGAAGACTTTCTCCCAGTCGATTCGGTACATGACAATTAGAATTAGCAATAGTAAGATTGTGGTGGCCGCAATCACTACTTCTGCTCCGCCCTCACCTAACAGCAAACGAATTACTTCGCCTGCTGTTCTGCCAAAATAGGCGATGATGAATATCATTAGTAGTTTTCCGATGAGCGTTGGAATGAACGCTTTGTAAAATTTGTATTTCAGAATCCCAAGGGGGATGTACAGTAAATCGTCGGGAAGAGGGGTCAAGGCGAAGGCGAAGATGGCGAGGGGTCCATATCGGTCAAAGATTTTCACTAGGTAAGTCATTTTTCTCTGGCGTTCTTGGCTGACGATTCTTCTTCCGAAGTATCCAAGTGCGTATCCAGACATCTCGCCTATTGCTGAGCCTGCGCCGCCGGCGATTGTGAGTAGAATGGGGTCCCATTCGTTTGGATACTTGACGCTGAGATTGAATATCAGTATTGTGTATGGTATGGGAATTATTATGGATGCGGTTCCGATTAAACTGATTGCGAAGACTCCTAAATATCGATATGGAGCGAAAAGTTGCCAGAGCGCGTTTACTAATTCTTGAAGCGACAAGAGTGTTGTCTCAGTTTTTGTCTGGATTCTGTTGCCTAAAGTGTTTAAACGTTGCTATAGAGTCTTGACTACACGAATGATTTGGGTTGGTGTAACTATAACATCAACCGGAATGTCCCATTCTTCTCTGGGAATTTTCTCTACAATTTGTGTGTCGTGCACTGTTGTGGCTACAGGAGTCTGCGCAGTGAGACTGCCTGCGTTCTTCAGTATGCTGTATTCTTGGTCTGAGTAGCCTGTTCCCTTGCCCAGTCTTCCTCCGTCTATGGAGACTGCCACAGACCCAGCTATGAACAAATCAACTTTCACTTTGTTAGGTTCTATAAAACGCCCATGTTTGAATGCGCCTCGAATTGCAGACGCTTCGAAAATGCGATTTGATGAAATGCTTTTAGGGTCAAGCAGCAAGAAGCCTTGTCTCAGTTTGGGCGTAGCCATCACCACTGTTTTGTCGTCTCTCAGCGACATTTCTCGGACAGGTCTCTGCGGCGCATCGGGATTGCAGAAGACCACCCTTGCCACTTTGTACTCGGTCAAACTTTTCAGGTTTTGCGCAGCCTTTTCAGCGCCCACAAAGTTTGGGATTCGATGCAGAATGGGTTTTGGAAAAGTTGCTACGCCCTTTTCTTCCATAAGCCGCCAAACTCGCATTCTAATCTCTTCTTTGCTCAAAAGGTTAAGCCTTCATCTTGCTTTCTCTTTTTTTCATTTCATTGTACAAGTATTCGAAGTGCTCAAATATCGTTGGGTCATTGTATTGTTTTCTAAGTCCCTCTGGTACAGACTTGAATTTATCCCAACAAAGCCTGATTGGGGTGTTAAAGAGGTCGTAAGTGAGGCTGGTGTCAATAAGCTTTTTGTAGAGAAGAATACCGATTCCTTCAAAGAACATGGCAACCATAGCCATTGCTTTGTGGGCGGGTTCTTCAGAAAACCATGGACCATACTTCTTTACATAGTCCTCGTAGTCCTTGAATTGCAGGTTCATAACTTTTATCAATGCTTCTCGAAATTCGTTGCTGCCGTAAGTTGAATATAGTCTCATGACAAGGTCTGTTTGTCTTGTCTTGACCAGGTCTCGCAGTTGTAGGACAGTAAAGACAACACCTACTATCACACCTGTGGCTGCAACTACTGCCGAAATAGATGATATATCAATCATTTTGACACCTAAACGATTAAAATAGGTGAGTGAGAATTAAAAGGTAACATTGCCCGAACACATAAAGAGTAAAGATTTATGAATAGATGCAGAGAACTCTCTTTGAGTTTGGTGAATGTGGCTTGAACCTTTTTGTTTTCTTTTTGGCTTGGGTGTTTGTGTTTCTTGTACCCATTCCGCCTGCAAGGTCTCGTCTGCGCTTGTTGCCACGATTTGCAACCTTCGCTTTTGGGCTGCTGCTGTTCCCAATTTTGGTGATTGCTCTTACGCCTCTGAGCCTTTTTGTATATTGGATGGTTTATCTGCGGTTGTTTTTCGCCTTACTCGAATACGCCTTTCAGATTGGACGAAGAAAAGAGGAGGAAGAGTATAAAGAGAAAAAGCCGCCCTTCTACTACTCTTATAAGCCCCGTTGGACAGGACCGAAAATAACGCCTCGTATAAGGGGCAGATTCATCGCCCTACTCTTCATTGTATTTCTGCTTTTCAGCATAATCGGCGCAATTTTCACTCAAGTTCAACGAGTGAGCAACGCCTACTACTTCAATGGTTTCATCCAATCACGCTCAGGATTGCCTTTTAACCACTCAATACCTGACAGTGAAGTGCGCTTGGTCACCGAGGAATGGCTGTGTCAGTGGCAAGGCGACACATGTCAGAGTTTGGAAGCAACATGCGAGTGCTGGACACACACATCACAAAAACCCCTGAGGGAAAACTTGTCTGGGTCGCTGTGATTGGGTCAACAAACGTATTGGCTGAAAACTATGTCAAGGGCTTCATCTTGATTGATGCCACAGACCCTGTTGCCGTGCCCGAGATTGTGCACAAAGAATTCATGGTTGGAGACGGCTTGTGGTGGGACCGCAACGTTATATTTCGCTCTTACTCGTCCGAAAACACGAACAGTTATGGCATAGCTTATCCTTCATGGAACCCTGCAACAGGCGAGCTGGTTTACATAGTCGCCCGATATGAAGTTGGATTCGACCTGATTCGAAGGTATAGAGGACTGATAATCTATGACTCGGAAGGTAATGTTGTCTCCGACTACACCGCTTTGCCTAGTGTTCCCAACTGGGTTACGCAAGTTTACGACGAGAATTGGATGGAAAACATGATTAACGAGTGGGGCGGCTTCCGAAGAGGCGCCGCTTTCGATTACTGGTCCGGAGGCTTCTTGTGGATTGTTCCACCCAGTCGCGAACGCGTTGAAATGTCTGAAGACACACGCTACATTGTTGATCCCGAGACAGAGGACATCATCGCCATGGTTATGGTTAACCCAGTTGCCAGCGAGAGAACCCTTGCTGGAGTCTTTAAGGCTACACGTCAGGGTATATTTTTCTACGATTATTCTGGGGGAGAGTACATTTCAGGCATCACCGCCGAAGACATTGTTGGAGGAAAACTGCCTAAACCCGCAACTGGCTTGTACGACACTGAAATGCCGCTTCTCTACCCTGTTGAGATTTCTAGCGGCGTCTTTCGATTTGCTTGGTACGTGCCCATCTATTGGCGAGAGGGCACCAAAGCGCCAGATGAAACCATAATCTTGGCTGGTTTTGCCATCATTGACGCCCGAGACATAAACAGCGTGGCGATTAACATGGCTGGAGGCGGACTCACAAGCGAACAACTAGTGCGTGAGACCAGACTTGATTTTATAAGGCTTTTTGGAGCAGTGACCTACGTGACGTTAGACACCACGGTCTTGAACAAGACAGAATACGTGAGAGACGGAACAACTCATGTGGTCTTGCACGTTGCCAACAGCACCTACCCGTGGATAGAAGCCACACCCAACGACTTATCGAGTCAACAGTGGTATGAACTATTAATCACAGAGAAAGGCAATCACATTTTGGCAAACATTGAAAAACGACAAGAAATCTGGACAATAGTCAGCTTTGACAACCTAAATATACCATAACACTCACAGTTCTCACGCTGTACCTGTATGTTTGCAGGTGAATCTGAATGATGGACGAAATAATGTCTCTGGTTGAAAAACATGAGCAGTGGCGTGGACGAGAATGCATAAATCTCATTCCCTCAGAAAACGTAATGAGCCCTGCGGTTAGGGCGCTCCTTTCCACCGAACTTGGGCACAGATATACTGCATCAGACAAGTTCTATATGGGCACACGCTTCATAGACGAAATCGAACAATACGGAGTGCAGCTTGCCAAGGGCGTTTTCAACTCCGAGACAGCCGACTTGCGTCCACTGTCCGGTCACGTGGCTGACCTAATCTTCCTAGCCTGCTTTGCAAACCCCAACAACAAGGTAGTCTGCGTCTCATCCGTTAACGGAGGATACTCAGGGATATCGAAACAAGGAATTTCACACTTTCTAAGGCTGAAAATCCTTGATTTTCCCTTTTCGAAGGCGGAGATGAACATTAAGGCAGGAGAAGCTGAGAATTTGATACTTCGAGAGAAACCTCGAGTTATTGTTTTCGGAGCCAGTCGCTTCTTGTTCCCTCATCCCGTTCGCCAACTAGCAGAAGCAGCACAAGAGGTTGAAGCACACGTTGGTTATGACGGGTCGCACGTGTTAGGCTTGATCGCTGGAAAAGAATTTCAAGACCCACTGCGCGAAGGAGCCTCTGTCCTTTTCGGTTCTACGCACAAGAGTTTCTTTGGACCCCAGGGCGGAATCATTCTAGCAGATGAAGAACACGGAGAATTAATTCAAAAAAGAATTCACCCAGCCTTTGTAGATAACGCTCACTGGAACCGCATTGCGGCTTTGAGTTTGGCGCTTGCTGAAATGAAAGAGTTTGGCAGAGCCTATGCGAGGCAAGTGACTCAGAATGCTCAGGTGTTAGCGAAGGCGCTGGCGGAAAAAAGCTTTCCAGTTGCTTGTCCAGATTTAGGCTACACACGGTCTCATCAAGTCTTCTTAGATTTTGGCGGCTACAAGAAGGGCAGACCCGTGGCTAAGAAACTGGAAAGAGCGAATATAATAGCAGACTGCGGAGTTAGGCTTGGCGTTAACGAAGTGACTCGCAGAGGAATGCGACGAGAAGAGATGCATAGAATAGCAGATTTCATTGACAGAGCCCATAAGAAGGTAGAAAACCCAAGCGAAGTCAAGAGAGACGTTGTCAATTTCATGAAAGACTTCCAAGAAATTCATTACTGTTTCAAATAGTTGGTTCGCTAATC
>Ga0315306_10000530_pt1 | contig 18467 bp, 13 predicted proteins | sample TDP1_MG_FD_203803 | JGI IMG/M metagenome (GOLD analysis project Ga0315306, IMG submission 203803) | Freshwater sediment microbial communities from Lake Towuti, South Sulawesi, Indonesia - TDP1 | ecosystem: Environmental > Aquatic > Freshwater > Lake > Sediment | place: Indonesia: South Sulawesi... | reverse complement strand
TTTGGGTTGGCTCCGATTGCTTTTAGCTCGTAGCCCCAGCTGCTTCTGGCATGGATCAAGAAGTAGAGGAAGGCGCAGAACAGCGCTACAGGGATACCCAGGTGTAGCCGGGTGCCGGGAACTAATATGGGAAACTCCGCTGTAGGAGCTATGGCAGGTGACTCAGGCCAAACGGTAACCGGGTTCTTCCAAGGCCCTGTTAGAAGATAGGACGTGAAGAAATACATGATCCAATTCCCCATGAGTGTAGTGACGACGTCGTCGACCTTCAGTTTCGTCTTGAGAAGAGCGGGCATAACGGCCCACAGGGCTCCGCCCAGAAAGCCGCTTGCAAACATGAGAGGTATTATCAGCGCAGCTGGCGCACCGATGAAAGAGACTCCGAAGAAAGTAGCGGCGAGACCTCCAGCATAGAGCTGTCCTTCAGCCCCTATGTTCCAGAACTTGGCTGTGAAAGCCAGCGCAACGGCCACTCCGGTGAACAAGAGGGGACAGAAGCGCACGAAGGTCTCAGATAGACCAAGGGTGCTCCCGAGTGCGCCGGCGAAGAGATGGTAGTAGCCGTACAAAGGGTTCACCCCCGCTTGAAGGATGAAGACTGAGCAGACTACGAGTGCTGCTACTACCGAAATGACCGACGCGGCAACCCTGAGCCACAAAGATGGTGGCGGACGCTTCTCGACCTTAAAACGCAGATCCATGCCTACCCTGCCTCCTCATCCGGCCTCACCGAAGTGCCAGCCATCATCAGCCCGATCTCCTCTATCTTGGCCTTCTCAGTGGGTACGATACCCATGATTCGTCCTTCGTAGAGCACGGCTATGCGGTCGCTCAGACTCATTATCTCCTCGAGGTCCTCTGAGATGAGGAGTATCGCTGACCCCCTTTCCCTCTCCACCAGCAGTTTGCGGCGTATATACTCCGTCGCACCTACGTCAAGGCCCCTCGTTGGCTGTGAAGCAACTACGATCCCAGGCTCGAGAGAGAGCTCTCTGGCTAGGATGAGCCGCTGGATGTTGCCTCCTGAAAGGGTCTTGGCGAGAGAATCCTTGCTGGGCGTGACCACGTCAAAATCTTTTATGAGACGATCTGCATATTTGGCAACAGCAGACCTGTCTAGGAAAAGGCCCTTGGTCATAGCGGGGTATACCTTGAGGATTAGGTTGTCGCTCACTGACAGGTCGAGTATCGCTCCGCTCTCGATGCGGTCCTCAGGAATGTAGCTAACGTCCAGCTCAAGCAGGTCGGCCGGTGTGTATCCTGTCATCTCACGTCCCCTGATGAAGATCCTACCAGCGGTAGGCTTCCTGATTCCCATGAGCACTTGCGCTAGCTGTTGCTGACCGTTGCCAGCGACGCCAGCCACACCGAGGATCTCCCCCTCGAACATCGAAAGGGAAACATTCTTCAACGCCTGTAGACCTCTGTCATCCAACGCCGAGACGCCTTCAAGCTTCAAGGCTTCACCGCCTTTCTGCACAGTTGCCTTGGAAAGGCGGAAAACCACGTCTCTTCCGACCATCATCTTGGCTAGCTCTATCTTGCTCGTTTCAGCCGTATCAACCGTGGAGATCGCCCTCCCCTTGCGGAGCACCGTTATCCGGTCACTGATGGCGAGCACTTCGTCAAGCTTGTGGCTGATGAAGACAAGCGCTTTTCCCTCCTTCTTCATCTGCCTGAGGGTAGTGAAGAGTTGATCTGTTTCCTGCGGCGTGAGGACAGCGGTAGGCTCGTCCAGAATAAGTATGTTCGCTCCCACGTAGAGTGCTTTGATGATCTCGACACGCTGTTGCTCTCCTACGGAGAGCTGCCAGATCCTCGCTTTAGGATCCACCCTCAAGCCATATTTCTCGCAGAGCCGGGAAATCGCTTCTTCAACCCGTTTAGGATCGGTCAGGACGCCTTCAGATTTCGAGCCGAGCATGATGTTCTCCGTTGCCGTCATAGGTGGAATGAGTGTGAAGTGCTGGTGAATCATGCCTATGCCCAGGGCGATGGCGTCTTTCGGAGAGCCCAGCGCGACTTGTCTACCTTTCACCTTGATGTAACCCTCGTCGGCTCTGTAGAGGCCGTAGAGAATATTCATCAGAGTGGTTTTGCCAGCGCCGTTCTCCCCGAGCAGAGCATGGATCTCTCCTGAACGCAGATCGAGATCGACATGATCGTTGGCCACCACTCCCGGAAACCTTTTCACGATTCCCTTCATCTCAACGACCACGCCGCCACTCCCTATCATCGCCCGTGCACCTTCATGCAGCCTGAGCGCTTCACTTAAGTACACATCTCCAAGAAAAAATGGGGAGGGCCCCAGGCCTAGTCAGAGACTGGAACAGTCTCGTCGATGGGGACCTTGAATCTGCCCGACTCGATCTCCTGCATCTTGGTCTGTACCGCAGACAATGCCCCGCGTTGCTTTATCTTAGAGACGATATCGGGTCTGAGCCGTGTCTCCCAGTTGTGCCAGTTCGGCCAGTCCGCAAGGAAGGCGCCTCCCTTGCTCATCATTGTGTACTCAGCGAGGTCGACCGGTCTCCAACGGTTCTGAAGGATCATCTGAATGGTCTCTGTGATGCATGGCGTCATGTTCCACAGAGGCCCTGTTATCACGACGTCCGGTGCAAGTTCCCACTGGTCGAGCAGGTTGCCGAAGGCTGGGATGCCTCTCTCCTTGCACGCGCTCGTTGGATCATATCTCTCGGCGTAGATCACATCGGCACCGGCGTCCATCTGGCTTATGGCTGCTTCCTTTGCTTTCGGTGGATCGAACCAGCTCTCAATGAAGGTGATCTTGACCTTTACATTGGGGTTCGCGTCTTTGGCGCCTACCTTGAAGGCGTTCACCAAGCGGTTCACCTCAGGGATGGAGTAGCCGCCCACGACCCCTACGACGTTTGAGTCCGTGAGCATGCCCGATATCATGCCGCAGATGTACGCTGGTTCGTGTATCCAGTCATCGAAGACACAAACGTTTGGGTCAACAGGGCCGAGACCCGAACCCAGGAGAAAGTAGACATTGGGAAAGTCTTTGGCAACGTCACGGGCAGGGCCTTCGCACCCAAAGGCATCAACAACCAAGAGGTCGAATCCGCCCTGCGCGTATTCTCGCATCACTCGGGGTATGTCGGAGTACGGAGTGTTCTCGGACCACTTGTATTCTATGTCAAAGTCTCTCTCAGCCTTCTGGAGGGCGTGATGAACCACACCTACCCAGGGTTCCTCCATTGGAGTTGACATGATTGATGCAACCTTCAGCTTTCGGGCAGTCGTTGTGGGCGCAACCGGAGTCATAGCGACATAAGCGAAGTATACTGCGATCACGGCGACTATGACGAGGAGAACGGCTAGAACGATTGTAACGTTCGAGGTTGCTTTTCTTGACATGGCCTCCTCTCGGCAAGGTAACGAATATAAGACTTTTGAGTACCCGGCCGTCGACCGAGCCTCTGAATCCCCGTAGACGCTAAGTCCTCACTTGGTACTGTGGTGCGGCTCGGAAATCTTTTATCCAAGGGATCTGGCGTCGCAGCTACGGTTGTACTTGTATGGGCATTGTCAAGGTAGTTGCAGATGACAAGAAGTGTGTTGGATGCGAAATCTGCGAACTAACCTGCACAAACGTGAACTTCGGCGTCAACAACCCCAAGAAGTCAGCGATATGCATCAACCGACTTGCGGGCCCCGAGGGCTTTCACGTTGTGCTGTGCAACCAGTGCGGCAAATGCGCGAAGGAGTGCCCTGAGGAAGCGATAGCTCTTGTGAACGGAGGATATCGAATAGATGAGGAGCAATGCACCCTCTGTGGGGTCTGTGTGGAAGTCTGTCCCACAGAGGCTATCTGGTGGCGGCCAAATGTGAAGACGCCTATCAAGTGCATCTCGTGTAGGGCCTGCGTGTACAACTGCCCGACGCAAGCACTCTCGTACAAAGAGATTGCGCTCCAAGTTGAAGCGGGAATGGGGGGAAGGAATGAAGGGCTGGATGGGAAAGATACTCCGGGTGAATCTGAGCGAAGAGCGAATACGTGAGCAGGACCTACCGAAGGAGTTGGCGCGCAACTACATCGGAGGCAACGGATTCGCTGCTCGGATTCTCTGGGACGAGGTTCCAAAAGGCGCTGATCCACTCGGGCCTAAGAACAAGTTGATCTTCGCAACCGGGCCGCTGAACGGAACGATGTGGCCTACCAGCGGGCGCTTCAAGATAGCCGCAAAGTCGCCCTTGAGCAACGGATGGGGTGAAGGCAACGCCGGAGCACACTTCGCCCCCGAAATCAAGTACTGCGGCTTCGACGCAATCATCTTCGAAGGGGCGGCGGAGGACCCGGTCTATCTTCATTTGAGCAACGACGGTGCCGAGATAAGGGATGCGAAGCATCTGTGGGGAAAAGACTCGTGGGAAACTCATGAGTACCTTAGAAAGGAGCTCGAGAACGAGGGGCTACACACTGCCGTTATCGGCCAAGCGGGCGAGAAGCTTGTGCGTTTCGCCGCGGTGATGGTGGACAAGTATGCCACGGCGGCACGATCAGGCCTAGGAGCGGTCATGGGATCGAAGAAGCTCAAGGCCGTAGCGGCCTACGGTAACAAGGATGTGTCGATATACAACCCCGGCAAGTTCTACGAATTCTCCATCAGCGCTCAACGCCGCCTGCTCACCCATCAGTTCAGCGAGTCGCTCATCAACTACGGCACCCCACTGCTCGTCTCGATCATGAGCGACATAGGACGCTTCCCAACCAAAAACTGTCAGCAAGGATCCTTCCCCTACGCCGACGATATCAGTGGAGAGTTTCTGGCCAAGAAATACCGTGTGCGCGAAGAATCCTGCTTCGCCTGCCCCCTAAGATGCAAGAAGTATCACACGGTTAATGAGGGACGCTGGAAAACTGATGGTGGTCTTGGACTGGAGTATGAATCTCTGCACGCATTGGGCTCTCTCCTATGGAACCGGGATGTTGAGTCGATAATATGCGCAAATGCCCTATGCAACAGGTACGGAGTTGATACAGACGACATTGGAGGTGTGATGGGTTTCGCCATGGAGCTCTGGGAGAGAGGGATCCTCACATCGAAGGAGACCGGAGGCATAGAACTCAGCTGGGGCAATCCAGAGGTCGCTGTAGAGCTCGTGCACAAGATCTGCCGACGCCAAGGGTTTGGCGACATCCTGGCGGAGGGAACTCACCGGGTCGCAGAACGGTTAGGTGGGAAGGCCAAGGGATACGAGATGACGGTCAAGGGTCTGGACATTCCAGCCCAAGATGGAAGGGCTCAGAAGTCGATGGGGCTCTCACATGTGACCTCAAACCGCGGTGCAGACCACCTTACTTCCGCTGAGTTCTTGAGTGAGGTCGGCTTCCCTGAGGCGATCAAGGAGAGATTTGAGCGCCGGGCGCAGGAGTTGTACGGGCGATCCATCCTGCCGGAGGGAGCCGACCGGTTGAGCCCCAAGTTCAAGCCCCTCATGGTTCTTGACAGCGAGCATATGGCTGCTGTCGCGGACTCTCTCGTGGTCTGCAAGTTCAGCACGCACTGGCCGCCGGTGATATACTTCGAAGACGTCGCCAGAGCCCTCTACTACGCCACGGGCATCAAGTACACGGAGAGGGAGCTGCGTCTTATCGGTGAGAGGATATTCATTCTGGAGCGAGCTTTCAATCTGAGAGAGGGATTCTCAGCCAGGGACGACCGGCTTCCGGACAGGTTTACCAAAGAGCCTTCACCTACCGGCGCCTCCAAGGGCCATGTGGTCGAACTGGACGAAATGCTTGCAGAGTACTACAGGCTACGTAGCCTCGATCAGCGAGGCTACCCGACCATCGAGAAGATGAAGGAGCTCTCTCTGGAGGACGTTGCCGCTGAACTAGGCATCGACGGTTAGAAGCGCGGCCGTTGGGAGATAGGGCTATTAGCTGAACCGCCAAGCCCATCCTGTTGGTGATCGGCATGGATCTGGTTGTTCGCAACGCGAGGATCAGAGGGAGAAGGAAGCCAGTCGACGTCGGCATTGAGGGCGGCAGAATTGTCAAGATCGCGCCACGGATCAGGGAACAGGCGAGAGACGTGATCGACGCGATGGGATGCCTCACGTCACCGGCATTCATCGAGCCCCACATACATCTAGACAAGGTGTTAACTGCAGAGAGGCTGAGAGCGAGCGAGTCCGGGACGCTGCAGGAGGCGATAGAGATCCTATGGGATGCAAAACGAAAGTACTCTGTTCAAGACGTGAAGAGGAGAGCGAGACAAGTCGTCGAGCTGGAGGCTCTGAATGGCGTCACGAGGCTCCGCACACATGTCGACGTGGACACTGTCGGAGGACTGACGGCCTGCAGGGCACTGCTGGAGCTCAAGAAGGAGTACGCCGACATAATGGATATCCAGGTCATAGCGTTTCCGCAAGAGGGGATCTTCTCGGACGAAGGCGCGGAGGAGTTGATGCGGAAGGCCATGGAGATGGGCGCTGACATCGTGGGAGGGATGCCGCACGCCGAGATGACTAGAGAGCTCTCCATGAAGCACGTCGATATCCTCTTCGACATCGCGAGGGAGTACAACACCGACATTGATGCACACGTGGATGAGACCGACGACCCGTCTTCACGATGCACGGAGTACATGGCCGCGAAGACCGTAGAGAACGGCTACCAGGGCAGGGTTACTGCGGATCACGTATGCGCCCTGGCTTCCTACAATGATTACCACGCAGAAAAGGTCATGCGCCTCTTGAAGCTCGCAAACATAACCGTTGAAACCAACCCTGAGACCAACCTGGTGGTGCAGGGAAGACTTAACACATATCCGAAGCGCCGGGGCCTCACAAGGGTGAAGGAACTCGTACAGAGTGGAGTGAACGTCACCTACGGGCAGGACTGTGTCTCAGATGCCTTCTACCCGTTCGGTAAGGCTGACCTGCTTCAGACGGGTTTCGTCCTCGCACTTGCTGCGCAGATGACAGCTCCCGCGGAGGTCGAGGCCGTGTTTGACATGATCACCACAAACGCAGCCAAGGCCATGCGTATCACCGCTGAATATGGTATCCAGGTTGGAAGGAGAGCTGACCTCGTGATCATAGATGCCGGGAGTGTGCCAGAAGCGCTGAGACTACAACCGGATCGTCTCTGGGTCATCAGGGAAGGCAGAGTAATCGCCGAGAACCGAAGCAGCCGGAAGCTTCGGAGGCATAACTAGCTAGATCTCGGATGCTCTGAGAGCAACGTCATCGAGGGCTTGAGACCCAGATCGAGTAGTCATCCTCCCTCGCTTTCTCGGCGCGATGGTGTTGGCTTGGTCTTCCGATCCGAGCTCTCTTCCTCTATCAGCCGTTGGTAGTAGGCGTCGAGCTCATGAACCTTGTCGTCGGAAGGCTCCAAGCCTCTGTCGCTCATCTCAAGTAGAACCAGCTTCGGGACAGGTCTGGCGATGTGTTTCTCCAGGATCGCGACGCGCCTGTCGTCTCCGAGGATCATGAGCCTGCCTATTGTCTTGCTCACGTACTCGAGGTGTGATCCGCCAACAACGTCGTAGCGCTTGGCTCCGAGACCCAGCTCTACGTCAACCAGCTCACCTGACTCCCACATCTTCTTTTTCGCCCTCTCTTGAAACGCCCTACCCGCGGCGCTCTTGGTCCACGAAACCAGTATCGCCGGAGCGTCGTACCTGTCAGCGAGGTCGAGCAGTTTCCCGGCTTGATACGCAAGCCTCCCTTGCAGCTCCCTTGCTTTCGCTGCTAGGAACGACTGACCGGAGGCGAGCAGGTCCTTGTGGTAGTGGTTGACGAAGCTGTCCACGCAGAAGAGGAGCGGCGGAGAGCCGGAGGCCTTTATGTCTTCCTCCCACGTGTGTATTATCTTCTTGTGTTGATCCGAAAGAGACGTGGATCGGTAGGACTTCACCCTCTTGTTCACAGACTCGGGGGTTAGGCCGAAAGCTTGAGCCATGACCTCAAGTCTCTCCTGGAGGTAGCCCTTCTCCGTGTCCAGGTAGTAGAAGCACCCATCCTCCTCGGTGAGCATCGTACTGAGGATGGTCTGCATGATCAAAGTAGTCTTCCCTGCTCCGGGGTCACCGTAGACAAGGTTGACCGCTCCTGAGAGAAGTCCGCCACCCATCATCCGGTCGAGTGTTTCGCAACCGGTCGAGACATACCTCATGGCTGCCACCCCAGGCAGAATCTCGAGAGAATTCGCTTGACCAGCTTCATGCAGCTCTCAGCGTCCTGCCGGCTGAGCACGAGGTCTGAGACCTTGGCCCTGCGGCTGAGTTCTTCGAAGGCTGTAAGCTCCTCCTCACGGCATGGGCTTAGCCCCACCTTGCCTAGCTCTGGAAGCAGAGCGGCAAGGTTTCCCGTTACCTTCTGCTTGCCCAGGAGTGTCTGGAAAGCCCGTCGAACAATCTCGCGGCACGACCTGATGCAGAGGGGGTACTGGCTCTCGCCGAGCTGCTCTTCCGCCCTATCCAACAGTCTTCTCCAGGGCTCGTCGAGCCTCTTCCACAGCTCGTCGTCGCTGAGGTCTGCCTTCGGGTCGCTAAAGTTCCTGGATGCCCACTCCTCGAGGGACTTGAAGCCCTTCTCCGAAATCTCGAACCTGCCCTTTGAGACCTCAACCAGGTAGGCGTTGCTTCTTAACAGGTTAATGGTCTCGACGACTTCGTTTGCCGGATACTTGGTTGCGTAGGCTCTGACGAGGCCCAGGTCCGGTTCCACAAGCGTGCTTGCCGTCTTCAGAATCTCGTAGGCCACTTCGGCTCTGCTCTCGAAGTCCTTCCCAAGGCTCGTCTTCGACGCTCTGCGCCCGGGTTGCCGCGGCCTAATCTCGGTCGGAGGCAGTTTCTCTGCCTTGACTGGATTCGCCAGCATCATGAAGTAGCTCGGCCCGAAGCGGGACGTGGTTTTGACTAGAGACTCCTGCGGCGCAAGGCCCATCAGCAATTCTTCTCCCTCCCTGCCGAGGGACAGAACCTGAGAGAGATCCCTGGCGGAGCCCGGGTCTCTGACAGCAGTGACCACGGTGTTGGGCAGGAGGCTATAGGCGTAGGTTGTCAACCAATTTGCCTGCGAACACAGAACCAGGCCTGCGACCTCAGTGGTGGTCATGACGAGGTGCATCAAGCTCTCCCAGACCGGCCTGTAGTCGTAGGGAAGCATGTTCATCTCCGGGAGAAGGTTCTGGAGGTCGTCGATCACTATGACCAGCGAGCGCGGTCTGGAACGGGGTTTTTCCAGGTGTTGAAGGATGCCCAAGAGGAAGACGAGGAGAAAGGTCTTCTGCTCCCTGTCCATCCAAGCAAGATCGAGATACTCAAGCTCACCAGCAGAGGGAATCAGGGTGTGAACCGAGACGCCGTCATCGGCAAAGATGTTCTCAGCCCTGCCCAGAAGCAGCTTCTTGATGTTCGCCTTAATGGTGAAGGCCCTGTGAGGGTCTATGTATTCACCTATACCCTCCACCCAGAGCCGGGTCTGGGTGATCCGAAGGACTCCTTCCTGCTCCCCTCGGGTGAAGAAGAAGTCGCCCAGCATCCGCGCATCCTCCAGGTCCAGCGTGCCGGCCACAGAGGCAGCGGTTGCAAACGCTGAGGACCATCCCCTCATCGAGACCCCCTTCACCTCCATAGGGTTGATGGTGGTGTCTATCCCGATCCTGTGTACCCTTGGGTTCCTCAGACCCATAGGAACCCCTATCCTTCCTGAGGTGTCGAAGAGCAGTACGCCCAGCTGATTTCTCGCAACCTCGTTGACGATCCTTCTCACCACGTGGGTTCCATGGGAGCCCACGACCACCACACCATCCATTATGGAGTTGAGAGTCAAGCCGGCTCTCCTGAAACCACCGAAGATCCATGTCCCTCGCCAGGAGTAACCCAAGGCTAGCTGAGGCTTAGGAACCTCCGAACGCGGCAGTCGTGCTTGGTGCTCCACCAGCTTGTTCAAGAGCAACGCGTTGCTGGGAGAAGCCAGGAAGAAGACCAGTTTTCTTGAAACAGAGAAGGGAAGCTTGAGGAGGAGCAGTAGGGCATTCCGAAAGAACTTTGAGAAAAGCGTCATAGCAGCCAGGATTATCAGTAGGTAGAATGCCCTCAACACGGTCAGGAAGAACGCAAGAAACATCCCGCCCACCGCTAGGAAGCCGATGAAGCTGAGCGGATAGACGGCTATCGAGATTCGACGCATATCTATGAATCTCTCGAGCTCGCTTTCATCGATCTTTCCAGGCTGTCTGTGCTTGGAGAAGAATGATCTTCGCGCCCACCCCAGTTCGGGGATTTTCTTTCTCATAGTGAAGTGGAGCGGCTAAACCCAATAATTATGCCTTGTTTTCAAGTTGGTTTTCAGAAACATCGGAAAAAACCTGTAAAGACTAGACGGACAGGGTGGGAGTTAGGGTACTAGCTGAGAATACTTGAAAACGTTTGAAAAGCTTCAAAGAGATTGCTCGGCGTTGGGCGCTCCGGATGCGGCGGGGAGCTGTCCATGTCTTCTCGGTTTTGAGATCGATCGAAAAGTGTGACAGGGGGCTCTGAGGTGCTACGCACGTTCAGCGGCCAGGGCAGCTTCTCGCCGAGGGTTTCCACTGTCGATCCACGATCTTCGCGACCTCTTTAAGCGCTTGTTCCACCCTAGGTGAGTATGGGAAACCACCCTGAGCAAGATCAGGCTTGCCTCCCGCCTTTCCCCCTGTCTTCTCGGCGAGGGCTCGCGCCAGTTTCCCCGCATCAAGTCCGGCGTTAACCGCCGCGTCGTTGCAGATGACCACGAGCTTTGTGGTTTCCTTTCCAGCCATGACGACCGCCGTTGAAGGTTGACCGCCCTGAGTCGATTGAGCAGCTAGCTCCACCAGGTATCCCTGATCATCCAACTCCTCAAAGGAGCTGACGACCTTGAGCCCCCTGATATCTGCGGAGGACGATGCCAGCTCCCTCGCCCTAACCTTGGCCAGGACCTGGAACAGCCTTTCCATAGTCTTTCTTTCCTGCTTCAGGACTTCGACCAGGTCGGATGCCTTTTTCGGGGTCTCTGTGGGAGGCACGCCCAGCTCAGCCGCCGTGGCGTTGAGGAGACCCTCGGTCTCCTCCACAGCAGCTATAGCTGCGGGACCAGCCGAGAAGATCAACCTCTCCACGCCATCCTGTATCCTCTCGTTTCTCACTATCTTGATGAAGCCCACGTCCTCCGTGTTGTCGACATGGATCCCCCCGCAGGCCTCTGCATCCCATCCTGGGATCTCCACAACCCTGACGTCCTTGGATGGCACCTCTCCCCCCTGGTAAAGACGGAAGCCGTGCTTTTTCTCAGCATCGTTCCTGTTCATCTCCGCGACGTGAACGGGTATTCTCCTGGCGACCACGTCGTTTGCCATTCTCTCCAGCTGAAGCACTTCCTCGGGTGTCAGCCGCCTGTGGTGAGAGATATCGAGGCGCGCCCTGCCGTACTCCTTTCTCGCCCCGGCCTGCCAAGCGTGCTTCCCCAGCACCCTGTTTGCGGCGCCGATCAGGATGTGTGTACCTGTGTGGTGACGCATCAACCCGAATCTCCTCTTAGCATCTAACTCGCATACCACGTTGTCTCCAACCTTGGGCGGCGGGCCTTCAACTCGGTGAACGATGACGCCGTCGATTATCTGGACGTAGGTAACGGTACTGATGCCAGAAGGGCCCTTCATGGTGCCAGTGTCAGCGGCCTGTCCACCTCCTTCCGGGTAGAAGGCCGTCCTGTCGAGCACCACGTTGCTGTCGAAGACCCGAAGGACCTTCGCTGCGAACCGTTCCATGAACTTGTCCTTGTAGTAGAGCTTCTCTGTGGCCGGAAGCCCCGAGACCCTCTGCTCGAGCTCGGCCGCCTCAGCAGGCTTCTCGACTTCCGCTTTTAGATGGCGCGAGGCTACCAGCTCATAGAAGTTGTCTGGAACCGCCATCCTTAGGCCCTGCTCATTGGCTACTTGGGAAACTAGGTCAGGGGTCAAACCTCTCTCATCGTACGCCTTGATCATGAAGTCGAGGGATGTCTCCTTGCTTCGATCGAGCTTGGCTATCTCCCTCTTGACGAAGTCTCTTCCCCTTTCCAGGGTTTCACGGAACTTCTTTGTCTCCTCGGCAACGATGTCCAGAATCTCGTCCTTCATCTCTCTGAGGTTCGGAAAGGCGTTCCCCCAGTGGTCCACCTGCGCCTCAATCAGCTCCGACAAGTTCTCCTCCTGACGTAGATCAGAGAGGAGACGGTATGTCCTTCGAATGAGGAGCCTAGAGAGATACCCTGCGCCGGTGTTCGAGGGAATGACCCCTTCAGCGATTATCAGGGAGATAGACTTGGTGAAGTCCAGAGCTGCGTAGAACCTCTCAAGATATCGCATCTCTCGATCTATGATCTCTATCGGAACACCGGATTCCTGGGAAATATCCTTCCTCAGCTCAGCCATGGTCTTTTCGCCTGGCGCAAGGAGCGAGGTGTAAGGTGCATACCTCCCCAGGATCACAGGGTCGACGTCAGGCACCTTCATCGCTTTGGCCAACGTCGGGTAGATGGGGCCGTAGACGGCGTCAAAGCAGCTCGGTGTTCCCTGGCTCAGCCAGGTGTACCTCTCCATGCCGTAACCCGTGTCGACCGTGCGTACAGGCAGCTCGATCAAGTCACCGTTCCTCGTCTTGTACTGCATGAAGACCAGGGTGCAAACCTCAAGTCCACCAACTACACCCTCGAGGCATGGGCCGGCGTTGCCTCCCCCGGACCAAACGCTCTCCTTGTAGAAGACCAACTCCGGCCTTACGTTCAGGGTTTGGGTGATGAACTCTTGATGCAGATCAACAGTCCTCTCCTTCCAGTAGATCTCCTCACTTGGAAAGTTGAACGCATGCGCCCCACCCATCTCAAAGCTGGTTAGATGACGTCCAAAGGTGTATCCCACTTTGTCTATGTCCGTCAGCCTTATGCAGGGCTGGCTGATCACCAAGGGGTTGGCTGGCGGAGGTGCCAGCCCTGAAGTGACGAGTGGCTGAAAATCAACGATGCTCGCATCGGTGAGAAACATGTCGTCGCGCCAACGCGACACCACGGGGTAAGGCCTGATTACTTGGTGGCCGCGACTCTCGAAGAAGCCGAGAAACTTGGCTCTCACCTCATCGAGGCTGAACCTTCGGCCCGTCAGCAATTTGCCTATGAAGCTATAGGGAACGCAGGGAGATTCACCGCACAGCTCCTGCTCCTTGTTCATCGTCCAGTAGAACTCGCCACAGGCAGGACACCTTTTCCTGATGTAGCCGTTCTCAAGGAAGAAGTTCAAGCGATAATGCTCCTCAGAGAAGGACATCGGGCAGCCCTCTAGCACCAGGCCGAAGCCATGACACCGGTTCATTAAAGTTTAGTGGGTGGGGGGTCAGGACTCCTCGTTCTGTCTTCACGGAGAGAGCCAGGTGCATGCACAGCCTTAGAGTCCCGTATCGCCTAGACATGGCGAAAAGCCGGGTAGACCAAGAGACGAAGGAAAGTAGCACGGCACGGAGAGAAGGTTCGAGGAATCGATCCATTGTTTGCTGTGAAACACACGGGTCGCAGCGCCCAACAAAGCAGGGCGGTCAAGCTAAGACTTAAAAACAGCTACAGGGCAAAGAGAGATCCGTGCCGCGGTAGCTCAGCCTGACCACACAGGGCTAGGGAGAGCGCCCGGCTGAAGAGTGAGACAGGCTAGAAGCCACTCATGAAGCGACCGGGTTGTCGCCAGAAGGTCCGAACGTCGGCTCGGCTTGGCGAGTTCAAGACTGCCCTCGGTCCGAAGGCAGGGATAATCTGGCCCGCGGCATTCACATTACCATCGATTGCGCGACGCCAGAAATAATAATAGCTCGGCAGAACCCTCAAGAAAGCGAGCGGCCGTGGTCCAGCCTGGTTAAGACGCCGAAAAAGCGCTTGCACACAGGAGCCTGCCAAGGAATCCGCAGACCGCTTCTAACCCGGGTTCAAATCCCGGCGGCCGCACATCATAGCCTGCATAACTTTGAACATTGCATACAGTCTAGAGACAGGTGGACCGATAGAGTGTGTCTGGGGTACAAGCCTTTGCGCAACCAGGTCGTCCAGAGGAATCGATCGATCGAATGCTTCTCACAAGTCATGCTGGAGCTTGAAAGGCTGGGAAGATGAAAATGCCGGACAAGTGGCTTTAGCCTTTTCGAGTGGGACAAGATTTTTAAGCTGGTCAAGAGAGCGGATCGGATCGATTGAGGAGGCAGAGAAATTTGGCTTCCAAGAATTTGTTGGACATGTTAAACAAGGCTATCGCTAGAGAGTTGCAGGTTGCGATACAGTACATGTGGCAGCACGTTCTTTGGAAAGGCGTAAAAGGATTTGCCGTGAAGGACGAGTTGAAAAATATAGGCATAGCCGAAATGAAACACGCCGAGTCCATCGCTGAGAGATTGGTGTACCTCGGAGGCACTCCCACGACGAAGCCAGATCCAATCTTCGTCAGAGAAACCCTAAAGGAAATGATAGAGCAAGACAAAAAAGATGAAGAAGTCGCTGTGAAGATGTACAAGGAAATCATTGGGATCGCGCTGAAGGAAGGAGACGAAACAACGGCGAACCTTTTCAGAGACATCCTAGAAGACGAAGAAGAGCACCATGACGTCTTCACGACCTTACTTGAAGAGATCTAGACCTACACCAAAATATCGATCGAATCGAATAGACCCGCTCGGGTCGCCTAACGGTGGCAGGCGCACGAGTTTCTTTAGCAGCTATGGTAATTAATTGAGTTCCCTGCGGCTGCTGTCGGCTGTGCTGGAAGGATTTTTTAACTTGTCTGCTGAACTGGATGTGAGCGGGCGGCCGTGGTCTAGTCTGGTCTAGGACCCAGCGCGCTGTGGCGCGGATAAGCCCTCCAATTCTCTGCCGAGAGGGGATGCCTGAGATCCCGGGTTCAAATCCCGGCGGCCGCACCACAACGTTTGATCTCGATCAACTGTAAAAACTCTTGAGAAGGTGCGCGCTGAGTCGCGCACTATTGACTACCTTGTCGTCGAACGATCTATGGATCACTCCCGATTCTCGCTGAAGAGGTCTTGGGGTAGTAGACGACCTCTTCCGTTCCTGCGAGGATTCTGGAGACGACGGTCCAGGCTTCGAGAGGCTTTGGATAAATGCTCACGAGCGTCCTGGCCTGTTTTGCCGTGGACGCCTTGAACTCGCCGTGAGGGAACGCGCCTACTAGCAGCAACGGCTTTTCATATCTCGAGAGCATCTCGCCTAGCCTCCGAGGTGGCATCAACGACCCATGCTCACTTGTTCCCACAACGATGGATGGCTTCACATTTGAGATGAGTCGCGAGATGTTCATGCGTTGCAGTTTGAGCAGGGTTTCTCCTCCACTTTCCACAGCGCCGTCCAAGTAGAGTTTCTCAATCAGACCTTTGAATCGATCGTATATTCTGGGAAGCCTCACTCGTGGGTTGAGCGCGATAACTTGGTCTTCTACGGTGTGCACGTAGGTTTCCAGCATCCCTTCTCTGCAAAGTATTGATCCAAGGGCTTCAAGCAGGCAGAAGTGTATGATGTCCGGGCGTCCGCGTCGCTCGGCTTCGTTGAGCCCTCTCATAGCGGCATGATGCAGCGATCTATCTAAGAGCAGTTGCTCAGAGGGTTTCCCGCGTCTCTCGGCGTCGGCTTGAACAGAAGGATGTGAAAGGATCTCCTCGGGGATCCGCTCGAGAGAGCTATCGGCTAGAACCAAGACAAGCTTTGAGAATCTCGACATCTCCAACCTCGACTACTGAACCCACATCCTTTTAGCCCCGATTAAACGGTTTGCCTTGGGTTGAAGCGAAGAGTCTCAGAGAGTAGGGCTGTTGCATACAGCAGAATTAGGATGCTGTTCAGACACGCCAGACTCATCTATCCGTCCCACCCCCGGCTGTCTGAGAGAGCGGTCTCGATAGCGAGAAACATCTCCACCAGAACCAGAGCCAGGATGCCCCGTGAGTTCAAGTTGCTGTTCTGCAGGAGGTGTGGAAATCCATTGCTGTCCCCGGAAGCCGTAGCTGTCAGGATGAGAGGTGGCCGTCAAAAGCACCTTGTTATAACGTGCAGAAGGTGTGGCTGGGTTAGACGTATACCCGTCATCAAGACGAAAGCCCTCAGAAGGAACAGCGGCGGCTGAAGTTTTTATACAAGAGGCCAGCCGCTGAATTTGCTGATTGGAAAGGAGCTGGGGTCTGTTGTCAACCGCCTGGGAGGTGCCAGCCGATCTGCTGATATCAAAGCTTGCTGGGTACCTGAAGAGCAACCGGCTGGTGACCCCGCCAGACTGGGCTCACTATGTCAAGACCGCTGTACACAAGACACGTATCCCGTCTGACCCTGACTGGTGGTACACGAGGTGTGCCTCGATCCTGAGGAAGCTCTACGTACATGGTCCTATGGGTGTTTCCCGGGCTACAAGCCAATACGGAGGCAGGAGAAGGAAGGGTCTCATGCCTCCTCACCGCCACAAGGGGAGCGGAAGCATCACAAGAAAGGCTTTGCAGCAGCTGGAGGCAGCCCAGCTCGTTGTGAAACAAGACAAGAAAGGTAGAGCTCTGTCCCCGAAGGGCCGCAGCCTGCTCGACGCCACAGCGAAGGCGGTGGAGCGTGAGGCCAGGAAAGCATCGGGTGAAGAGACACGTCAGAAGACGAGCTAGAGAGACTGAGACAGCAAAGGATGCTGGAGCTGCAGAGGAGGGCCGAGAAGGAGAGGGCCAGACAGCAGCGGGAACTTGAAAAGACCGCTGCGATGAGGGCTATCCTCACCCCGGAGGCCAAGCAGCGTCTAGCTAACATGAGGCTGGTGAGACCTGACCTGGTGAGCAGGGTCGAGGATTATCTTATCGGTATCGTACAAACCCAGAATGTGAAGATCCCTATTACCGACGAAGAGCTTAAGGCTCTGTTAAGTAAGGTAATCCCATCAAGGAGAAGGACAAAGATAGAGAGAAGGTAACAGGCTTGCCCAGGACCCTAACGCTAAAGAAGAGGCTTGCGAAGGCCCACAGGCACAGTCACGGTATTCCAACCTGGATCATCTTGAAGACCCAGGGAAGGGTGAGAACCCACTCCAAGAGGAGAACCTGGAGACGCGGAAGGATAAAGCCGTGAAATGGTGATGAGCCGTGTCGCCTGAAGAACCGGTTCTAGAAAGGGAGTACACGATCCCGCTGAGAGGAGCATGGAAAGGCTCAAGGACAGACAGAGCTGAGAAAGCGATCAGGGTCATCCGACAGTTCGCGAAGAGGCACATGAAGTCTTCGGAGATTAGGATAGAGAACGAAGTCAATCAAGCGGTTTGGTCAAGGGGAATCCAGAAGCCGCCCAGGAAGATTCGAGTGCTGATGAAGAAAGACAAGGACGACTTAGTAACTGTGTCGCTCCCCGGATTGCCGGTGGAAGAAGAAAAGGAGGATAAGAAGGAGAAGAAGGACGAAAAGAAGCAGGTGAAGCAGGCGAAGGAGGAGAAGGAGGAAGCTGAAAGGAAGAGTGAGGAGAAACCGGAGGAAGCGAAGTAGAGCCAGCTGAGATCGATCACACACGGGATTGTAAGAAAGAAGGTCTGAATCAGATGGGGTCGCTCTACCGGGAAGATTTCTTCGGGAGCGCTGACATCGGCATCTTCACGGTGGTGACGTCGAGATACGCCATTGTGCCTCCGGAGTTGGGTGCGAAGAAGCGAGCGGCTCTGGAGAGAGAGTTGGGCGTTGAGGTTATTCGCACTCCGATCCTCGGAACAGCGATCGTCGGGGTGTTTTTGGCAGCCAACTCCAATGGCATGGTCCTACCTCATCTGGCGCTCCAGGAGGAGGTGGAAAGAATCTCGTCGGCGATGGACTCGGTGAGTGTTCTTCTTCTCCGGAGCCGGGTGACCGCTATGGGGAACCTGATTCTGGCCAACGACCACGGCGCCATAGTGAGCCCTGAATTCACCGGAAGGGAGGCTGACCAGATATCTGAGACCTTGGGTGTGCCTGTCGTAAGGTCCACGATCGTTGGCAGGAGTTACGTTGGATCGATAGGGGTCGCTACGAACCTGGGCGCGCTCATCCACGTGGAGTCTGATGCAGAGGACCTGAGGATTGTGAGCGATGTGCTAAAGGTGCCGGCGGATGTCGGGACCGTGAACGGCGGGGTGGCCTTCGTGCGGAGCGGGTTGGTGGCCAACGACAGAGGTGCAGCCATAGGCGCCAGGACCACAGGCCCGGAGATGGTGGCTATCTCCAGGGCTCTTAACATACCGTAGCCCTGGGACCCCGAGCCATACTTATTATTCGGGGGCTCATGTGGCATCGCTGAACGAAGCCAGGGGGTGAGACAGTTGGCGAGTGAGGAGGAGAAGAGCAGGGCTTTGGTCGAGCACCAGATTTTGGACCAGCTGGTGTCGGAGCTTCAGGTGAGAATCGCGGCTACCGAAAGCTCAATCGTGGATCACGACAACGCAGTGAATCTCCTCG
>Ga0315306_10000529_pt1 | contig 18483 bp, 18 predicted proteins | sample TDP1_MG_FD_203803 | JGI IMG/M metagenome (GOLD analysis project Ga0315306, IMG submission 203803) | Freshwater sediment microbial communities from Lake Towuti, South Sulawesi, Indonesia - TDP1 | ecosystem: Environmental > Aquatic > Freshwater > Lake > Sediment | place: Indonesia: South Sulawesi... | reverse complement strand
CGTGGTCCAGCTTGGATAAGACGCAGGCCTGCGGAGCCTGTAACCCGGGTTCGAATCCCGGCGGGCCCGCCACTTATTTTGAAATCCCCAAAATCTTTCTCAATTGTACGGCATTATCGTACATTCTCACATTGTTAAAGAGAACATTAACCTCACGATGCTTTTTTGCCAATGCTCGAACTTTGGCGGCAAGCTGCTTCAGCTCCGTGTTGGAATAATCGTACTTGTAATCGTATTCCCTCGGGTTCAGCCCGTGCAACCTCGTGTACGCGATCGGATGTTCAGACAGCGGCTGGTAGCGCATGAGGTCCACGACATGGATCAGGTCCAGTTCATCGCATAGCTCCCTGATCTCGTCCGGGTGCTCCCTCCAATCCCCGCGGGGCTCCCATGCGAGCACAAGTTTGCCCCGGTCTATCCTACCCAAGAACTTCCGCATGTTTGAGATGTTTTCGGTCGTACACCCAAAGTTGGGCGGGCATTGGATCAGACATATTTCGGCGCCTAATGCACCGGCAATTTCATTCGTCTGTTCCCAAGCCTCAAAGTTATCGCGTGTGGGGCGAAGCCATCCGTATTGTTTTCGTTTGAGTTCATCCAGCTTCAGGCCCGAGCGGCGCCAGGTCGGGCTGGTCGGCAGGTGGGTGATGGCCTGGAAGGCTTTTAAGTTGAAGCAAAAACCGCTAGGCGCTTCCTCCCGCCATCTGACCGCAGTTTCCACTCTTGGCAGCTTATAAAAAGTGGATTGTAGTTCAATCGTTTGGAACTGTTGATAATATTTTTTGTGGGCACAGGCCCAACCGCAACAGCCGACTTTTATCATTACCTTCCCATCTCTTCTTTAAAAGGTGAAAATTTATCTTTTTGATTTACTCAATCGCTCCCGCACGGCCGCAACCATCAGCGGGAAGATCACACTTGCATCGCCTATGACCTGCACCGCCCTGGCTCGCCCCTTGACCTTCCCCCAGGACTTGGCCTCCTCCAGCGTGGCGCCGCTCAGGCCCCCCGGCTCTGGCCTGTCCATGGTTATCTGCACGGCGTAATCGTAGCCTCCCCGCTTGACGACTATCATCGCTTGGAGGATGAAGTTCTTCGGCACCCCTCCGCCAAGCAGGATCGCTCCATTTCGCCTCGCCTTCTGCACGATGTCCATGAAATCGTCTAAATCGGCGAAAGTGCCGACATACAGGTTCGGATTGTGCTTGGACATGAACCGCCAGACATCCAGCCCGATCGCCGAATCAGCCACCGCGGGGCAAAATATGGGCACCTTTTTTTCCGCGGCTATCCGAAGGATCGAGTTCGGGTCCTCGATGCGCTTGCCTATCTCGTACATGAACTCGCGGATGGACATCTGCCTCGACGGTAGGTCCTCGAGCATCTTCACGAAGAGCTCATCGTACATGCTGAAGTCCCGCTCGTGGAGGAAGACATCGTAGATCCTGTCTATCTGGAGCCTGTAGAGCTCGGAATCATCTACGGCTGCGCTGCCCCTGTAGTGAGATGCTCCGAAGGCCTCGATCATGTCGTGGACCATGTTCGCCCCTGTTGTCACGAGCACGTCGATGAGGCGGTCGCGGATGAGGTCGGCAATGACCTGCCGCATGCCCCCTGGCACAAGCGCCCCGGCCAAGCCGAGGTATGTGGTGACGTCCTTGCGCGATACTATTTCATAAAGGACATCCGTCGCTTCCGCCACCCGCCCCGCGCCGAATACGCCTGACTTGCCGAACTCCCGCACGAGCTCGTCGACGGTCATATCGCCCCTGACCTCGATGTGCTTGATGCGCTTTGACTGTTTTTTCATCGAATGCCCCCGCTATTGTCGGAGTCATGCTAAATAAGTTTTTTGAGCGAAATCCGTTTTAAGCTGAAGTGATGAATAATTCTTCGTGCGGAGGTAACTCAGCCTGGGAGAGTGTCGGGCCCCGCTGAGAAATTCACGGGGGGCAAAACTGAAGTCCTAGGCCGATATCCGAATGTCGTGGGTTCGAATCCCACCCTCCGCACCATAGGTCAAAAATAGTTGGCGCACATATCTTAGAGGAAAATGTAGAGGTTAAAAAATGCAAGAAGAAAAAATTAGGAAAGTTGTTAGGAAGAGATATTCAAAAATAGCCAAAGAAGGCGCCAGTTGTTGTCCTACTTGTGCCCCATGTGGATCTGATGCAGTGGAACAAGCGAAAAAAATCGGTTATTCCGAAAGAGAGCTCCAAAGTATACCTGAATCTGCTATTATGGGTTTAGGCTGTGGCAATCCAACAGCTTTGGCAGATTTGAAAGCGGGGGAGATAGTTTTGGATCTGGGGTCGGGTGCGGGAGTTGACGTATTTTTGGCTGCAAATAAAGTAGGATCAAAAGGTTACGTTATTGGAGTTGATATGACAGAAGAAATGATCAAAATAGCCAATGAAACTGCAAAGAAATATGGATACGAAAATGTGGAATTTAAACTTGGAGAGATTGAAAACTTGCCCCTTAAAGATAATTCGGTTGATGTAATTATTAGCAATTGTGTCATCAATCTTTCCCCGGACAAATTAAGGACATATCAAGAAGCGTACAGGGTTTTAAAGCCAGGCGGAAGAATTTTGATTTCCGATTTAGTTACGGAGGGTAAATTACCGGAATACATTAGAAAAAACTTTGAGGCTTGGGCTGGATGTATTGCTGGAGCGTTGGAGAAGAAAGAATATTTAGACACGATAAAAAAAGCAGGATTTAGGGGTGTCAAAATTATTTCTCAAAACACTTTTTATGAACCAGGACTAGATGACACATTGACCGGAAAAATTACAAGTGTAAAAGTAAAAGCACATAAATCATGAAAAGCGAAAAATTAACCCATTTTAATAAGAATTATCCGGGAATTCTCTAAGGGGTTACAAGTCTGGGTTCAAGCTCTTAATACTGCACCATATGTTAAAAACGGCCGGCACACTTGATAAGGCCAAAGCATTGCTTGCTGTTATCTACGCTTTCTTCACCGGCACTTGAATCACAGAGAAGATCGAGGGTTCTCCGCGGACGAGCTTCGGCTTCGAGAGGTAAATCTCCATCGGCGGTCCAGTGCAAACGTAGCCGTTCTCGGCGACCCATCTGTTGAGTTTCTCATACGTTTTCGAATAGTCCTTCGTCGGGCCGCGATGCGCGATGGCGGCGACATCTGCTGAGGGGATCTCCTTGATCTTTATTTTCTTCTCGGGTTTTGCTCGCCCCCGGATGGGTATCCCCACCTCGCTCCGGCACTTTTCCGCGGGCACGGTTTTCGGATCGTCGTAAAATATTCCCATGGGTGGGCCTGCGGGCTTTAGCCGTTTCCCCTTTGCCCACGCGAACAGCTCTCCGAAGTACTGGTCGTACGGTATCTTATCGTAGGCCCCGGTGTGTTTAATGTAGGCTACTCTCAACGGCTTGGATTTCTTTACCTTAACTTCCATACCAAGTCCTCGCTTCAAACTTCACAACTCCGCATAAAAAATTAGTGTAACTTTGTCGGGTTAATCAAAACATCGTGCTTTAATAAAAATCAAGTGCACCAAATATCGGGAATCAGATGGGCAAAGGACAGGTAAAGGTGAAGGTTTATACTACGTCGACATGTCCCTATTGCGCCATGACAAAGGACTTCCTGAAGAAACACGGGGTAGCGTTCGAGGAAATAGATGTAGCGTCAAATCGAAGGGCAGCGATGGAGATGATATCGAAAACAGGGCAGATGGGGGTTCCGGTGATAGAGATCGGCGGCACGACAATACTTGGGTTCAATAAAGAGGCGATCAAGAAGGCCCTCGGCATAGAGGAATGAAAGATGTACGACTTGATCATCGTCGGGGCTGGGCCCGCTGGGATAACTGCTGCAGTCTATGCCGCGAGGAAGAGGCTGAATTTTCTCGTCATAACGAAAGACGTTGGCGGACAGGCGGCCCTGAGCGCTCATGAATACTTGGCGAGATCAATGCCACGGTAATTTTTTATGACATCGAGCATGCCTGCGAAGCCTGCTCCAAAAGGCAAAGTTATAGGGGGCGGAGCCATCCTTTTTGGTGGTGGGTCAGGATGATTGAGCACATGATACCCGTGAGGCCAGGGTTCGGTGGCTTCGATGAGCCCTACGAGCGGGCCCTAGTTGTGTTCATGGGCGTGCCCCTTGACGTGACCTCATCCTACCGCACCGGCATGAGGTTCGCCCCGGCCAGGATCAGGGACGCGTCGATGAACTTGGAGACCTACCTTATGTCTGCCGGGCTGGATGTCTTCGAGCAACTTGGAATAGCCGACATCGGCGACCTGGTGCTCGTGCCAACCGACATTAACGCGAGTGGCGAGCGAATCGAGGGAGTGGTGCGGAAGCTCCGAGATGAGGGCAAGGTGCCAGCTCTGCTCGGGGGAGAGCACACCCTGACCTACTTCTCCTCGAAGGTACTCGGGGGGGCATTTCTGGTGCAGCTCGACGCCCACCGCGACCTGCGCGATGAGTACATGGGCGACAAACTCTGCCACGCCACGGTCATGCGGAGGGTTCTCGATTTCTTGCCCCATGAGCGCCTCCTCCAGGTCGGCGTAAGGTCATGCTCTAAGGAGGAGGCTGAGTTTGTAGGGTCAACGAGAATTCAAGCCTACACGACTGAACAGGTGCTCGATGATCTGCATGGCATTGCCTCGGACGTCCGGAAAAAAGTCGGTGCTGCAAGCGTTTACCTGAGCATAGACTTGGACGTGCTCGACCCAGCCTTCGCTCCCGGCGTGGCGACCCCAGAGCCGGGGGGCCTTTCGACGCTTGACGTGATAAAGCTCATGCGTGAGCTCGGCAGGCTGAACATCTGCGCCTTCGACGTGGTTGAACTCGCTGCCCCCCACGACGATGGAAAGACGGCATTTGCGGCCGCGAAGATCATATACGAGCTCCTAGCCGCGATGTCGAGCTCACTGAAATAGATTTTCCCCCTTCTCGACGACTAGGTGAAATGAGACGATCCTCGACATAAAGTACCGCTCCTTCAAGGACCCGTATCCGTTGACCCCCCTCTAAAGGAAAACTTTATAATGTGTATTAATGTTAAACATATATGCACAATAGAAGGGGGAGAGGCAATCCGGAGGTTGACAGTTGAAAGAGTTAACCTACGGGCCGCGCGCCGCCGGCCATAGTTTTACTCCTTGGTCCTCACTTATACTCTCACCGGCGGCGTGTACAGGCTATTATTGAACCTTCAACCGCTGTTTAGGCAAAAATTCCGCGGTGTCGAACTCACTGAAGTAGATTTTCCCCCTTCTCGACGACTAGGCGACATGGTATGGATATCTTCCCCATCGCGCGGCGAAGGGCTTCCTTAGCTACTGCCGCGAACTCCTTGCTCACTCGCACTGTCATGAGCTTTTGGTTGGCGCTCACGCGGGCCGCGGTGCCCATGGGCCTGCCGAAGGACAATCGCATGCCATCCGAGATGCGGTCAGCCCCAGCGCCAACTGCCATGGGATTCTCCCTGAGCACCTGGTGTGGGTAGACGCGAAGCTTGAAGTGGTAGTTATCCTTCCCCGCTTGGGTCTCGAGCAAGCGGTTTGCAGCAACTCGCGCGGCCTCGAGCGCATTGTGCCTCACCTGCCCAGTCTCCTGAGCGATGAGCGACATCTCCACCGGAAAATCCCCCTTCGGGTTGCCCATGTCGAAGAAGGTGACCCTTACCCCTGGCACCCCCTTGACGTACTCCCTCCTGGTGTATGCGGGGCCGCTGAAGTACCTGCAAGTGCGAGCTGGTCGAATGGGCATTTTGAGCACTCCGATAACATACATCTCGTCACGCGCTTATATCAATAGCGAGGGACATGGTTCACAAGGAAAGATCTCAGGCGTGAAGTTCCACGACATCTTTATCCTTGAGCGGGTAATCTCTAGGTACCTGCTGCCCTGGGAACCGCGCCGATCCCCATACCCGGGCAAATTTCAGGTCTCGTGCGAGGTCCTTGTGCACAGCCCCAGCGACATCTAAAACAGTTGAACCCTTAGGCAGCACTAGAGACCTATCGGAGGGTTTTTCATCCGGACGCTTTGTGTATACTCGAATGATCTCCAAGCTCTCAAATATCAATCGCTTGAGCTCCTCTGGATCACCGCCTTGCACCGCGGAAATGAGCACCATTGGGAATTGATCCCCGAGCGTGTGTCTGAACTCCTCGAACCCCTTCCTCGCGCCCCGCAAGTCGCCCTTTGTCGCGATTATGACGGCCCGACGATGGACCAAGGTTTCGTCGGGCATATCCTCCAGCCCCTCCCCTCGGTTGAGCATGATCCCAGCTGTTTCCAGTTCCCCGACGAGGGTTTCAACTTGCTTGAGCGGGTCCGCCGAGACATCGACCACGAGCGCTACCGCGTCCGCATTTCTCGCCACGCCCAACGGCTGCGCCCCGAGCCCCCTGCCCATGCTAGAGCCCTCAATCAGCGCGGGCACCTCGACGAGCTGAATTTGGATGTCCTCGAACTGCATCATCCCGGGCACAGGCTCGCGCGTGGTGAATGGATAATCACCTACCTCGGGCTTGGCGCTTGTCAGCCAACGGAGCAACATCGATTTACCTGAATTTGGCATGCCTACGAGCGCGACCTGGGCCGCGCCCTCCTTCTTGACCGCGAAGCTCGGGCCGCCGCCGACCCGCCGCGACTGTTGCTTCTGCAGCTCCTGCCTCAGCTTCGCGAGGCGCCGCTTGAGCGTCCTCAGCAGCTTCTCAGTTCCCTTATGCTTGGGCGCGGCGCGTATCAGCTCCTGCGTGGCCAGAATCTTCTCCTCTATGGTTTTGGCGCGCAGGTACTTTTCTTCGGCCTTGAAATATTCTGGCGGAAGGTTAGCGGGCATTTGCCTCGAATATACGTCTTCGCTCGAGTTTAAAATCTAAGTTCGCTACCTCACCACCGATTAACACAATAACAATGGACACCAAACCCAAGACTTACACAACCGTGTACGCCTTTAAAATCGTTCCCTCCATTCCTTAAAAAATATCGAGATCAACCTGCTTATCCATATCAAAGTATGCCAAGTACCATGCTAACCGCGATCTATTTCGAAGAATAATTTTGAAACCAACGACGACATCTTTGAAAGCTTTCCCTCTTCTCCCCATTTTTTCCTCCAAACGCGGTGAAATGTCCAACTGCTACTTAATCTATTTATACGAAAACCGATGAAACAACACTCGGCGGGGAGGAAGCCCGCGGTAAGGGCTAAACCGACGTCTAAGGACGACGGGGAGCCGTGCAGAAACCAAGTGAACTTGGGAAGGGCGTGGCTAATGCGTCCGGTGGAGGATGCGGAGGCATGAACCGCGGGATAAAGGCCCCAGATGAAAAGCGACGCGGCGAAAGTTGCGTCGAAGAGTAGTCGAAGGGTCGAATCCCCGCCACTGTTTTACGATCCCCAATCATTTTGATGATTTTAATGACCCCAGATATTTCAGGAACTTGCGAAGCCCGATTGAGCGCAGCAGGCTCGGCCCCTTTTTCAGGAGGACTCTGATCAGCGCATCATGGCGGTCAAAATCAGCGTGCTTGAGCACAAGGTTTTGAACATCTGGCTTGGCGAAAAATTCTAAAATGGAGTCCAAAGCGTCATCTGGCAGTTTTTTGAACAAATTTCCCGCTCGCATCCCGAACTCAAACTCCCGGCCAAATTTTTTCTTCACCGCGATCTCATATTCTCGTAAAGCCTTGGCGGTTGGTTCTCCCTCGAGTGCGCTCACCGCGGTATCCGCAGCCAGCCTCGCGCACGACAGGCCGAGGTAAATCCCCCCACCGGTGAGTGGCTTGACATGACCAGCTGCGTCACCCACCAACATGACATGATCCGAGTATATCTTGCGGGTGAGCGGCTCGGGTATCAGCCCCGCTGTAAGATCAAAGAACTTTTTCCCAAGCATTTTTTTTGATGCGGTTGGATGTTTTTCGATGAAGTCGAACAGATTTCTTGTGGGCTGACCTTCGGAAGTACCTAGGCCAACCCGACACACATCTCCAGCTGGCACCATCCATGCGAAAAATCCGGGAGCGAAGTCGCGGCCGAAATAGAGTTCCGCGGTGTTCGGATCCACATCGGCTAGAACCTCCACCTGGGCACAGTTGATGTAGCGAGCGGCCTTGAGCAGTCCAGCCTCGCGAGCCACCAGCGAGTTCGGCCCATCGGCGCCTATCATCAGCCGCCCCCGAATTTCCGATTTCCCATTCGTCCCCTCAACTTTCACCGAGGGCTCACGCCCGAGCTTGACGCCTACGCATCTAGTTTTCATCAGGAGGGTTGCCCCAGCCTTGACGGCCCCTATCGCGAGCTCCCGGTCGAAGGATGCACGATCGACGACCAGCGCCTCAGCCTTCCCTCGAGTCAAAGTGAAGGGTTTGCCAGACGGAGGATGGAAAATCCCGCCCCTGAGTTCGTTTAGCACCCACTTCCCCGGCTTGATCCCCAGCTCCTCGAGCCCGCCCACCCCAACGATGCCAGCGCAACAGACCGGATAGCCCACCTCGGCATGTTCTTCGATTATCGCGACATCGAGCCCCCGCTCGGCCAGCAGCTTGCCCGCAAAACATCCGGCAGGTCCACCCCCAACGATGACGACATCCCTCATGTTCGCCTCGGCAACGGTTTTTTAAGCCACAAGTAAATAACGCTACCGAGTGGGCTCATGCTCGAAACGCTCGGTTACATCCTGCTCGGTCTCTTCATGCTCTTCGTGCCAGGTTTTTTGCTCACGCTCGTCTTCTTCCCAAAGCCCGGGAGCCTCGATTTCTGGGAGCGCGTGGCGGTGAGCTTGGGGCTTGGGGTGATGGTGTTAATTTACATCGGTGTGGTGCTAGCCCGCCCGGAGTGGAAGATGCTTCGTTTCGCACCCTTTACGGGAGCAGTTCTTATATTATGTGGATTTTTTGCAGTTGCAGCGTACCTGCGGAAGGGTTATGCTGTCGTGGCAATTTACGGGCGCCGCGTGATGCAGGTGATTCATAAGCCGAAGCCTCCAGCACCGCCTCCTACACAGCCTCCAGCGCAGCCAGCCGAGGAACAGCCCAAGCCAGCTCAGGAGAAGAAGACCGAGGGTGAAGGGAGTGTTTAAGCATAAACAGGTCATCGTCGTCCGAGAGGACCTCAAGATGAGCCCGGGTAAGCTCGCGGTGCAGGTTGCACATGGTTCGATAGCGGCGGCTGAAAGGGCTAGAAACGAGCGCAAGGAGTGGCTCAAGGCTTGGCTGGCTGAAGGTCAGAAAAAGGTCGTGGTCAAGGCAGAGGAAGATGAGCTACACGAGTTGCGCGATCAAGCCGCGGAACTCGGCATACCAAGCGAGCTCATCCAAGATGCTGGGCTGACAGAGCTTCCACCAGGCACGACCACGGTTTTAGCGATAGGTCCTGCGCCGAGCGAGCTCGTCGATAGGATCACCCGCAACCTGCCACTATTGTGAGGTCGAAGCAATGAAGGTCAGCGATGTTGGAGAGCGGGCCTTGGTGGAGCTCGCGCGGAGGACGTTCAAAATCGGGCCCAAGGTCAAAGTTGGAATAGGCGATGATGCGGCTGCGATTGACATCGACGGTCGCTACCTAATCGCTACTACCGACATGCTTGTCGCTAGTACCCACTTCCCCCAGGGTACAACTGCCGAGCAGATGGGCCATAAGGCTGTCATCGTGAACTTGAGCGACCTAGCAGCTATGGGGGCTGAACCCCTTGCCCTGATTTTTTCGGTTGGCTTGCCCAGGGAGCTCGATGTCGGCTTCGTCAGGCGCATGATCAGGGGTATGGACCTGACTGCCCGCAGGTATGGAGCTTATGTGGTGGGGGGCGACTTGGACGAGAGCGATGACATCACCATAGCCGGTGCAGCCTTCGGTTTAGCTTCGAAGGGCCAGCTCCTGACTCGCTCGGGAGCCAAACCTAGGGACGTGATCGCCGTGACGGGTCAACTCGGTGCGGCTTCGGCTGGTCTAAAGATATTGCTCGGGCGACTCCCGGCAAAGGGCTATGAGAAACTCATCAAAGCCCAGCTCGAGCCCATTGCGCGCGTGCGGGAGGGCATTTTACTCGTCAAAAACGGCGCGCGGGCTGCGATAGACATAACCGATGGCCTTGCCGCTAACCTCTGGCAGATATCACGCATGAGCAAGGCCAAATTCATCATCGACAGGGAGAAGGTGCCGATACACCCACTGGTTCAGAAGTTCGCGGACCGGCATGGGTTCGATGTCGAGGACTTTGCGTTTTTCGGTGGCGAGGACTTTGAGCTGTTGTTCACCGTACGACGCAGGAGCTGGAAGAAGGTGCAACTCGCGCTCAAGCGGATTGGAACCACCGCCGCCGCAATTGGATATGTTACAAGGGGTCGTGGGGTCTACATCCGAAAACACGGCGTACTGGAAAAACTGCCCGACCGCGGATATGAGCACTTTAAGTGACGACGATTTCAGCATCCATTCCGCAACCCTCATAACTTGGTTCCTCCTTGTGTTTCTGGGGGTAGAAATTGGATATCCGAGCGCTCGTCGACGGCCTAAGCGTCCATGAGAAGAAAGTCCTGCTCGCGCTGCATGAATTTAAAGAGGCCGACGTCACGGATATCGAAAAACGAACAGCCCTTGACCACGCCGCTGTTATGCGGGCGTCGCTCGGCCTAGCGCAGAAGGACCTAATTCGCATATCAGGAGCCGCGCAACCTTTTTCTGCCATAACTGATGAGGGCCGAGCCTATGCCGCCGAGGGCCTGCCGGAGAGGCGGATGTTAGAGGCACTCGCCAAATACGGATCGGAAACGGCGGACGTAATTGCGGATCATGCAGGATTGACCCGCGAACAGGCGCAGATTTCCCTCGGCTGGCTTCGACGCAAAGGTTGGGCGGATTTCATCAAGCGAGACGATCGAGCAATACTCGTCATCACAAAATCTGGCGAGGAGGCGCTTTCACAGAGGCTCGCGGACGAGCAGCTTTTGGGAAAGCTCATCGAGGTTGACGGCATCGCCGTGGATGAATTGCCGAGTGATTTAAAGGCTGCGCTAAGCATCCTGAAGGAGCGCGGGCTCGTCAGCGTCGAGAGGAAAATCCAGCGGAGGTTGACCCTGACGGACCTAGGCAATCAAGCGCTCGCGCTGGGTTTCGAGATGGTGGAGAAGGTGAGCCAACTCACCCACGATATGCTGGTCACGGGGCGCTGGCGGCAGGTGAGGTTCAGGCGCTACGATGTCACCGCACCTGGGGCGCCGATTTACCCGGGCAAGGTCCATCCCCAGCAACGGATCATCGATGAGCTACGTGAGATCTTGCTCGAGATGGGGTTTGTCGAAATCAAGAGCAACTTAGTCGAATCCGAGTTCTGGAACTTCGATGCCCTTTTCCAAGCCCAAGATCATCCCGCTCGGGAAATTCACGCTAGCCTTTCTCTTTCGAAGCCCTCTCAGGCCAAGCTACCCTCACCGAAACTTCTGAAACGCGTCATCGCCGCCCATGAGCGGGGGGTCGCAGGCTCCCGAGGTTGGGGCTACAAATTCAACCCAGAAATAAGCCGCCGCCCGGTGATGTGCTCTCAGACGACAGCTGCAACCGTCCGCTACCTCGCTTCACGCCCTGAACCACCAGTCAAGGTCTTCTGCATCGAGCGAGTGTACCGCCACGATAAGATCGACTACAAGCACCTCGCCGAGTTCTATCAGGTAGAGGGCATAGTCATGAACCCAGGTTTGACCTTACGCGATATGCTGGGCTACCTGAAGCAGATCCTCATCAAGATAGGAATGCCGAAAGTTAGGTTCCGGCCAGGGTATTTCCCGTACACAGAACCCTCAGCAGAGGCAGATGCTTATCACCCCGAGAAGGGCGAGTGGCTTGAAGTACTGGGCGCGGGGATGTTTCGGCCCGAATTACTTCGCCCCATCGGCATACGCTATCCCGTGCTCGCCTGGGGGATCGGATTTGGAAGGCTGGCAATGATAAGACTTGGCATCGAGGACATCCGCGATTTGTACAATAATGACCTCGAGTGGCTGAAGGGGAGGTCGGTGATATAACATGCCAACGATAAGCGTTAGCTACCGAGATCTTTGTGAGTTGCTCGGTAAGCGGGTAAACCTGGCGAGGCTCTTAAAGCGATTGCCCATGCTCGGCATAGAGGTAGGCGAAGTAATTGGTGACGAGCTAAAACTCGAGATAATGCACAATCGTCCGGACCTGCTCAGCGCTGAGGGGGTGGCGAGGGCGCTTAAGGGCTTCTTGGACATAGAGGTCGGGCTGCCGTCCTACAAATTGAGGGATTCAGGCATAACCGTCGATGTCGACGCGAGCACGAAGGCAGTCAGGCCGTACATCGTGGGGGGTGTCGTGGAAAATGTTAAGCTGACCGATGCGAGCGTCGCGCAACTCATGCAGATCCAGGACAAGCTCCACGAGACGCTCGGGCGAAATCGTCGGAAGGTCGCGATAGGCATCCACGATTTGGACAAGGTTCGGCCGCCGTTTCGCTATACGACGGTCACCCCCAAGGGCATCAAGTTCGTCCCGCTGGACACGGACCGAGAGCTCACTCCGGCCCAGGTTCTGCGGGAGCATCCAAAGGGCATGGAATATGCGCATTTGCTGCGCGATTTCACCCGCTACCCGTTGATCATAAATTCTCAAAAGGAGGTGCTCTCGATGCCTCCGATCATCAACGGCCAACTCACCCGAGTAACGGAGGATACCCATCGATTGTTCATCGAATCCACAGGGACGGACGAGCTCGCGTTAAATCAGGCGCTGACTATCTTGATGACGGGATTTGCCGAGCGCGGGTTCGAGTTGGGCTCAATCACGATTAAATATCCCAATCGCCGCATACGGGTGCCCCAGCTTAAAATTGCCCGACGCAAGCTGAACATTCGGACCGCAAATGAAACAATAGGCTTCAACCTCAAGCCCGGTGAGATTGCCTCGATAATGAAGCGCATGCGTTTTGGCGTCGCGGGCAAGAAAGGTGACTTCGTGACTCTCTTAGTTCCACCATATCGGACTGACATAATGCATGAGGTCGACCTAATCGAGGATTTGGCGATAGGCTACGGCTACGATAAGCTGGAGCCCACGCTGCCTAATGTCGTGACAGTTGGCGAGAGGCAAACGATCGAGGCCCTTAGCGACAAGGTCAGGCGAGTCCTGATGGGTTTGGGCTTTATGGAGACCATGATGTTCACCCTTACGAACCCCCACACAAATTTCGAATTGATGCGAGCGAGCGGGGAGGCGGCGACGATCGCAAACCCGATATCGGAGGAGTACACCATCCTGTGCACTTGGTTGTTGCCCTGCCTGATGGCCGTGCTGAGGGCAAACAGGCGCCACCCACTGCCCCAGCGCGTGTTCGAGGTTGGAGATGTCGTGTTGCTCGACGGGGGCACAGAGACGGGCGCAAAAAACGTGCGAAGGGTGGCCGCTGTAGTCATAGGGGATGAGGGCAACCTGACGTATATCAAAGCGATCGCGGAGGCGCTCCTGCGCGAGCTGGGCATCGCTTGGGAGGTCGAGCCGATAGACCATCCCAGTTTCCTCGAGGGGAGGGCAGCTGAAATCATCGTTGCAGGGCGAAGGCTGGGCATGGTGGGCGAGCTGCACCCCGAGGTCATCCTTGGCTTCGAGCTTGAGCACCCCGTTGCGGCGTTTGAGCTCGACCTGCCGCGATAAGTTGGTCTTCATGCATGAATTCAGGGCAATTGCCAAATACATCGCTGAAAATTATCCATCAGCCACGAAGATCGTCGAGGTTGGCGTTGGTAAGGTTCCCGACGTCGCGATCGAGCTTCAGAGGCTATTGCCAGCGTGCGAGGTGATAGTAACAGATGTCGTGGAACCTCCGGAATTATCGGGGCGGGTCAAATTCGTGCGCGATGACATAACCGAACCCAACTTGAGCGTCTACGAAGGCGCGACGCTGATATATGCCGTGCGCCCGCCTCCGGAGCTTCAGCCGCACTTGCTCGAGGTCGCGCGAGAGATCGGCGCGGATCTGCTCATAAAACCGCTGGCTGGTGAGAGCATGCCGCTGCGAGGTGGAAGGCTCATCAATTATCAGGGGGTTGCGTTTTACGCATTTATGGGGAAGGGTTAAGTTTTTAGACTTGGGGGGCTGAAATTTAACTGCAATGAAGGAATATCCGCAGCATTCGAGAGCTGGCGCGATCCGTGAGCGTCGGTGCATCGCTGCGGGAACACTGGAGCAACTGCCGGGAAATCGTGCCAAAATTGGGTCCTCGTAAGAGCATATTGGCGGGAACACCTAGCGATGATTACCCGAGCCAACCCTGGTGCGGGACACCGGCAGGGGCCCCCGAGATAGACCCGCCATGAGGGTTAGCGAGCTGAGGGACGTCGAAAGACAACCTGAGAAGCCCGCTGTTAGTGTGCTGGGGAACAGCGGGGGCCCAATTTCAAACGTTTTCAAGCCCGCCCTCGACTGTAAAAATTTTCACGTTTTTTATTCCCTTCCGCTTCGCCGCGCGAGCGAGCTTGAGGAGTTTTTCCCTGCTTGGCATGGGGAGCTTCTGAAAACTCGGGTCGAGGGTCCGCTGGTTTCTGAACTGCTGGAGCCTCAGGCAATCGATGTTTTCCCTGATGCCATTGGCGAGCTGCGCAATGATTTTTTCATCATCGTTCAGCGTGGGCACCACTGTAATTCGCGCTTCGACCTCAGCCCCCGAGCCAGCCGCAAGCTTCAGGCCCTCCTTGACCTTCTGCACCAACTCATGTATCCCAGTCGAGCCGGTGACCTTATCGTAGAGCTCTGGGTCGCCCAAAGGGGCTTTCACATCGATGGCGACGAGGTCCAAGTAAGGCAGCAAACGTTTGAGCGCTCGGGGGGCAGTCGCATTTGTTTCGACCGCACAGTTGAGCCCGAATTTCTTTGCGGCTTTTAAAACCTCCAAGCAGGCTTCTGGTTGGAGGAGGGGCTCACCTCCCGTGAGGACAATTGAATCGATAATTGGTTTGAGTTTCCCGATGTGTTTGACTGCATCTTCTACTTCGACATCCTTCCCCCCACGAGGGTCGATGCCATCCACGTTTTGGCACCATGGACAGCGCAGGTCACAACCTTGAAAGAACACGATCGCGGCGAGCTTCCCGGGCCAGTCAACGGTCGATAGGTCAGTGATGCCCATCAAGCGAAACTTCAATCAAATCTCCTTCATGCTGACCTTTTCATCGTACTCGAGCCGCTCGCGGAACTCCTCCAGCTTCCCAACATGCCAGTTTTGAACGGGGCGGTAGTACCCCACTATTCGCGAGTAGACCTCCGCTGGCTTTCCACAGTGCGGGCACTTGAAATGCTCCCCCCGCAAATAGCCATGCTCCATGCAGATGGAAAAAGTTGGGGTTATGGTATAGTATGGCAGCCTGAAGTTCTCCGCTATCTTTCGAACGAGCGCCTTACAGCCCTCAGCGCTGCTCACCGCCTCGCCTAGGAAACCGTGTAGGATCGTGCCTCCGTTGTAGAGCACCTGCAAGTCATCTTGGTGGCGGAGGGCCTCGATGAGGTTGTTCGTGTACCCAACCGGCAAATGGGTGGAATTCGTGTAGTACGGCACTTTTTTGCCCGCGGTTATGATTTTGGGGTAACGCTTCTTGTCGAGCCTCGCTAGGCGGTGGGAAGTCCCCTCGGCTGGTGTCGCCTCCAGGTTGTAAATGTTGCCCGTCTCGTCTTGGAACTCGACAAGTCGTTCGCGCATGAACTTCAGCACGCGAATCGCGAACTCCTTCCCGGCTTTTGTTTCGATACCTTCGCCGAGGAAGTTCAAGCAAGCCTCATGCATGCCGATCAGCCCGATGGTAGAGAAGTGAAACTTGAGCGTCCCCAGATATCGCGCAGAGAACGGAAGCAATCCACGTTTCATATTCTCTTCAACGAGCTTCCTCTTTACCTCCAAGCTGTCCTTCGCGAGTTCCATCAGCCGCCAGAGCCGCTCGAAGAATTTACCCTCATCTCTTGAGAGGTAGCCGAGTCGGGGCATGTTAATGGTGACAACGCCCACTGAACCGGTCTTATCGGCAAAGCCAAAGAAACCACCGTACCTGCGGTGAAGTTCTCTCAAATCCAATTGCAATCTACAACACATCGCCCTAACCTCACGCGGATCGATGCCGCCTTTTATGCAGTTTTGGAAGTAAGGGATCCCAAACTTCGCTGTCACCTGGAAGAGCAAGTTGGAAACCTCGGAATCCCAGTCAAAATCTTTCGTCACGTTGTAGGTTGGAATGGGGAAAGTAAAAATTCGCCCACGCATGTCGCCGTGGAGCATCACGTCTAGGAAGGCGCGATTGATGATGTCGGCTTCGGCTTGGAAATCGGCGTAGGTTTCGTTGAGCGTAGTGCCGGAATAGATCACTGGCTCGTCCTTCATGTCATCTGGGACCTTGAGCTCGAATGTGACATTTGTGAACGGTGTTTGTCCACCCCAGCGCGAGGAGATGTTGAGGTTGTAGATAAACTCCTGCATCGCCTGCTTCACCTGCTTGTAGCTCAAACTATCTTTTCGGAGGAATGGGGCGAGGTAAATATCCAACGAGTTCACCGCCTGTGCGCCGCTATTGTGCAGACATATTGGGTTTACTCCACCGATGAAGTTCTCGGACCCCGGCACGCTGATGTCGTAGACCTCTTCCTCTGGAAGCTCGCGAATGCTCCGTATTCTAACAAGCGCCAGATCCGTTCTAGGGAGGTGTTCGATTTCTCTTGTTTTTGTGGGGGAGCGGTTTTTTTCAAGATAATTTTTTATGAGAGTTGTTTTTTCTTTATGATAAAATCCTATTTCACGATAAAACTTTTCAACGTCTTTTCTCCCGCTTATGAAAATCGCATAACCAGTTGGTTTTCCTACAATCCCAAACATTCGAAGAAGATAGAGGATTCCTGAACGCAGTTTCTCCGAAGCTGATTTATAGCAAACCCTAACATTGCCGTGTTTGCTTTTGTGAACGTGACCATCGCCGCTAAAGCACGCCTTTAAAAATGCTGCAACTATCCTTTTTCTTGATCGAAAGATTTCCGGTGGGACATGCTTTTCAACTCTACCGCACTTTGCAACGAACAAATCTCTGAGTATTTTGGAGCCGATGAAGATGTAAGTTTCAGAGGGCCTAAACTGGGGCTTATAAATCCGATATGGGAAGCTAAGGCGCTTACATGCTCGAACAATCCCGTTCTGAAGACAGGATTCGCTGCGGGCTATCGAGAAGAAAATATCAGCGCCAACTTTCTCATCCCTCATACTACCTTCCGACACATAAAACCCAAAAAGCGAACCAAGGGATTCATCCAGCTTAACGAATTTCGGAACTTTGTGCCGTCCTCTTTCCACGTGGATGAGCTGATCGCCGTAAGTCTTTTCGGTGGATGTTTGAGTGAGATCAAAAATGTGATCTTCTTCAGCGAATGGTAGTTTAATCGGGATTAAGATTTTGTCCCCAGCTTTGAGTTTTTCTCCTTTAACAGGAGTCACTTTTCCGTTAAGTAGTGTGAAAAGAGAGTGGTCAGGAGTTATTTTCACTCTATGTCCATGCCACGTTGTTATCTCCAACAGCTGTGATTTTCCGTGCTTCACTACTTTACCTTCGGCCTCTTTTATCCTTAGATCGCTGTCGAATGTGAATACTTTTACTTTCTCAGGCAATTCTGAAATTTTGTCTACCCCCCAGACGTGTTCATTGGCAACTAGCAACAGCTCGTCTTTTGAGATGCTCCATTCATTCTGGATCGAACCGAGGAAGTTGGAGATTTGGAGGAGGGCCGAGGAGAAGTGCCGTGCTGGTGAAGACTCTGTTCGCCCCGGGACGCCGCTGAAACCCTGCAAAAGTAGATCCTTAATGGACCAGCCCGCGCAGTATCCGACTATTCCAAATGGCAAGTTGTGGATGTGGAAATCGCCTTCGATGTGGGCCCGAGCTACCTCGCGCGGATAGACCTTCGAAAGCGTGTAGCGCGCGATCGTCTCCCCGGCAGCTTGGAGGAAAAGGGATGAAAAGGAGTAGGCGACGTTCGCGTTCTCCCTGACCCGCCAATCCTGCATTCCGAGGTAATCGTCGACGAATTTCACTGCATCGATGTACTCTGGCTTGGCGCGTTTGGGCGCTCGGGTAGGAAGTCTTCGTTTTCTTGCCCCAGCTCGTTTCGGCAATCCACCACCAAACAAACTTGACTCGTATGCTTAAATTTGCCGCTAAATGAGCTTTCGCTGTTTTGCCCGCCCTTCTATCCGTTGCGCGGTCTCCCATGATTTTCGGGCGAAGTCGGGAAGCTTGCCGTGCTCGCGCACCCATCGCTCCAAGAAATCGATTGTGCGAGGATCAGCAGGGTAACCCGAACCAAACTCGCCATATTTTCGGCGGAGCTCGGCTATCCTCTCATCCCTCCTCACCTTTGCGATGATGGACGCCGCTGAGACGACGACGTACTTGCGGTCGGCGTAATTTTCGACCACGAGTTTCGGCCTCG
>Ga0315306_10000528_pt1 | contig 18490 bp, 18 predicted proteins | sample TDP1_MG_FD_203803 | JGI IMG/M metagenome (GOLD analysis project Ga0315306, IMG submission 203803) | Freshwater sediment microbial communities from Lake Towuti, South Sulawesi, Indonesia - TDP1 | ecosystem: Environmental > Aquatic > Freshwater > Lake > Sediment | place: Indonesia: South Sulawesi... | reverse complement strand
CTTCCGTCTGAACACGCGTGAAACGACTCCAGAATATTCGTTTCGAGACAGCTTTGAATGAAGCCTTGGTTGAGCGAGCATCGAGCCTAGGTCGCTCCTCAAGAGCCGGGTTCAGTCTCGCATGCATCTAGGAAAGAGGGGGAGTAGTTGTGCTTGAGGTCGATGGAAGCCAGAAGAGTGGAAGCGGAACTATCCTGCGGCTTTCCGTTGCTCTAGCGGCGATACTCGGAGAATCCCTACATATCTTCAACATTCGAAAGAAGCGCGATCAGCCCGGCCTAAGACCACAACACTTGGAGGCCGTTCTCACAGCTGCAAGATTGTGCAACGCAAGTGTAGAAGGGGCAACTCTTGGGTCTCAGGAATTGTGGTTTCACCCCTCTAAGATTGAGGGCGGGGAAATACGATCCGAGATCGGGACAGCTGGCAGCATACCTATGCTTACTATGACCGTTCTACCGATCTGCGCCTTTGCGAGGCAACCAGTCCGTCTCCACATCTCGAAAGGCGGAACAGATGTTAGGCATTCGCCAACAACGAACTATCTTAAGCATATACTACTTCCAGTTCTTGAGCGCATGGGCTTGAGCGCCAAGATCGACGTCTACAAGTACGGGTACTATCCTAAAGGCATGGGAGAGGTGACGGTTCAGGTCCAGCCGTGCAGTGAGCTATCGCCGATTGACCTTGTGGTATTCGGTGAAGTTACTGAGACCAGCGGCATCTCAGTCTGTACCTTCCTTGCGGATAGGAGAGTTGCGGAACGGCAAGTAGAAGAAGCCGAGAGGCTCTTGAAAGCCCGAGGCCATGATGCTAAGATCCAAGTAATCAACGACTTCTCCAACCCGGTCCAAAAGGGAAGCTCCCTCCTCCTCTGGGCCAAAACGAGCTCAAGCGTCTTGCTCGGCGGAGATGCGATAGGCGAGATCCGCAAGCCCAGCGAAGCCGTTGCACGTGAAGCCTTTGGCAATCTCTACAACGAGGTCCAAGCTAAGGCAACAGTGGACGTGCATCTAGCTGACATGCTGGTGCCATACGCCGCGTTGGCAAAAGAGGAATCTTCATATTTGACGCGTGGGGTGACCGATCATCTCGAATCAAACATCTGGCTTGCAGGAGAGATTCTAGGCGTTGACTTTCGTGTTGAGAGGAAAGGCACTCTCTTCCAAGTATCTAGGAAGTAGATGCCTGCGGAAGGATATGTCTTGGCGGATAGTGTGAGAGTTCGCGGGATCTATTCAACTGCGTTGATAAGGCTGTTTCTGGACAACAACATCCGAATAGCTGAACCATCAGCAACAACGAGGGAAAGATTCAACCTACGAGAACACGGCGAAAGTGTCTCACCTGATCTGGACGTTTATGACAGACTGGATAGACAAGGCGTGAACGTTATCGGCGACCAAGGTTCGCTGGAACAGCTCTCCAAGTTGCTGCACCTTGCGTTTGATGATGCTGTTTTCAGATGGCGGCTTTCAGCTTATGGCGAAGCCACTGGTAGCCCCGACGCTGAAGCAAATCTCCACGATACTCTAATGCGGTCAAGCATCTCCCGTCCTCTAAGGAGAGCACGCCTAAGCGTGGAGTTCCCAAGTTTGTCCAAGGCGAAGCTGGACAACTTGCGTGCACGCGTCACCCCTACTCTCGATGGACACCATTACTACAAGGCTTGCGGCGGCAGAATCTCCGCTATGCTTGAGATGGCGGAGAAGTTGCTTGAGAAGGACTGTCCCCGAAAGGAGGTTGAGGCGCTGTTCCACGAGACAGTAGCGGGCGAATTTCCTGATGAAGGATCGAGGATCAACATTGAGCATGTCAAGATCAGCGGAAGCATCTTCGATCTAGGGGTCGCCGAGATCACGGATTTCGACCACAAGAAGGGACAAATCCAGTTCCTTCGCAATCTTACGGGAAAGGGAGTCTACGACGGACTCAGAATCCAGAAAGACTCTGGGGACTACGCGGTCACCGAAGTTGAGCTAGGCCAATGGAGCTTTAGGACGAGATACTTCTCCAGAGATAGCAGACACAAGGGCACCTACATCAACCTAAACACTCCAGTAGAGCTCTATCCTACTGGAATAAGGTATGTTGACCTTGAGACGGACATCTGCGTATGGCCTGATGGCAGAATCCAGAAGGTTGATGAAGAGAAACTTGAGAATATGATCCAAGAGGGGTATGTTTCAGAGAAGCTGGGACAGATCGTTCGCGAGAAGACCGAAGAAATCATGAATTCTCTAGAAACGGGGATTGAGGAAGTCACATTCTGAACTTGGGTGGTTTCGAGGGCTAGGAACTGCAACTTTCCAGGGAAAGAGAAGAGCACGCATTGGGAGTCTATTCAGTGCCTGCATACGGTCCAAATGGCACATAGTACCTCCACAACATGTACGAAGAAGCCACTAAGCTGTTGGAGTACTACTTGGGGATTTTCTTGGCCCTCCCTTCAGGTTCGGCCACAAAGACTTCATACCCATGTGCCTTCTCGTTAAGAATTCGAAGGAGTAAAAGTTAATACGGAGCTTTTTCCTTTAGTAGAACTTGGTGGTTCGATGAATACTGCAAAGTTGCAGGTTTCGATGGTTGGGACATTAGCCGCCATCATAGGGCTTTCGACCCTCTTCTTTGCGATCTTGCTCTCGCTGCTCAAAGCGATGAGTATCTACACGCTTGCTCTCACAATCGTCATGTTCAACATCGTGCAATGGCTCATCGCACCATACTTGATCGACGCCATATACCGTGTCAAGAAAGTTTCGAGGGTCGAGGAACCACAGCTTTATGACGCTGTAGAGAGGCTCAGCCAGAAAAGCGGAATTAAGACACCCCAACTAATGATCGCCCGGATTCCAATCGCAAACGCCTTTGCCTACGGCTCCCCCCTCACCGGGAACCGCATTGCTGTAACCAATGGACTCCTGAACACGTTGGAAGCTGAAGAGGTTGAGGCTGTGATTGGACATGAGCTCGGGCACTTAAGGCACCGTGATGTCCAAGTCATGATGTTCGTCTCAATTTTGCCAGCTCTGTTCTATTACATTGGCTATTCGTTGATCTGGTCTACCGCATACACCAGAAGGGACGAACGATCGAACGGAAGCGCCTTGGCATTGGTTGGTTTCCTGAGCGTACTTCTGTACTGGGTCCTAACCCTATTTACGCTGTACCTCAGCCGCTTGAGAGAGTACTATGCTGACAGGCACAGCGTTTCCACGGTTGATGAGGGGTCGCGGAAGCTCTCAGAAGGCCTAGTCAAGATAGCTCAGGCAACCGAAAGAATGAGGTTCCACCACGGATATATGAACAACCTCAGCTCACTGAAAACACTGTTCATATCCGACCCTGACAGTGCAAGAAGGGACTTGGGGGAACTCTACAGAACCAGCATTTGGAAGAGCGATCAGAAACTTGTCGCCGAGTACCTCAGCCGCAAGGTGACAGCAGCAGACGAGTTTGCCGAGCTCCTCTCGACCCACCCCAACATGGTCAAGCGACTAAGGTCACTGCAAGAAGCGGCTTAGAAGGCGAAAGAAAAAGCCCTCTCCTTTCCCTTTGATACTGGTGGCTACGAAAGTGCAGATAAGCGAACGCCTCAACTTCTGTTTGGAGCGAACTTGCTAAAGCCAATGATTCCCGCTTCGCTCAACAAGGCAAGGCATCCAGAAGCTACATCCTTATACGAAAATCTTGCTGGCTGCTAATGGTCTGCTCCTGAGCCCGGCTTAACGAAGTATCTTTCCTTTCCATCCTTCGAAACAGAAGAAACATAGTTGTTTATGAATAGAAGATTGCCAGTTGGCCATGCTGTACATGTTGGTTTCCCAAGTGTTTTCGACACCGAGGGACAAGTTGTAGAGGTCGAATATGCCGTTTCCTTTAGCCGTGTTGCTTACTGTTCGGTTTCCGCTTGCACTGGTGCCGACGTATGTTCCGCCTCATAACACGGGTCACTGGCTAGATGGCTACCTTCTTCGCGACTTCATAAGTGCGCTTCGCCAGATCTGATATGTGGCTGTTGTTGTAGCCTGTTACAAAGCTTTCCGTTAGGTCGTTCAGAGGTTCCACCCATTTATCGGGCAGTGCTTCGGCTCCAAGCAATACTCCAAGAATAGAACCTACCGTTGCCCCGTTGCAGTCTGTATCTAGTCCGCCCATGACGCTGACTGTGATGCTTTTCTCATATACGCCTTCCCCATACAGCAATCCCAGCAGAACAAGCGACAAGTTATTGATGACATGGGTGCGGTTGTAGTGTCCATATTTCTCCATAACTTTCACCCAAGCGTCTCCCCAATCGCTGTACCTCTTTCTCCAGGCCATCACATCTTTCACGGCTTCCGCCAGCCTCGTCTCTCTTGGGATCGCTGAGACGCCTACGTTGATTACTTCTTCGATGTCGCTTGTTGTGAAAGCGGCGCTGATCATGCAGCTCACAAGCATCTCACCGTAGATGCCGTTTCTTATGTGTGAAAGCCTTGCATCTCGATAGGCCAATTCAGATGCGAGATCAGGCAGTCCTGGAGTCACGTAACCCCATACGTCTGCCCGGATCTGGGCTCCGATAAACTCTCTATAGGGATTCATGTAGGTTGCCGATTCAGGCGGGTAGATGCCGTTGACAAGGTTTCTGTAAGCAGCTTGTTCAGCACCGTAGACCTGCCAGTAAGGTAGCAAACGGAGCAACGCTTCACCGACATTCATTGTTGAAAAATCAGGCCCATAGTTCTCTAGGATATGAAGGCCTATGATGGTGTAGTCAATATCGTCATCACGAGGCATGTGGTCTATCTGTCCCAGCAAAAGGCCTCTCGTACGCCCGCTGGAAAGCCAGTTTTTCAGCCATTGGGGAGCATCTTCCCGCAGTTCGGACATTGGTGGAAAGAAATGCTTGAGAGGATAAGCATCTGCCATTCTTAGCCATTCTTCGATCTGTTGCCTGCTTCTACCCTCAACCGGTTTGCCAAGGAGGCAGCCAGCGCAGCGACCAAGCCAACCCCCATGTATCCTATCAAGGAGCTCACTTTCTGATAGGGTTGTCTCGATCCTTTGAAGTCTTCGGGGACGTCTAGCTATTATCTCCTGCAACCTTGAGGGTTCACTATAAGGAAAATCAGGTTTTGGAGCGATCTTCTCCAGTTCCGCCAATATTCTCTCTAAGTCGGAGCGGTTTTCTTTTCTAGTTTGAGAGAATCTGCTTTCGATCTCCGTGACATCGCAACCTATCTCTTTTTTCTGTGCGATCTCCTGTTCCACGAATTCTCTGAGATATCGGATCCACACAACAATCTCCAGAACATCGTAGGATCAGGGGTGTTAATAAGCATTTGGAAATCACTGCAACCGAGATGGCGGGCAGAACTCGGCATAATATTCTGGCTTCTTTTGCATACGATATATTCTTAAGGCTCCAAATGCACAGAAAGTTGATGAAAATTGCCCGCTTTAAGGAACTATGGGGTATATATCAGCCACGGTTGGGACTGGAAGGAAGAATATTATAGGCTCGTGGAACTGCTGAACAAGGCACCACTTTTCAACTGGACAAACTACAGCATTCCTGAGTACGACCCAATAAGGACTATGGTGAAGAAAGAAGAAGTAGAGCGAGAGCTTGATAGCCACATAAGGCCTGTCGACATCGTGATTGTTTTGTCCGGAATGTACGCTGATCATAGTGACTGGATGCAGGGCGAAATTCGCGTAGCAAACAAGCATGATAAGCCGATAGTAGGTGTGGTGCCCCTAGGAGGTCACAGAGTACCGCCAGCAATAGAGGAAGTGGCGCTCGAAATAGTCGATTGGAACGTTAAGCAAATAGTCGACACGATCAGGAAGAAGGCTCTACCCTATCGTACTACAGGTTAGCAGATACTGCAGAAACTATTCGACAATCCTCCATCTTCAGGCTCATTTTCCATAGGGCTTCTTCCGTAGAATATCCAAGAAAGAAGCCGTGGGATATGCCAAGGCTATTACTGCTCCGAATCGCTAAGGTGGCTTCAACAAAGCACGTTAGCCCGTTGAACTGATTATTTTCAAGCAGACGTGGGATTCTCTTCCAAGTTCGGAGAGGGGCTAATTCAGCTTGAGCCTTAGGGACCGGTTCAGGTTTAGCGGCCCCGCAAACGCTCTAGCCGCGCCGCGCGCACGTCTCAACTCAGCCAACAAGGAGAGAATCGATGATCCTGTGAGCTTCAATATAGTTGCCTTGCCAGAAATGGTTGAGAAACTGGCGGTAACTCTCACGAACTGCTTCAGACTCCTCTTTGGTTGGCTTGACCAGTTTCATCTCGTCGAAGATTCTGATCTGCTTCGTGAGGCCCGATATAAATTGGTTACGTTGAAGCGGTGAGGTCTCTCTCAATAGTCGCAACGCGACTTTGGCGAGACGGCTAATTATTGTATTAGATATTTCTTTGCCCATCTTCTGCGAGGCGCTAGCCCTTGGGTCCTCACCTCCTATGCCATGCTCGTACATGATCAGAGGTTCTTCGTCTTTGGGAAGTTTGCTCATGTCCACGAGTTTCGGTCGGAGATACCAAAGGATAGAGGTCTCCCATTTGGCTGCATGGTCCCCATGGTACCCAGTGTCCGGCGTCACCTCGTACTCAGCAATGGGGAAGACGATCACGCTGCTGTTCCGCATAAACTTGAGGGCCTCCTTCTTGAGGGTCACGACCTGTTCAAGACCATAGTGCCCCGTCACAGCGATTACAACCTTAAAGCCCACATGAGACAGCTGCTCAAAAATCGCGTAGAAAAGCCTTCCGATAAGCTCCTTGTCGAACCTCGTCGTCCAAGGATGTGGCATGCCACCGATCGCCCAAAAGGTCGCCGGAACAACCACGCCACCAGTCTTCTGTGCGACGCGTAGACATAGCTCATAGGCCTTAACTGCGTCGTTACCTAGACCGAGATGCGGCCCATGCCACTCTAGAGTGCCTAGCGGGAGAAAGGCAATGGGTATACTCGACATGATCTCTTCCATCTCATGCGGAAGCAACTCTTCGTATCTTACCTTCTGCAAACCAGATTCCTCCATCATTAGTCCACCATCCATCTAAAAAAGATTGGTCTGTATCCAGCCCAGATTTTTCCTAGGCTTACTACTTGAGTTAAGTTGCCTAGGGGAGGGAGGGGAACAGTTCGGCGAAATCGTCTAGGAGAGCCCAGAAGAGAAGCGAGCCGAGAAACCCAGCACAGTTGAGCGTGCTCGAGCTGCGTATAGAAGTACATTGAGGCTGGTTAGTAGACCTGTGCCTCGAAGCTTGCCTGCCAGCTGGAGGGCCACTCAAACGGATAATACGCATAAGAGTTGAACCTTTACTCGCCATATATACTGGTGCAGCTTGTCATTATCCACGGCTCTTTCGTATGTTGCGAGTGACCATTCGGCTGATCTTGCATAGGACGCCGACTGTGAGGAACGCCGCGGCCGCAAGCCCCACTATGGTAACCCACACCATAACTCCTTCGCTCTCCGGTCTAAGTGGTGCATCAACAAGAACTAGACCTCCGTCCCCAAAATAGGCCAACTTAGCGCTACCAACGGGATCGGGTCTGATCGTTCCAGCCGATTGTTCGACTGTTTCGCCATCTATGCACATGGTTCGGAAGAACTTGCCGTCCATGGATACACCGTGTTCCACCCCGACAAGCTCTGTCCAGCCGACATAGCAGCTGGCGTCAAGATCGAGAAAAACATCAGCCATGCTTGTGTTGTTCGCGGAGTGGCATGCATCCACGAAGATCAGTGCGTTGTGGTATCGGGTGTCGTTGCCATACAACGCGAAGAACTCTGGAGTGACATAGTAGTATCCCAATAGATATCCTTCTTGCCCGAAGCATCCTATGCGCTTCTCTTCTATATCCTTCTGGTACAAGCCTTCTATTCCAGAGGCGTTCTTCTCGCCGGTGAAGAATAAGACTCTTCCGTCAGGGTCTGTGAAGCCGTGGGCGTTGACGTAGATGACGCCGTACCCTTCATTGTCCAGCCTTTTCAGGAGGTCTATGGTTACATTGTCGTCTTTGTAGTAATCGACAGCGTAGCCAGCCTGCTGAAGATTGTAGATTATGCTCCTCATGAACAGATCATAGTAAGGCAAAAGGCCGAACTCAAAGTTGAATGGGTCAAGTACAATCGCTTTACTCGTTTCAGGGATTCTCCTCGAATCCGCTGATACACCATTTGCTTGGGCGGATAGAAGAATGCTTACGGCAACGAAAAAGAGTCCGACCCTCTTATCCAAATGCTTTCAGCCACTCTAGCGACGTAACAGCTTTTTGGAACGAACCATAAAAACATATTTCCCACCAGACTCCGAGATGTGCTATTGTGACAAGAGAAATTCTGATGAAGCACACCGTTCGAAACCGCGGATTCGCGCCTGAGACGTTTGCTTTGATCTGAACGGCTTTCTCGGAAGGATTTTTCCTAGCGGCCATCTGACTTGTCACAAGCGCAAGTCATGCGCGTGCGGCACTTCTACGAATCTTACATGAAAAGAGACAGACTGTGTGGGGCGAAAGTTTAAAATCTCTACGGTCCTAGCTTATCTCGCTTTCATGGAGATTCAGATCGGGTTTGGATGTTGAGTTTCTGGCTCCCACTTGGGAGCAGATCTACAGTATGCTTCTGAGCTTGGCTGAGAAGATCCTCAGTAGTGGCTTTCGCCCAGATGTGATAGTTGGTATGTCGCGTGGAGGATGGCCGCCGGCAAGGGTGATGTCAGATCTCCTCGAGGTTCCAAGAGTCGCGAATGTTAGCGCCGAATTCTATCTAGGCGTTGCCAAGACGCGAGGTGACTCACCTGTCATTACACAGCAGGTCTCTGTGCGCGTGGAGGACAAAGATGTGTTGGTCATGGACGATGTCACAGACACTGGGAAGAGCCTTCAGATCGTGAAGAAGCACATCCTAGAACAGGGGGGAAGGTTAGTGAAGACAGCCACCATCTACCACAAGCCCTGGAGCGTGACTGTGCCGGACTACTACGAAAAGGAGACCGAGAGCTGGATTGTGTTTCCATGGGAGCTTAAAGAGACAGTTAGGTGCCTGGTTGAGAACTGCAAAAAGGAAGGCCTCCCGATGGAGAAGGTCGGGAGGAAGCTCATCGAAAGCGGAGTGAATGCTACCCTTGTTGAACGGTTTGTCAAGGATGTTCTGAAGGAAAAGGTGTGATGAGAGAAGCGATCGTCGTCGGGCATCACATGGTCGTCGAAGGCTTCAGGGACATAGAAGTCGAAGACATCAACGCCTTCGTCGATCAGGCGAGAAAGGTGACTGAAGGCTGCTATGTCCAGTTTTTCAACGCGTGGCTAGTTGCTGACTTCGACCACCTGCGGTTCGCTGTACTAAACGCCTTGAGAGCTTTCGGATCCGGCACAAATATATCGAAGGATCCTGCGCTGGAGATTCTTCTCTACGCTTCGGGACAGCATCAGATCAGCAAGGCCATTGAGCTCTTGGGTGTGAAACTTGGCGCCACGGAGATGGCTGTCGTGGTTGTTGCCGATACTCGAGAGAAAGCAGTCGAGGCTTTGGACAAAGTATCATCTCTCGTTGGCGGCAAGAAATGCGATGGGATCATTGAGCTCACAGATGAAAAGGCTACAGACATAAGGAAGGCTTTTGGCATCACACCTCTCGAGGTGGAAGCTACTCTGAGAAAATCAGAGAAGGAAGCATTGACCTGCCTTCTCATAGAACGATGTGCTCTCTTGGCTACGCGAAGCCGACGGGTTTCTCCTTTGCAACGGAGAGAACGTCATCAGGCTCGATGACCGAGACTCCAGTTAGGCCGCCTAGGACCTCAATCAGCACGATCTTGTTAGGGCTGTGTAAGTCCACTTTTCTGGTGATATCCTTGGCGGTGGCCTCGATCACCTCCTTTGTAGAGAGGTTTGTGTGCCTTCTCACGACAGTGACGCGGAAGGTTTCGTTCCTCTCAATCTTGGGGGCAAGAGCGATAGTGGCCTTTCTTATGTTGTCCAGCTGAGTGGGCACCACGGCCTCGATCGGGACGACCTTGAGCGTGTAGCGGAACTCATCCGGTCGCTCGTTCAGCATCTTTCTGAGCTCTTCCACAACCTTGAAAGGGTCCAGAACGGTCTTCGCTACGATTAGCCCAGAGATATCTGTCTTCTCGGTCACTGATCCTGTGTCCCCGATCTCCCCTAGGAGATACCAGATTTCCGAGCACGCATCGTTTTCGAGTCCCCTTGCGGTTGAAACTAGAAGGTTGAAGTCCTTCGGAGTCATCGTTATCTGCGTCCAATGATTTTCAAGACGTTGCTGCTTCACTTATGCCTCGGAAGTAGCCGTCGTGGGAGGAGCATTGGCTTGTGTGCCGCGCGGTTCGTTCTTGGCCTATCTTCTCTTGAACGCGTGGGTCAGTATCCAAATGCCGATTATTACTGCTATCATCGGCGTCCAAGGTATTGCTATTCTCAGCTTGAAGATATCGTTGGCAACCCCGACGACTCCAAAGACGAGTAACAGAACGCCTAAGAGCAAGGGCCAGAAACTTACGCGCATAGGTTTGCCCTCCTGACACACATGAGAATCTGTGAAGTGCTGGACAAATATGCGTTTTGGTCGACCCTGAGCTAATAGCCGAAGCATGTTTAGGTCACTAGTAACCCGATTCAACAAAGTCTGTCAGATGCTTCTGGGCGTCTTTTTCTTTGACGAAGCCAGAGACCTTCACGCCCACTCTTCGTAGGTCAGGCCGCGTCTCAGCAATAAGTCTTCCGAGGAGCTCCCGTACAATCTTTTCTAAGATTGCGGAATCTCTTGTCGAGCTCTCAAGGGTTCTGGAACGGTTGTGAATGGTCATGTCTTTCAGAACCGCAATCACCCCAATGGACTTGAAGCTCAGATCTCTTTCTATGACTCGTTCGTGAATGTCTTCGCACAGCAGAACGGTCTTATCCATGATGACCTCAAGGTCCCGCGTGTCCTGTTTTAGGGTTGAGAATCTGCTTATTGACTCAGTCTTGCCTCGTTCTTGAACAGGAGAATCGTCTACCCCGAGTGAGGCGTTGTGGAAAAAGGTTCCCAAGCTTCTGCCGAAAACCTTGTTCAGCTCTTGCACATCGAAGCGCGCTAGGTTGCCGATCGTCTTGATGCCTAAGGACTCCATTCTCTCGCTGTTTTTCTTCCCGACTCCAAGGAGGCTGTCCACAGGAAGAGGAGCCAAGAATCCTTCGACTTCCTCGGGTTTCACGACTGTTATGCCGTCGGGTTTGCGGAAGTCTGCAGCGATCTTGGAGACGAGCTTGTTGGGCGCAATGCCAACTGAGAATGTGAGCCTCTCCTGACTCTTTACATGGGACTTTATCTCCTTGGCCAAGTTCGCTGCCGCCTCAAAGCTTCCTTGGACTCGTGCTGTGACATCCAAGTAGGCTTCATCTATGCCGACCTGCTCGAAACTGTCAGCGTGGCCTCTAAGAATCCCCATCATTCTTTCCGACACTTCTTCATAATAAGCCCGATCAACGGGAAGGAAGACGGCCTCAACCTTAGCTAGTTTTCTCTTCGCGAGGAAAATCGGCATCCCGGATCTCACGCCGTATCCTCTGGCTACGTAGTTCGCAGTGCTGACCGCTCCACTTTCTTCTGTCCGTCCAGAGTAGACGCATACAACAACGGGCTTGTTTTTGAAAGAAGGATTCCGTCGCTCTTCACACTGCGCGAAGAAGTAATCCAAGTCAACAAGCATCACAACTCTTGCCGTCAAAGATGACTACCTCACGAACGAGTGACGCCAAGCAAGAGTATGATCTTCGGGCTTAAAAGCCAGCAACCGTTACTACTTCTCGAAGGTTCTGCCTCTCTGTTCGGGCACCACGTTTGGTGGAACCTCTCCTACTAAGACCTTCTTGATATTATCAACAGCTGAGAGAACCATAAGACTCCTTGTCTCAACTGTATGCGTGCCCATATGGGGCGTCAACACAACATTCTCCATCTTGCTTAACGGGCTGTCGAAGGGCAGAGGTTCTTTGGCATAGACGTCCAAGCCAGCACCCGCTATTCGAGACTGATCCAAGGCATGGCAGAGTGCCTCTTCATCTACTACTTGGCCACGTGATGTGTTGATTAGGTACGCCGTCTTCTTCATCAGTCTGAGTTCTCTCGCGCCTATCAGGCCCTTTGTTTCAGGCGTCAGTGGAACATGAACCGAGACGAAGTCGGATTCTCTGAGCAGGTCGTCTAGCCAGAGGTATCGTATGCCAAGCTCGTTCTCTGCCTTCTCGTTGCGGACTTTATCATAATAGACAAGGTTCATGTCGAAGGCTTTCGCCCTGCGAGCAACTCCCTGTCCGATGCGGCCTAGGCCTATGATGCCTAGGGTCTTCTCTGCGAGGTCCTCCCTAAGCGGAAGCATGATTCTGTCTGGCTTGGCCCACTCGCTTCTGACGTAACGGTCAGATATGAGGATTTTTCTGGAAAGGCATAGCATCAACCCCATTGTGAGTTCTGCCACTGCCCGAGAGACGACTCCGGGCGTGTGGGTGATGTATATGCTCCTTTTCGTGCAGGCTTCGATGTCGACTTTGTCGTAGCCAACTCCCAAGCGGGAGACAGCCTTGAGCTTCATAGCGTGGTTCAGCATCTCTTCGCCTATCGATTCGTTGAGCGGTATCAAGGCTGCAGCGCCTTCGAGTTCGTTCAGGAATTCGTGGTTGAGTGATGGAGCCACGAAGCGCACTTCAGCGACATCGCTCAAGAGGGTCTCAAGAGCCTTCAGGACATCAGGCTGTATGCTTGTGGAGATCAACACTTTGGGCTTCAATGATGCTGCTTCCTTGCTGGTTGTAGTTTTGGAGATAATGGAAGGCAGGGACCTTATAAAATGAATCCTTCCGCACAAGAGACTTTTTTGATGGTCAGTGAAGAGCAACGTAAGTGTCACAGCGCAAGCTCCACGCCGTCGCCACACATCATCCCACAAAGCCCTACGTCTTCCCGTTATTTATGTGTTCCTTCTTCCTCGGGATGCGAAAGGCGGACAAGTTTATTAGCGGGCTACTGGCATCTTTCCTCTTAATACCTCTGGGAGGCGCACCAAGATCAGGGTCGCCGTTATTGATCTGGCCAAATGCCAGCCCAAGCGTTGCGATAGAGCATGCTTCCGGTTCTGCCCTCAGGTAAGAAGCAACGTTGAGGCTGTTCGGTTTGAGAAGGGAGAACCCGTCATTGTAGAGGTTCTGTGCCCAGGGTGCGGCATATGCGTCAAGAAATGTCCCTTCAAGGCGATCTCGATTGTGAACCTTCCAGACGAACTCCAGAAAGAGTGTACACACCGTTTCGGACCGAACGCCTTTAAGCTCTTTCGGCTGCCCGTTCCTTCACATGGAAGCGTCCTTGGACTCCTCGGACAGAACGGGATTGGAAAGTCAACAGTCCTTAAGATCTTCTCAGGAGAGGTGAAGCTTAACCTGGGAGAGTACGCGAAGCCGCCGGACTACCCTGAGATCGTGAAGTACTTCAGAGGCTCAACTCTGCAAACGTTCTTCCAAAAGATGAGTCAAGGTAAACTCAAGGTTGTTCACAAGCCGCAGTATGTGGACAAGATTCCGAGAGTGACAAGAGGCAGAGTAGGAGACCTTCTTGAGAAGATTGACGAAAGATCTCAACTGAAAGTAATCTCAGGAATGCTTCAGCTTGATGTCATCTGGGACAGGCAGATCGATGTGTTGAGCGGGGGGGAGCTCCAGAGAGTCGCCTTGGCGGCTGCGATATGCCGTGAGGCGGATGTCTATCTCTTTGACGAGCCTTCAAGCTACCTAGACGTGAGACAGAGGCTTGAGGCTGCCAAAGCAATCAGAAGCCTAAAGAAAGAGGACAAGATAGTCGTCGTCGCCGAACATGACATAGCAGTCCTTGATTACCTCTCAGACTACATCAGCGTCTTCTATGGTACTCCTGGCGTCTATGGTATAGTCTCCAATGTCCATGGTGTCCGAACAGGAATCAACATCTACCTAGAGGGGTTCATACCCGATGAGAACCTACGCTTCAGAAAGGAACCGGTCAAGTTTCATGTTAGACCTCCTTCGACAGGCACAGCTGCCAGCGCGCCTTTGCTGAGATGGGATAACATGACGAAGACGTATGAAGGTTTTGTATTGAACGTAGAACCTGGAGAGGCAAGTAAAGGGGAAGTCGTCGGGATACTTGGTCCCAATGGGATAGGCAAAACGACCTTTGTGAAGCTCCTCGCCGGGATAGAGAAACCTGATCTAGGCGTGTCGCCTACGGAGAACACCCTCAGTGTCAGCTACAAGCCTCAGTACATCTCATCCGACTTTGATGGAACGGTCGAAGATCTTCTGAGAGACTTGGCGAAAGACGAATTCGCAGGAAGCTGGTATCAGACCGAGATCATCCAGCCCTTCAGTCTGGATTCTCTTCTCGAAAGGTATGTGAAGGAACTCAGCGGAGGCGAACTGCAGAAGGTTGCCATAGCAGCATGCCTCTCCCGGAAGGTTGACCTGTTTCTGCTTGATGAGCCGAGCGCTTACCTGGACGTGGAGGAGCGTCTTACAATGGCTAGAACAGTGAGGCGCATTGTTGAAGAAAGGAACGTTACGGCCTTCGTCGTTGAACATGATGTGGTCGCTCAGGATTTTCTCGCAGACCGTCTAATGGTTTTCATGGGGGAGCCAGGAGCCAAGGGCACGGCTGAGGCTCCGACGAGCCTACTGAATGGGATGAACATCTTCCTGAAAGAGATGGGCGTGACCTTCAGGAGGGACCCTGACACGAGAAGGCCAAGAGTGAACAAGGAGGGCTCGAGACTCGACGGGTATCAAAAGCAAAGCGGCCAGTACTACTACGTCGAATGAAGAAGCCGCGGCTGGAAAAGCAGAAAAGCAGGAAGCGGGCTAATAGGCTTAAAACATGAAGCGAAGGTGTGATCAGGTTGAGCGGAGTCAGGACACCCATAGTTCTCGTGAACTTCAAGACCTATCTTGAAGGCACTGGAGAGAATGCTGTCAAGCTGGCCAAGGATGCGGAGAAGGTAAGCTCGGAGACAGGTGTCTGCTTTGGTGTTGCGCCCCAGTTTGTTGATATCCCCATCATCGTTAGAAAGGTGGGCGTTCCAGTTTTCGCTCAGCACATCGATCCCATGAAACCCGGGAGCTACACCGGTCACGTTCTGCCGGAAGCTGTGAAGGAGGCGGGCGCCGTTGGCACTCTGATCAACCACTCTGAAAGGCGGCTGAAACTCGCAGAGATCGACGAAGTCGTTGCGAGGGCACGTGAGATCGGTTTGGTCTCTGTTGTGTGCACAAACAACACACCTGTAAGCGCGTCTGCAGCCGCTCTAAAGCCGGACATGATCGCTGTTGAACCTCCTGAACTGATCGGCACCGGGATTCCAGTCTCGAAGGCGAAGCCTGAGGTTGTTACGAGCACGGTTGAGGCTGTCAGGAAGGTTGACTCGGATGTAGTTGTTCTATGCGGCGCAGGCATAACGAATGGCGAAGACGTTGCGGCCGCCGTAAGACTGGGAACCAAAGGGGTCTTGGTGGCAAGCGGGATCGTGAAGGCGAAGGACCCTTACAAGGTTATGCTTGAGTTTGGAAGGGCCATAAATCTCTAGTTTGGTTCCGGTGTCAAATTTATTGAAGGTCAGCGCTTACTGTGCCCTTTGCCTTTTCCAGCGTGGCTACATGGAGATACTTGAGGCGACCGAAGACCCGGCTGTTAGACTTCAGGCTTTGCAGGCGTTCATTCAGATGCTGGCTCGGAACTTCACGTCTACCGCGGTTCCTTCTGTGATCGGTACGATGCGGGAGCGGCTGATTAAGGAAGTCACTGGCAACCTTGACCCTTGCGCGGAGAGGAAGAGGAGAAGCAACTATGAGGCAATGAGGGTTCTTCCACTCGTGGAGGAGACGGTTTCATCTGAACTTGATGGCGGGTTGCGTTTCAGGAAGGCATGTCTCGCCTCGATCGTCGGCAACATCATGGAGTTCCATATTCCCGGACATAGTTTCGACTATAACCAGCTCAGCAACCTCATCCATGAAGCGGAGAAGGATCTTGTGATAGACGATATTCCGAAGGCCTACAATGTCGCCCGGAAGGCTGGGTTGGTTCTTTACCTAGCGGACAACGCTGGAGAGATTGCCTTTGACACTCTGCTTGTGAAGGAATTGGTGAATGCGACTTCGAAAGGCCGAGTTGTAGTCGCTGTGAAGGGTAAGCCTGTTCACAATGATGCGACGATGGAAGATGCATTGTTCGTCGGCATGGATAAGGTTGCTGATTCCTTGATAACAACGGGAACGGATGCCATGGGGCTGATCCCTTCAGAATGTGGCCAAGAGTTTCTGAGCTATTACGATTCAGCTGACTTCGTCGTTGTCAAGGGGATGGGGTATGCTGAGACCCTCACAGAACTTGGCTTGAGGGTTCCCCACTTTCTGCTCTTGAGAACGAAATGTATGACTGTGGCCAATTACTTCCAGGTGCCCAGGGAGAAGAATATAGCCAAGATCCTCTGATTTGTTCCGCAGGCGAAGGGTTCGACCCGGTTCTGATGCCCAGTTGCATTCACAGATGCCTTGTGTCGAAGGTTATTTATCGCTAGGGATCAATAGTCTAGCAAAGTTGGGAAGATGGGAGTTGCTGACGAAGCTCAAGAAGACCGTTGAGTCGTGGGTGAAGACGGAAGCCATGATGGCGCGTAAAGCCGGTCTGACCCCAAACCAGATTAGCGTCCTAGGAGTAGCTTTGGGCGCAGGTTCCGGCATAGCTTATTGGCTAGCTGGACGGGCTTATGGGCTAGGAGAATCTGGAAGCTATGGCAGTTACCTTCTTCTGGCGGTTCTTCTTCTCTTGGCTTCTGGGTTCTGTGATGCTTTGGACGGTGCGTTGGCGAGGCTTGGGGGAAGGACCTCGGTTGTTGGCGGATTCGCGGATTCGCTGCTTGATAGGTACGTCGACGCTTCCATCTACTGTGGGCTTATACTAAGTGAATTGTGTGATCCGTTCTGGGGGCTACTAGCGTTAGTTGGTTCGCTTCTCACTAGTTATGCTAGAGCAAGGTCGGAGGCTGCGGGCGTTCCTATGGAGACAATAGGCTTAGTCGAACGCGCAGAGCGAATCCTCATAGTGGTTGCGGCCAGCCTCATCAACTTTGTTTGGGCAGAAGCTATACGTTGGAGTATTGTTGTTTTGGGCCTAGCCACAAACTTGACTGTGCTTCAGCGCGCGCTCTATTTTGTGAAAAGGTCCCGTGCCTCGGATGTAAGGGGTATCTACACTACGTAGATGGCCTGAACTTCACATAGTCTCTGATTATTCTGCTCCGGCTGGTCTTTCTCTTTCCGAAAGAAGCTGTTTGAACCATCACAGATATGATCGTGCCTGTGGTCGCACTAGCTCTAACATTGGGGATAGTCGCAAAAGCATTAGGCAATGTTTCTAAGTCATTTCAAAAGCGATCCTAAAGCCTAATAGCCCTCCCTTTTTTCTTATATTCTTGCACGATGATCAGATTGAAAAATCTGTTTTTGCCTTTGATGGCTCTCTTCCAGCCTATTGGGTTTATCAATGGTTGGGTTCAAAGTGAACCTGCAAAGAAAGAGGGAACAGCTTGCGCTGATCTAGAAGAATGGGTCCTAGAAACGGTCCTGCAAAGGAAGGCGCTTCAGCTCTTAGTGCAGTCTGCGGCCTTTTCTCAGATCTTTTGACCGGACGTTCACTATGCCCCGGTGCACTGCGCATGAGACGCAGTAGTAGGAGGTTGTGAAGTGGCTTGGGATGTAGGCGCCTTTCTGGCGGAGCTCCCTGGAAAGCACTGGGTCAACGAGCGAGAACCTTCGGGTTGACTTCTTGGCCTTGTCCCGTGGGACGAGTTCTCCGCATGCGCTGCATTGGACGAGGCCGCTCCTTCCCTTCTGGCCTTTGGCGCGTCCTCGGCTCTTGCGTTTGATTGGCATTACCTTGGCACTTCTCCTCGGCTTGGCAATTACTAACGTGAAGCAAGATATATTCTTATACCTCACTCCTGCCGGATTCCTAGCGGGTTATTTCCGGGGTCAAACCAGAAGAGGTAGATCTTGGGCTGACTCAGAACCGCCAGCGTGGAGAGCATGCGGGCCAGATGCGGTAAGGAAGCTTCATCTATCTTGCGGGTGTACTCGTCATCCTTGTACCAGCTTCTCCGGCCGGCTGCAATGCGTTTCCTAGCAGGCCCTTCCACGCAATGTATGGCCGCTCTTACTCGCTCAATCTGTTGCGAGCTGAGCCCCTTGAGCTTCTGAAGGTTCATCCTCTCGCTTGATAGGTACGGTGTGTTGAATCCGAGCGATTCCAGCTTTTTCAAGGCTTTTGCAGCGCCTATGTTAGGCTGAGTTGTGAGGATTCTGCGCATTCCAGCTTTCTCGAAGAATGGATTGTACTGTGCCATTACTGCAACGGTTTCGACGTAAGGTTTGCCGCAGACTGGTAGGGTTTCACGTA
>Ga0315306_10000527_pt1 | contig 18499 bp, 24 predicted proteins | sample TDP1_MG_FD_203803 | JGI IMG/M metagenome (GOLD analysis project Ga0315306, IMG submission 203803) | Freshwater sediment microbial communities from Lake Towuti, South Sulawesi, Indonesia - TDP1 | ecosystem: Environmental > Aquatic > Freshwater > Lake > Sediment | place: Indonesia: South Sulawesi... | reverse complement strand
CCCTCTTTTTCTGTTCGGTCAATTTCTTACCTCATCATTTACGCTGAACGATGCGTGTTCGAATAGCCCGCGCATTAAACATTTCCATTCGCTCACTAACCGAGAATTTAAACGCCAGCCGCGACTTCTGGTGTAGGGGATGGGATTTGAACCCTGATTATTTAAACCCATATTTTTCCTCTGGTCAGACCTGTCATGTTGGTTGATTCGAATTGAGAAATTTAGACGAGATAAGCCACGTATCCCGGGCTACCATAGCTTAAGCATGAATTCATATTTTGCTCGTTATGCTGGATTTTTTGATTGTTCGTACGATCTTTAATGAACAAACCGAAGGGAAGAAAAATTTTAAATCCTGAGCGAAATCAGACCTAACATTATGGACCGCTTGGAAAATGCAAGGGAGACTGTTCTAAAGGCCTCTCGTGCTTATTACGCTCATCTAGGCTATTACGAAGATCTTTTGGTCGCTGAAACCACAAAATTTGAGCTCGACTTTCTTGAATTCGCCTTCCGCACCCATGCGGCTCATAGAGTTAGGGACGTGCTCGATGTTGCGTGTGGAAGTGGCAGACACGTACTCGGGCTAGCGCATCGTGGCTACAAATGCACTGGGCAAGACTATACTCCTGAACAGGTCCAGATAGCCCAAGCTAGAGCTAAGAGTGATGGGGTCTCCGTGAGACTGTTGCAGGGCGATGCGACGAAACTGAAGTATGAGAGCATGTTTGACGCGGTGCTTGCGCTAAGAATACTTTTTCTCTTGCCAGACGATGACAGTGTACTGGCATGCCTGCGGCAGGTTCACCGCGCACTAAGGTCAGGAGGAATAATAGTCTGCAACATCGCAAATCCCTTCTATGAGGGTGAGAATTGGTTTTCTCTCAAATCAATCCAACAAGGACATTATTTCAAGGAAGTCCGTGTTCCAGGCATGCGATACATAAGCATTGATCGAGTCCGAGACTTCGACCCACTTCACGGTGTAGCTTGGTGGCAGGAAACACATGTAATCGAGGCTTCAGATGGCGTGCGCATCTTTCGAGATCGAGAACGCCTGCGACTCTTCACTTACTGGGGACATCCTCCACTATCTTCAGGTGGCTGGCTTCAAGGAGATCAAGTGTTACTCCGATTGGAAGACTAAGCCGCCGAAGAAACCCAAGGCGGAGTGGTTAGTCTTCGTTTCCCGAAAAGATTGACTCCTCTAAAGACTTGGAACGAACTTTAGATGACCGAACTTCTTTCATTTTGTTATTTCTTCTTATCCAAGTTTTCTTTAACTCTGTACCTCACCATTTTCTTTACCAAGTCAAATGGAATTGGCTTATTCATGGGAAATTTGACGGTACCTTTGCTTACTTCATAATCAGACAATTCTTCTTTGAATGCCTCAATAGCTGAGATATGAGGGTAAAATCCAATGTGATTCTTCCATGCTGCGAAAGACACCAAGTTTCCATTGAGCCTAAATGTAGGTACCCCATAACTTATCATCTCTTCAGCTTTAGGTGCTGAGTCCCTAATTGCTTGCCTCAACTCTTCCAAAATACTCTGGACATTCTTAGGAAAAGTAGCAATATATTCATCTATTGTTTTGAACACTTTCTTAGGTGTTGCCATAGTGCTTCCCAGCAATTAATATTTCTTAGGCAAAGCAAAATACCCAGAACCTAATAAGCGCTACGATCTAAGACATAAATCCAATTAAGACTAAGGTCTATTGTCTCTTTCTCCGAAAGAATCTCCTTAATCAACCCTAACATGAACAAAATGGTCACTTTTGATGACTCGGATCAGCGAAGGTTATTTATACTTGCACCGTTGTTTTTGGAGAGTTCTATTATGCTTTTTCTGCAGATCTCCAAACATGCACCTGAAAGCTGTCCGATGCACAATGAGACAGTCAAGAAACTAACTGCAGACTTAATGGCGAAAATGGACACACTAACAAAGAAACACGGGATCAGAGTGGTTGGAGGTTGGAATTCGATGCCGAATCACCTCATTGTGATGGTTTACGATGCGCCAAGCATGGAAGCTGTGCTAAAATTCTCGATGGAACCAGAAGTCATGGCTTGGTCATGGTACCACACGACTGAAACCAGACTGGTAATGGCTCTTGAAGAAAGCATGAAAATGTTGAAATAGAACAAAGCAACCTTCCCTCCTTTTTCTATGTCATAATAATATTGCCTCGCTTTCCATTTTGGGACATAGACGCGGACGAACCCCTGCACTGAAGAATAAAAACGTTGCATGGTGCGCGCTTTTCAGCTATATGTTCGGCTACAGAGAACCTCCAATGCGCTCTCTCGAATTCCTACAATTTAAATGGATATTTGCATCTACTCCGCGTCTCGGCTTTGTGATTTGAGAAATCTAAACGAGACAAGTCACGTATCCCGGGCTACCATCAAACCCTAGTTGATAGCTCAGGAGATGATGACTTTGCGTGGTGACACTTGTAGGAGCCTGAATACACATTGTTTGATTCTCTTGTTGGAATTTTACAGTTTGACGAGAATTTATATTTGGAGTCATTCTTACTGAAAATGGAGCTGTCCATATGGCAGAGAAAATCGTGTTAGACTCGCATGGTCGTTATTTTACTGTGAAACCACTGATTTTGGTTACAACATTTGGACCCACGGGGCTTCCTAATGTGGCTCCAAAGACTCAAAACATGGATGTTGGTAGACGTGAGCAATATTTTGCATTTGTTTGTACTCCACAGCATCATACGTACCAAAATGTAGAGGCGAACCAAGAGTTTGTAGTTAACTATCTTGGCCCTGAACTAATCGAAAAGATTTCTGCTGCCGCCCAACTTGCTGAAGACTCTGATGAAATAGCATTAGCAGGATTGACGAGCATTCCTTCCGTGGTTGTCAAGCCCCCAAGGATCAAAGAATGCTACTTGCACTTGGAGTGCAAATTGGTGGAGATTAAGGATCTTGAAGATGTAAGCATTATATTGGGCAAGATTGTTGCTCGTTCAGTTGATAAAGAAGTTTCCTTTGAACATGGAAAGTCCAAAGAAAACATTAGACTTCTATCGAAGTGTCCGCTCTTAGCATATGTTTATCCAGATCATTATACAAAGATCAGCGTCGCTGAAGAGTTTGTTTTCCCAAAGAACTACAAGCCATAAGCTGAGATCCTAACTCCAAACTATCCTTCCCAAAACCTAAGCAAGCAGTGGAAAAACAGCAACAAACCAAAACCGATAATTTGAACCGATGTTTGAACCTATCCCAGGCTTATTCAAAAGATTGAATATTCAAGGATCATTTGCCATGAATTCTGAAGGGATATTTTAAGCTCTAAAAGTCTGAAATTGAAAGATGGCGTCGGTATGCGCAAAGAGTTTGAATTTGAGGGAAGAAGACTGGTTGTAGGCGATGTTCATACTCAAGAAGAGTTCTTTGACTTTATGGGTTCATTGCAATTGAGGAAGCCCTTCATCGTGAAGCCCAATTGGATATGTATGGACTATGGGCATTTTACGGATCCCCAAGTCCTAGAATGGACGTTGAGGTTTTTCCGTGAGCAAGGAAAGGTTGTTCTTGCTGAGTCGTATTCTGCAAGAAATATGATGGCTCTGCCCAACCTTAAGCTTGGTCTGAGGTTCTCCGAAGATGAAATAAAGCATGTAAGAAAATCTGAAGAAGACTTCTTGAAGAAAACAGGAACAAAAAACGTGCTTGACGAACTTGGAATAGAGTATGTTAACGTTGCTGAGGAAGTGTTAGCCAAAAGAACTTGGGACATGGAAACCGTGAGAGAGCTTGTTGAAAAGAACTATCCTCCAGTGTTAAGAGACGAGTTATATGCTTTCCTACCCAGGAAGCTATATGCACTGAGAACGGGCACTTTCATCAGCTTGGCTAAGCTCAAGGTATTTTTCACGATGTGCACCAAAAACATGTTTGGCTTGATACCTGAATATGTAGGATACGGTTCCAGATCTACATACCATGGAGATGGAGACAAAACCTTAAGTCAAAACATTGCAGATATCAACAAGATTTATCGGTCGATTTTCAATGTTGTTGGCATAGTGGAAGGCGTCAATTCTCTTAGCTGCAACATAGGTGAGGAAACAGGGAAACACAAATCGGTCTTTGGGTACAGATATGACGTGCTAGAAAACAAAGGACTGATCTATTATTGTGACGACCCTCTGTGGCTAGACGCCTTCGTATACCAACTGTGTGGGAAGGACCCTGTGAAAGAAGAGCACCTTCAATGGGCGTCTAAGGTTTTAGGAGAATGGCCCCCAGAGCTGATCGAAGGAGCAAAAAAGATAGGAAATCCGTTGGAATAGGAGGATGATGAAATATGTTCCTCCTTTCTGCGCAAGCCATGCAACCAGGATAATTTTAATCGATATTTTCCCCTAGTCAGACCCGTCATCTTGGTTAATTCGTGTGAGAAATTTAGACGAGATAAGTCACATATCCGGGCTACCAAACTTTTCAGAAAAGAAGCCTAAACCTCGTTTTTCGTTTTGTGTAGCAGTCTACCTAACGTCTTGTTTAACACCTACACAACTCGCTCCAGTCAATCGACTACAACGACCACAATGCTCTGGAATGCACGTAAGCCACGTTCAACAATATGGAAGGTCACGATAAACCCACGTCAAAAACAACCCAAAACACAAACAGCCAGACATCAGAGAACCAAAAAAAATTTTTACGCACCTCATACTACAACCCCTAAAAAAGTCGAACACACACCCCCTAAGCCCGAAGAAGAAGGGGTAAGCCGATTGTCCCCTTCTTCTTCGGAAATTACTAAACCCGCACCCAACCCCTCAAACCCTCCCCACTTTCAAAGAGCACTGCTTAAATTCCCAGTACATGCCCTCTTGCAAAATCTAACCCTCGCAGGTTGCTTCTACATTGACCGAAACCGAACCAAACCCTGGCACAAAAACTGGCCACCAAACGTATCAAAAACCCCAGCCCTATTCATCTTTTCGTGAGCCACTGCCAAACTGCTTTTCTCTCAGCCGCTTCACAACCTCTCGTTTGCGCGAGAAAAACTGCCGTAACGACTCTGGAAGACGAGACTCCAGAAACTCACACTTCTGCACAGACAAGTCTTCAACAGGACAAGCCTCTCTATCAGGGCACTCACTACATATCTTTTCAACAAATATCCACGAAGGCCTATCCATAAACTCAATTCTCCCCACAAAACTTTTCATGTTCACTATCTGTTTGCAGACAGAATACAGAACCTAATATTTGTCATAATGAACGATTTTGTCGAGTTCTCGGAGCTTTCGAGGCTCCACCTCCTCGTCGGGATACCCAACTGGAACCATTGCAATTATCCTCATATGCGATGGCACATTCAACACAGCCCTCACATGCCGCTCAAAACTTGGATTAAGCGGATCATAAACAGCCACCCAGCACGAACCCAAACCGAGGCTATGAGAAGCAAGCAAAAGGTTCTCTATGGCACAGGCAACATCAACTGCAAAATAATTTGGAGAAATCTTCTCATTTGCCAGAACCACGACACAAACCGGAGCCTCCGCCACAAAATCGCTGAAAGCATGAGCTTGCGCCAACCGTTCTTTAACCTTCTTATCTTTAACCACGACGAATTCCCAAGGCTGCGTGTCACCAGCAGACGGAGCGTGACGCGCGCAGTCAATCAACGAACTAATCAGCCGATCTGGGATGTTTGTCGACTTAAAACGCCTGATGCTTCTCCGTGTTTTGATTGTCTCAATCAGGTCCAAAATACAAGCCTCGTAAAAAAGGGAGGAGTCTAAAGGGTCACTTCAAACATGAGTCTTTCAACAAGTTCTTTGTAGCGGTTTCTTATCGTAACCTCAGTCACCTGCGCGATTTCAGCGATTTCCCTCTGCGTCTTTCTTTCACCAGTCAGAACAGAAGCAATGTAACTCGCCGCAGCAGCAATTCCCGTCGGTCCCCTGCCTGACGTAAGCTTTAGGTCGCGGGCGGTCAATAGAATCTTTTGGGCAATTTCCTCAACCTTCCCTTGCATGGTCAACTGACTGGAAAACTTGGTTATATACTGACTAGGCTTCAACGGCGGAATAAAATAGTTCAGTTCCTTGATGAGGAACCGATAACTGCGCCCCACTTCCTTCTTGTTAATGCTCGAAGCCTGCGCAATCTCCTCCAACGTACGAGCGAGTCCACACTGCCGGCAAGCCACATAAATAGCGGCTGAAGTAACCCCTTGTATTGATCGCCCACGAATCAAGTGTTCCTTCACGGCTTTTCGATAAATAACCGACGCTGTTTCCAGAATGTTCTTGGGCAAATTCAAGGTGTTGGCGATTTTGGTAATTTCGGAGAGGGCAAAAGCTAGATTGCGCTCGGTCGCATCAGAAACTCTGATGCGTCGCTGCCACTTTCTCAGCCTGTAAATCTGGGCTTTCTGACCCGGCGACAACCTCTTTCCATATATGTCACGGTCATGCCAATCAATCATGGTTGAAAGCCCTTTGTCATGAATCGTATAGGTTAATGGGGCACCAGCCCGCGCCCTTTTAGCCCGCTGTTCGTCGTCAAAAGCTCGCCACTCCGGTCCTCTGTCAGCGAGTTTAGCGGCGATAACAAATCCACAGTTCATGCAGACTATTTCCGCTGCGTCGTAGTCGCGCATGAGCCGGTCGCTTCCACATTCAGGGCACTGCTGAATTCTGGTCGCTGTGGTCGGCATGCCTTCAGCGTCTAAGCTCATCTTCTTATCTTCTCCTTTCTCGGCTGGGAAGAGGGGATAGCATACAACATTCGCTCAATGAAGCGATTGGGTTCTTCCACGTTGGGTCGCACTGCAACGTAGGGGTAAGAAACTGGGCCGAAAACGTCGAAGACTATGCCAACTTTCTTAAAGTTTTCATCCGTTGCTTGGTCGCCTATGCGTGGGGGGTTCTCTGCCTTCAAAATCATGTTCCCGCTAGAACTTATGTGGAGCACAAGGCCGATTCTCTGCAAACGCTCTCTTTTCCCCTCTCATAAAAGTGCCAGATTTTTGACACGGAGCGCATTATTTAAACCTTTCTGAAATCGGAGTTCACTGCTAGGCGAATCGGACACGTTCTAAACGAAAAAGGCTGACATGCTCATTAATATCCCAATTAATATGAATGCGATTCCAGCGATTCTTGTGATGACTTTTTTGTCAACTTTATTCGAAATAAATTTGCCTAAATAGATTGCTATGGTGGATAGTAGAGTTAACCCTGTCATAACTCCGGCTAGGACCATCCAAGAGTTGTATTGAGCTGCAAACAGTCCTGAGGTGATTTGTGTCTTATCGCCCCATTCGGATACAAAAATCATTATGAACCCTGAAAGAAACGAATTTTTGGAACGAAATTTGCTTTCGCCCCTTGCTTCATTTTCTGTCAGTATCAGCACTCCGAAGATTATGAAGATTATTCCTGACGATATTTTTAGCCAATTGACTGGCACGATGTTCATAATCCATGAACCCAGTAGAATTGCGACTCCATCAACTATTAGAAATGCAAGCACTACACCGAGCAGGAGATGCAGGTGCTTTTTTGTTTTTGAGGATAGAAGCAAAATGGATAACTGGGTTTTGTCGCCCAGTTCGGCTAGGCTGATGGCAACTAACGGGATTAATATGTCCGGTATCATTTTTAGGCTTCTTTAGGCGTCAAAACAGCGTTTACGAGTCCGTTTTGGCCTGGGCGTGATGTCACGCGGGCTGTTCCCAGTGGTGTTTCTATGATTGTGCCCTTGGTGATGACTCCGCGGCGGTTGTAGTCGACGTTGGCTGGGTTTTGGACGACTCGTAGGATTTGTGTTTTTTGGGTTTTGTTTGTTGTTGAGTCTGAGACGTTGGCTTGGTTTGTGGTTATTAGGCGTGTTTTGATGTTGTTTCCTCGTCTTCGGGTTTTTTTGTTTCTTGGTTCGCCTAGTGTGGTTTCGGTTGGGAATGAGCCTTTTTCGTATCGTCGTTTCATTCTGTGGGCTCTTTTTCGTCCGCCTGATGGTTTCTTTTTGTGTAGGTCGCCGTGCCAGACTGACAATGTTGTTTCATGCCTCTGTTCTGGTTTAGCGTTGATGTGTGGTTTATGAACATGATTGTGGTGGTTTATTAAATTATTCTTTTGGGTGTGATGAAGCTGGCTGAGGGTAGGCTTAGTACGCGGTGTGAAAAAAAATTTTTTGTGGTTTTTCGAGGGCGGAACTGTTTGTTTTTTCTGCTCCGGTTTGGTTTCTGTTTGTGTTTCGGGTTCTGTTTGTGTTTCGGGTTCTGTTTGGCCTTGGTTTGGCGCACTTTCAATGTTGTTAAAAGGCACTTTCTATGTTGTTTAAAGTGACGTTTTATGTTGTTGAACGTGATGTTTTGGGGTTGGGTGCGGGTTTAGTAATTTCCGAAGAAGAAGGGGACAATCGGCTTACCCCTTCTTCTTTCTATGTTAGACTGTAATGATTGAGGGGCTGTGAAAACTGTTGGTTGATGAAGTTGTCACGCTGCTAGTGTCTTCATCATCAAGTTTGAGTTTCTTGTTTGTGTGTGTTTCTTTGTTGTTTGTTGGGTTTGCAGAAGGGATATTTATTGGGTTTGGGATGATTGTTTCGGCTGTTGGCTGTTGACAGGGATGGTTTGGCGGTTGAGGGTTGAGGAGGTTGGTTTTGAGGCTGAGGGCGGAGTGAGGCTTAGTGGTTTGTTGTTTGTTCCGGATAGGGTGCCGGCGCCTAGTTTGGTTGTTTGTCATGGTTTTGATGGTAGGGGTTTTCGTGGTCATGGGATCTTTGAGCAGTTGGCGCGGACCGCTTGTGAGAACGGCTTCATTTCTTTGGTTTTTGATTTTCGTGGTTGTGGCAGTAGTGGTGGGGAGTTTGGTTATGGTTGGGGTGAGCAGGTTGATTTGAGTGTAGCTGTTGATTTTTTGTTGTCCAGGCGTGAAACTGCGCAAAACCGTGTTTTTGTTGTGGGGCATAGTTTGGGTGGGTCTGTGGCTTTGTGTGTGGCTGAGCGGGATAAGCGCGTTAAGGGTGTTGTTTTGTGGGCGACTCCGCATGATCAGGCGTATTATGTGAAGCGGTTTGTTGGCCGGATGCGTGGTCGGTTTGCTTATTATTTGTTTTTGTTGGTTTCGTATGTTGATGTGGCTGTGCCTTTGTCTAGTTTGCTTGGTTTTCGTGTGTTTGGTATTGTTTTGAGGCCGAGGGATGTTAGGCGTCGGTTGATGAAGCTTAGGGAGAGTGAAGTGTTGTCTAGGTTGGAGAACGTGCCTGTGTTGATTGTTAATGGCAGTGATGACCAGTTAGTGGAGTTGAAGGAGGCGAGGTGGAATTATGAGGCGGCTAGGGGATCTAAAGAATTGGCAGTCATAGAGGGGGCGGGTCACGTGTTTCAGGGTAGGGAGGAGGAGACTATTGACAGCACGTTGTCGTGGCTGCTTAGACAGGTTAGAGGCTCTGCTTCGAGCTCTGAATAAATGTTGTTTTTGGTTGGGTTGGAGGCTGTGGCTGTGTGCGTGGTGGTGGCAAATTGCGCTATAGTGCCATCATCACGCTTGGGTTTAGTCTAGGATAGTCCGGGTGCAGGTCAGTGTGTTCATTAGATAACCTTATAGACTTTGACATCCAAAATAGATAATATGACATCCAAAATAGATCGATTTTTCGGCTCAAGGACGAGAGTAATCTTACTGTCCAAAATTCTCATGAACCCAGATAAAAGCTTCCACATAAGAGAGCTTACTAGGGAACTGAAAATACCATACGGCATGCTCTACAAAGAAGAGAAAAACCTCGTATCTTTAGGCATACTAAAAGAGGATAAGAAAGGCAAAGTCACACTCGTGTCTGCAAACAAAGAACTTCCATACTTCGTCGAGCTGAAAAACCTGATAATCAAAACCGTGGGTCTAAGCGATTTAATAAAAAGTGCAATATCAAAACTGGAACGAGTGAAGTACGCGCTTATCTACGGCTCCTTCGCAAGCGGAGAGGAATCAGAAAGAAGCGACATCGACCTGCTAATCATAGGCAACCTAAACGAAGAAGAAGTCCTCAACACCATAAGCCAAACAGAAAAGGAAGTGGGTCGAGAAATCAACTACATACTCTGGAACGAAGAAGAACTCACAAAAAGAGTCAAGAGCGGACACCACCTTCTAACGGAGATCGCAAGCAAACCACTCATCATGATAATCGGTGAAGAAGATGAGTTTAGAAGCATTGTTAAAAAGTAGAACCATAATGAGAATAAAACCAAATCACAGTTTAGCACTCAACTCTATCAGACGCGCAAGAAGAGACTTGGACACAGCCAAAACGCTAATCGCAAGCCAAAAACTCGACTGGTGCGTAGCTGTCTCATACAACGCCATGCTAGTTGCCGGAAGAGCAATCATGTTCGACCAAGGCTACAGACCATCAAGCACCGAAGGCCACGTAGCAGTAGTGAGATTTCTCCAAGCAACCCTTGGAACTGAGGCAAGCCAAAGAATGATAATGACAATGAACGGCATGCGAAAGAAAAGACACAGAATAGTATACGAAGAAATGGACATAGTCTCACTAAATGAAGCACAGCAAGCCGTCAGATGGGCCGAGAAATTCGTGAAAACAATCGACAACATAATTCACCGAAAGCAATAACCTACACTGGACCATCTCCGCATTCAGCTTTAATACTGAACACACCTTCTGATATTACCCGCAGGAAGCGTGTCACAATTATGAAATACTCTCTTATGGCTGATGCCTACGAAAAAATCGAAGGCACAACCAAACGCCTAGAAATGACCGACTACCTTGTAGAATTCCTCAAAAAAACACCAAAAAACGTAATCGACAAGGTCGCATACCTAACCCAGGGCAAACTCTACCCAGACTTCGTCGGCATCGAAATCGGCATAGCCGAAAAACTCGCCATACGCGCCATAGCCAGAGCCACAGGGAGAAACGAAAAAGACATAGAAGAAGAAACCAAAAAAACCGGAGACCTAGGCACAACAGCACAAAAGTTTCTGGAAAAAAGGGCACAAGTAACGTTCTTCCAGCAGTCGCTAACAGTTGAAAAAGTATACGAAACACTCGACAAAATGGCAAAGTCCACCGGTCCAGGCTCAATGGACCAAAAAATCAACCTGCTCTCAGGCTTGCTCACAGACGCCACACCAAAAGAAGCAAAATACCTGATCCGAACCGTCACAGGCGAACTCCGCCTCGGAATAGCCGATATGACCGTATTAGACGCGTTGGCAATAGCCTACGGAAGCGGAAAAGAAAACCGAGAAGAAATAGAACGCGCCTACAACATCAGCAGCGACCTAGGCAGAGTAGCCAAAACAGTCGCTGAAAAAGGAATAGAAGGCATAAGAAAATTCGGCGTCTCAATCGGCGAACCAATACGCCCCATGCTCGCCGAAAGACTAGGCTCACCCGAGGGAATCCTAGAAAAACTAGGCGGAAGATGTATAGCCGAATTCAAATACGACGGCGAACGGGTGCAGGCGCACAAAGAAAACAGCAATGTCACGTTGTTCTCGCGGCGACTAGAAAACATAACCGACCAGTATCCCGACGCCGTTGAACTCGTCCAAAAATACGTCAAACCAAAACAAGCCATAATCGAAGCCGAAATCGTCGCTATCGATCCAGACACGGGCGAAATGAGACCCTTCCAAGAACTCATGCACCGCCGACGCAAATACGGCATCAAACAAGCCATGCAAGAATACCCAGTCTCACTCTTCCCCTTCGACGCACTCATGGTCGACGGAAAAGACCTAACCCTCAAACCCTACCCAATCAGACACAAAACACTAGAAAAAACCATCACACAAAGCGACAGAGTCAACATAGCCGAATACCTGATCACCAACAACCCAGACGAACTCGAAAAATTCTTCGAAAAAGCTATTGAAAACGGATGCGAAGGCGTAATTTGCAAATCACTAGGCGAAGACGCCGTCTACCAAGCAGGCGCAAGAGGCTGGCTCTGGATAAAATACAAACGAGACTACAAGAGCGAAATGACCGACACAGTCGACCTCGTCATGGTCGGCGCATTCCACGGAAGAGGCAAAAGAGGCGGAACATACGGCGCCCTCCTACTCGCAGCCTACGACCCAGAAGAAGACGAATTCGAAACCGTAACCAAATGCGGCACAGGCTTCACCGACGAAGACCTAGCCAAACTGCCAAAAATGCTAGAAAAACACAAACTGCCGCACAAGAGCCCTAGAGTGAACTCAACCCTCGAAGCCGACGTATGGTTTGAACCCGTAACCGTAATCGAAGTAATCGGCGCCGAAATCACTCTCAGCCCCATTCACACGGCTGCCATAGACAAGATAAGAAAAGGAAGCGGCCTAGCCATCAGATTCCCACGGTTCACAGGAAACTACCGACTAGACAAGTCGGCGGAAGACGCCACCGCAGTGGGAGAAATCGTTGAAATGTACCGGAGGCAACTCAAGAAGGTCGCAGAACAGACGACTGAGGCCGTTCCTTAGACGCCGGCGACGAAGCCGAAACCGTAGCTGAACCGCCCTTCAACTCTTTCAGTCGCCTCGAAACAATGAAGTAAAGACGGTCACGCAGCGCGTTCCCAACAACCTTCTGATTTCTTAAAATTTTAATTTCCGCAGCCAGTTTATCATCGCCCAAGGTTTGATCTATCCACTTTTCAAAGTCCTCACGGAAAAGGTGAAACTCCAAAGACTTGATGTCCACGTCCTTAATCTTCTGGAGAAACTCATCCAGAGAAGACGCACCCTGACCCGTGTAGTTGCCAATAGACGTAAAGAAGTAGAAGGCTTCCTCCCGCAACACGCTTCTCAGCACTCTGGAAGATGAAACAGCCATACACAAATCCCCTCAGCTTTACAGACGCAAAATACACCGCAACTGTTTTATAAGTTATTCCTTTTTTTGAGCAAATTTTCTCTAGAAGAAAGGCTGAACCGTTCTTCCTTATACTTTTTGGTTACAATAGCCGTTCGAATCCTCAGCACTCCGGGCAAGGGGGCAATCGACTTAGCAATGAAAGAGTGCAGCTGTCCCTGGTCTTGAGCAACCACCTTAGCTATGATGACGAGTTCCTCAGAAAAAGACGTTGAAACCTCAAGCACCTGGCCAAATTTCTCCAGTTTTTTCGCCACATTTTCAGTCTCTTTTGGATCTGTGGTTATGGTCATGTGCGCCGTTATCTGCGGTATCCCAATTTTCTCCGAGTCAACCACAGCTTCATATTTTTTTATGACGCCGAGTTCTTCCATTTTCTGGATCCTATCATACACAGTTGAATGTGCAACATTGAGCCTGTTGCCGATTTCCGTGTAGGTCTGCTTCGCATCTTCTTGAATAAGACGCAGAATCTGCCAATCCAAGTCGTCTAAGTCTGCCCCTTGACCCTTTAGCTTCATGCTGCCAAACCCTGACGTATTTTGATTCATTGCCCCACTGATTTATTATTTGTTGTCGGAAAAATGTAGAAGAAACAACACATTTTCCGTAAAATTTCTAAATTTCAGCCTTCGTAAATTTGTCGATTATTGTTTTTGTTTTCTTCATTTTTTCAAAAAACCTTGTCTCAAGCGAAAAAATTGCGCTGCAGATGTCGAATAGGTTTAAATTTTTCGAATAGAACTTTCCTCTAGACAATTGTTACAGTGATGACGAATTGGTAGTCCCCAGAGTCTGGGAGTTGATTCGTTGCTTTAAAGACGAGTGTCAGTCGGCGGGGTGGAAAACTTCAGAGCACGAAGACTGGGTTTACCTAGACAACCAGTATCACAATTTCCTGTGGATCCGAACCATTAATCCGACAACGTTTAAGAAAATAGCCAAGGCTTCAAAATGCGCTGTCCGAGAAGGGGTCTCATACCGAGTTGTAGACGTCGACTACACCGCCTGGCTGTTGTCCGAATCACCCCCAGAAGAACTTATGCAAACAGTCATGAACGACCAAAACCTTGCGAAAAATACCGCAATCTATGACATGAGCGGTTTGCACGCAAGCAAGCCCACGTGCTTAAGACTGAATTCAACGGGCAGCAGAGTATTTAAGAAATTCGAGGATTTCCTGAGAAAAAAATGGGGCGTTGAGTTCAAGTCGCCCAAAGACATAGTCACAGCCGAAGTCTAGCCTCAGCTTTCATCTATAATGTTAGTTTTGTAGTGGAGAAAATTTCCTGCGGCGACAAAACGGACATGCCAGCATAATTTCCTATGATGTCAATACGAAGGATCTTGTCCGGATTCTTGAGGTCTACTCTCTCGCCAATGAGTTCAGCCAACGCCTTAACAATGTCAATCTTATGATACAAGGTGTAGCGGCGTTTTTCCACGGTCATTCGCCAGCGCTCACCTTGCTTTATCTTGTCTCTGACCTGCCCCACCGCCGTTCTCATTGATTCAATGTCAGAGTTGGTCCACAAGTCAACAGGCACCCACTTTAAGGTGTGCTGGAAAGCACTCGAGTCCTCGTTGAAAAGCGTTTGAAGCCCTCGAACAACCTCTCTAGAATCCAAATGAGTTTTCACGCCGATGATTCCACGCGCCATGGTGCGCTCAATCACCGGTTCCCCATCTCCAAGCAGCCGCAAAAAGCAAGCGATTTCACGTCTGGCCCTCCCAGCAACAGCCCAAGGGCATGAGACGAGCAAATTGAAGTCGTACATAACTAATAGTCCTCAACGCTGATAAGCAGATAAGCAATACTAACACTAAAGAGGGTTTGGGAAGCACCTTGACCATGGAAGATGAAGAGCGCGAAGACGCCAGAATACGAAAAATGGCTGAACTACGAACAACGCTGGACAAACGCGTCAAAGAGCTACAAACAGAATTGGAACAACTTCGCGCTTTACTAGACTTTGTCAACTCAGCCCTATTAGAAAAAGGCTTCAAGAAACCCGAGATTACCAAGCCAACTGCGCCAGCGTCTGTCACAGAAGAGATGGCTCCACCGAGCCCACCTCCTCCCATCAAGGCTGAGGCTGCACCGCCTTTTTTGGAGCATGCGCAAGCAATTCCAATCAAGACAGCCACAGGCGAATTGCTCGCCAACTTATACATAGATGAGGACTCCATGCGCCTAGTTCTGGCCCAAGACAAACAGTTCACGGTTGATATCCCGCCTTTCATGGCATTCTTGGTTGAACGCGTTTTGGCCAAGATGCAGGAGAAAGACCGTGAATCCGCTGGCATAGGTGAAATAACACCAGACAGGATTCTCTCTTACGAAATAATCAAAGACGGCGATGTCATTCGCGAAGTCAACATCAAAAATATTGGACCAGACAGAGCAAGAGAACTCAAATCAACGATACGCTGGACCCTAGAGAAAATGTATGAAAAACTGAGTTCAACCCATTAAGACCAACCCTAACCTCTCAATCTAGCGGATGGAACGATTCTCCTGGCTGCTTGAAGAAAATTATCCATCTGCATTCTGGAAAATGGTTTCAGACTTTGATATTTCGGGTCTAGTGTTTCCATGTCTGACTTGAAGTTCTGCAACGCATATTTTTTGCAGCCCTCTATTGCTTGGCATATCTTTTTTATGTCTTCCGTTCGGTGTAGTGCGGGAACCACGGTGGTTCTGAATTCATAATCAACAGCATCATTCAACAACATATGAAGAGTTTCCTTAATTTTATCAAGAAAAGGAGCTGCATCGACGCCGCAAGCCCTCGAATATTTCTGTTCGGTTAAAGGAGCTTTCACATCCAAAGCCACATGATCGATAAGTTGCTCCTTAATCAGTCTTCTTATCATCGCCGGGTTGGTTCCGTTCGTGTCCACCTTGACCCCAAAGCCTATTTTCTTCATTTTCTCGCAGAGAAGGGGCAGATTTGCTTGAAGGGTTGGTTCACCCCCTGTTACAACGACACCGTCGATCCATTTTCGATTCGATTCTAGATAGCTTTCAATCTGTTTCTGCAAGATTGTTGGCATTTCTTCAGGGTGGAGAACCAAACCTTTGTTATAGCAGAAGGGGCAGCGCATATTGCAGCCCGGCAGGAATACTACTGAGGATACTTTTCCATCCCAGTCTGAGAGGCTGATGCCTATGAATCCTTTGATTTCCATTCGAGTTGCGCCAGCTTAGTTGTCTATCTGCAGCCTTATTTGTTGTTTACCGAAAAACCTCTGGACAGAGAAGCTTAAAACGCGGCGAAGAATCCTCGTATACAGTCTTTCGCCGATTGAACAAGCGTGTGCTTCACTTCTCTAGTTGGCTCAAATTTTTCCAATCGCTCAACCCGGAAATAGATTGGCGGATGCGGATCCCAAGTTATCCATTCTTGGAGTCTATAGGAAGGATTACGTTCAAACTGAAGTCGGCGGAAACCAATTTTTCTCAACGCTCCAGCTAACACCTTTGGGTTTCCCATTTTGATGGCTGATTCAAGGTCTGCTCGGGCTTCAAGAAATTTGGCTACAAAATAAATTGCGCCTAGAATCGCTATGAGATAGAGATAAATAAAAAGAAAACCAAAATTCGCCAGGAAGGGCAACAAGACAAACACTCTGAAGAGGTATTCGCCTGTCACAAGTCCAAAAAGAACGAACGGATCCCGGGAACCAAGATGACTGAGTTCATGACCCAAAACCGACAAGATCTCTTCTTCATCTAATTGAACAAGTAGGCCTGTTGTTATGAGCACGATTCCATGTTTTGGGCTTGGACCCGCAGCTGCAGCGTTGGGAATCATGGTGTTAGAAAGCACCATCCTCGGCATGGGCAGAGCGTATTTCTGCGTTGTTTTCTCTACAAGTTCATAGACGTTGACGGTTTTGGTCGCCATATTTTCAGGTGAGCATTCTAAACCATATTTGGACATTGCATCGCGGGCCGTTTCGCACTCTATTGGTTTGCCAACCGCTATTGTCTTGTCGTAAATGTCATTCTTCATCTGTAGGAGTTTTTCTCGGCTGTATTTCTTGGCAAATGTTGCTCGTTCCTGAGCTGGCAAGTGATACTGCAGTATGTGGACCGTGGGATTCTGTGCGGTAACAGACCAATCGCTCATTGCGCCTATGAGTCTGTCAGCGAATAGTACGGTCAAGAATTGACCTACCACGAGTACAATTGCCGCCCAAAGTCCTATGAGAATGAATAGGACAATGCTAATGGCAAATAAGAGACCGAAAAGAAAAAGGATGTTTCCGAAAAATACTCTCTCGATTATCCTAGCGCGCCTGAATGGCGATTTTTCGGCCACAACGTCTTTTCCTTGAACCCAAGCAAAATAGAGAGTTGAACGCCGGATACGCTCTTCAAAAAATTGAACAACAATTATGAGGTCTTCCTTTAGGCGGTCCAAAGCAGACTTCGGTACACCTATATCGCTTGGGGTCATTGTAACCTGAATAGGCTTTCCAGTTTTCACGCTGACATCAACGCGCCCTCTTCCCTCAGGTTCAAGAAAAGTAAAGCCAAGACTGTACTCTCCGTTCACACTAGTTTGCTTAATGTTTGAAAACAGCTGCGATGAAGGTTGGAGATACTGTTGGTAAGTGTATTTGAGCAATTCTTCGTAGTAAGCAGGTGTTACCTCTGTTTCAATGTTGAAGGAAACGGTGGTGGACCCCGACATGGTGAGCATCCTCAAACATGAGGGTAGATTTAGCTTTTCCTCTTAATATTGTGGATGGCGCCAAGCACCGCTGCGAAAACAGGGTCGTAAGGCGGCGGAAAGAAATAATGGGGTTCAAAAGAATCCTTCTCCTTGACGAGGAATCCTGGTGGAGAATCTTCAACTCGTTCAACATTCTCTAATGGAATGATAAATGTTGCCGAAGGATACTCAAAGACTATTCGCTTGTTGGTTAAGAAAAAATTGCCTTTGTCTGAGGTTTTTTCCTTGGATGGTTTCTGCTCATCGAGATAAACCGGGAAGGAGATGTAATGAACAAATTCGCCACGTTGAAGAGTGAACGGCAACTCCTCTGAAGGATAGGTGGGCAACGAGCCTCGGCTAAATCTTGCACTCATCTCCATGAATTTAACGAAGTCCGAGGATTCACCGCCTAGAGCAATTTTCTCCCACTCCAATTTGGAAAGAGTTGCGTCCAAGTAGCATCCTCGAAAGACACGGTCTCGACAATTGTGTCGGCCAGCGAGTTTGTGGGGTTCGCACGACATCAGTTGAAAGTTGTCCGCGCCTCTGGAAGCAAACTCGGCGGAGCAGTACGGGCAGGGATTGATTTTAGGCTTGGAGAACGGTAGGCGGCTGGGTTTTTCCATGGATATTTTCGCTTGGCCACAAAGCGGACATTTCTCAAACAATACTGTTCCCGATGTACTCATCTGGTTGCCTTCACAAAATCTTACGGCTGGTCTCATAAATACCTTCACTCAGAGTCTTCTTAAGAAAATAACAAGGTCGGGAGTCTTGGAACTACGAGTCTTAAGCCTCCAAGCGAATAGAGATACCGCACAACAGTCATACGCTTCAGAAACCAAGCCAAGAAGCCCGTGACCTTGAACCTCCACA
>Ga0315306_10000526_pt1 | contig 18500 bp, 19 predicted proteins | sample TDP1_MG_FD_203803 | JGI IMG/M metagenome (GOLD analysis project Ga0315306, IMG submission 203803) | Freshwater sediment microbial communities from Lake Towuti, South Sulawesi, Indonesia - TDP1 | ecosystem: Environmental > Aquatic > Freshwater > Lake > Sediment | place: Indonesia: South Sulawesi... | reverse complement strand
CTTCCTCCTCTGGAGTAGAATCAGACTTAGATTCCAAATCGTCATAAGAATGGCAAATTTCAATGGGCAGGGGACACATGTCCCCCTGAGGGAATAATCTGTTGAGAGGGATCTACACAATTGTGATCGGATTGGAGAAAGACACGAAATGCACAATTGGTGCCCTAGGTTTATCCCATTTTGGAAAGGGAGTCTATCTCTACACCGGCTCAGCTCACGGCAAAGGGAATGTTTCCATTGAGGGAAGAAAGGAGCGACATCTTGGCAAGCGTAATCGGAACTTCTGGCATATCGACTATCTCTTGAGCGCGAGAGGTTGCAGGATCCAAGCCTTCACCTATTCAGAAACTGCAAGAGACCTTGAATGCAAGGTGAATAGGCGAGTCCAAGAGTTGAGTCACGCCACCTTCCCTGTGAGAGGGTTTGGATCCTCAGATTGCGCCTGCCACGCGCACCTCTTGCACTTGACGGATTATCGAATTGACCAAGCTTTGACAGACGTAGGGAATGCTTACCGTGTGCTTGGCCTCAAACCCAGGCTTTGCCGTCTCCGCTAGATCGGTCTCGCCTGATCCCATCGCTTGTTGAATGCGTCAGCGAATACTCGGATGAGTCCCAGGTTCCTCGTGTAGTGTGGTCTATAGTAGACGGGCCTCGGGGTCTGTCTCTTGTCAGTTGCCCATATCAGAAAGACAAGCTCTGAGTCATCAACCAAGGTACCTCTGACAGGATACCAGTCCTCAGCTGAAAGCCTCACTTCTGCGCCGAGGTTCTTGAGCTCTCTGGAAACTGTGCCCGAGTGCTCATCGATAGCGATCATGAGTACGCGTGCCTGGACGCCGCGGTCGAGGGCCCTGTAGAGCTCCTCACGGATCTTGGCATACCAGCCAAAGGTCTGCGCAAAAATGCGAACATACTTCTCGGCATTCCCGATTACTTTGACTGTGCGAATCTCCATGTCAGCTAGGTCATCCAGAGGCTCCAGAATGTCCTCGGGCCTTATCCCCCTCCTCTTCTCCCAGTACGCTGGCTCCAAGAGCCTTTGTAGCGATAAGGCTCTAGCCGCAAAGTCCTCAATCTGCTTCTCACTCTCACCCCTCTTCCCCTCGATCAGTTTGGCCAGAAACTGTTTGGGGGGATTGGCCTCCAACCTATTGCTGATCACTTTGATCGCTTCCTTGTCAACCAACAATCTGATCGCTCCTTCTGCTTCGGCAGGCGGGACGCCAAGCTCGGTCATGACCTTGTCAATGCTTTCTCCCTCTGACGATTCAAGCAGCGCAAAGTAGATCTTGCACTGGTTTTCAGAGAATCCGAGCGATCTTAACAGCTCAGCGTCTTGATGACTCAATTGTGTATCCCCACCTTTAGTAGGCTGAAGTGTGTTTAAACATTCTGAACCAGCGAGTGGTTCTCCAGGTACGCTAGCAAACTTGACTCCACAGAGCCCGACGTTTCCATTCGCATATCCTCCTCCTCATTCCTGTCTAGACTTAAATGCAGTTCTTGCCTACACGAAGGACGGTGATCAAGATGTCAGTCCGTCGACCACGAGCACGCGATTTCGGAATCAAGATTGGATTGCTCGAACCAGGCACCTACAATTCTATCACAGACATTGAAGGAATTCACGTCGGCCATGTCACGTTGATTAGAGGTGAGGGACCTCTCAGACCCGGTTACGGCCCAATCAGAACAGGAGTGACCGCAGTTCTGCCTCACAAGGGCAATATTTTCAGGGACAAGGTCAAGGCGGCATCGTTTGTCATTAATGGCATGGGGAAATCCATAGGTCTGGTTCAGCTAGATGAGCTAGGCACGCTTGAGACTCCGATCCTCCTCACGAACACGTTGAATGTCGGTATGGTCGCTGATGCTATGATCGAACATATGCTTGAAGTGAACCCCGACATCGGCGTCACGACTGGAACAGTCAACCCCGTGGTCAGCGAATGCAACGATAGTTTCCTCAACGACATTCGGGGAAGACACGTGAAACCTGAACACGTCAGACAGGCTCTTGGTGCGGCAACTAGCGAAAAAGTAGATGAAGGAGCGGTCGGCGCGGGAACAGGTATGTCAGCATTCCAGTTGAAGGGCGGAATTGGATGCTCATCGAGGATCGTGCCTTCGCAACATGGGGGATACGTTGTGGGTTCTCTTGTGCTCTCAAACTTCGGCAGGCTAACGGACTTGATTGTCGACGGAGCTCCAGTCGGAAAACACCTCTCAGAGCAGATGGAATCCTCGCCTTCGGCAAACGGTTCAATCATAATCCTCGTTGCGACGAACGCCCCGGCCTCCTCAAGGCAGCTGAAGCGAATGGCGAAGAGAGCAACACATGGCCTAGCCAGGACAGGTTCGGTCTCAACTCATGGAAGCGGAGACATAGCCATAGCATTCTCCACTACGAACCGTGTTCCCCATTACAGGGAAGATTTCAGAGACTCGAATCCTTCGGTATTCGAAGAGGACTTGACTTGGCTGTTCAGAGCCACCGCTGAAGCTACTGAAGAAGCCATACTCAACTCGCTGTTCAGGGCTGAGACGACGGTCGGCAGAGATGGAAACAGGCGAATGGCCCTTCCATTGGAGCTGACCAGAACAATTCTTCAGAAGTATGGAAAGATTCAATAGTCTCCGGAAGACACGCTCGTAGAGAAGTTGACACGTTATTCTTGCTTTCTCCTTCTTCTGAGGTAGAAGACCCCAGACGCTGCCACAAGGGCGATTGCTGTTGCGGCCATGATAGTGGAAGAAGAGATCGTCTCTGTCGCAATGGCCTTTTCTGCTGAAGTGATGGATACTGGTGCCCCTGATGTGATTGCTGCAATTGAAGCCTCAGAGAGTTTCAAAGCTATGAGAGCAGTCAGTCTGGCTGTCTCAAGCAGATTCTTTCTTGAAATGCGGTCGGCTGTATCCTTTGGAGTGTGGTAAGCCTCGTCGGGCCAATAGATGAACATTAGGTTCGCCACCTTGTTCCTTTCAAATGAGACATGATCGCTGCCGCCAGAGTATTTTTGGAGTTGAAGTGAAACATGAAGTTCCTCAACGCTTTCAGCCAGAACTGCTCTGAGGTCCTTGTGGGCTTCTGAGATTTCGCAGACCAGCTGGTTTCCACATCCGACCATGTCTAGATTGAGATAGGCCAAAGTGTCAGTGAGAGGGAAGTATGGTTTGCTCACATAAGCATATGATCCACGAGTTCCTTCCTCCTCGCCGCTCCAGGCGGCAAACAGCACAGAGCACCTTGGTCTTGCCGCAATCGAGAAGACGCGAGCGATCTCCATCATGACTGCTACACCTGAAGCATCATCGTTCGCTCCTCGAAAGATCTTGCCGTCGACATCTTTCCCCAGATGGTCATAGTGTGCGCCTATGATGACGACCTTCTTCCAGGCAGAGTCTGAACCAGAAACAAAACCGAGAACATTGTAGGCTTTCGCGCTCTCCGTGAAGCTGACTTGCACTGATATCCTCAGGAGTCCGCTCAATGCAAAGGAGCGAGGCTTCAATTCCCGATTAATTAGTTGCTGAACGGAAGATAGTGTCATGCCGACCTCTTTGAGCAATGTGTCAGCGGTCTGGGCGGTTGCCCAGAGTATTGCAAGATTCTTGTAGATCGTACGTCCTCCGCTCCACCTCTCGATATAGTTCGGCGTTGGAACAGCTGGACTATCTACGAGAACCAGGCCAGCAACGCCGCGCTTCAGAGCGTTATCGGCCTTCGAGCTCCAACTTCCATAGTCTCGTTCTCTGAACTTGTCACTGGGAGGAGTGCCAACTATGGCGAGTGCGATCTTTCCTTGGGTCGGGATGCCACCGTAATCGTCGTAGCTGTAGTCTTCCGTGCTTATCCCGTACCCGAGAAATATGGCCTCGGCTGACAGGTTTCCCGAACCGCTTCCTGGTTGAACAGCGAAATCCTTGCGATATGTGAAATTCTGCAAGGCATTGCCATTAGGGTCTACTAGTTGGAACTTTGGCATCTGCGTGAGCTGCCACATTGGCGTCTGGAATTCTGAGCTGTATGTCCCGTGTGTGCCGGCAGGCTTCAATCCGAAAGAATCAAAGTGACTTGCGATGAACTCCGATGCCGACTCGGCAGAACGTGTACCGGCGAGCCTTCCTTCAAAACGATCTCCTGCCAGATTCGCTGTTGTGTTCCAAGCTCTATCCGCGTCAACATATTCGAGGAGCTTAAGCTGACTGGGGTCACAAGTAACCGTGTAAGCGTAGGTGGACAGAGATGAAGAGACAAGAACTATCATAATAGAGGTAAGGATCGGCCTCATCTTTCATTCGACAAGGGGTTACGATCTGGTTATTTCAGCCTTGCCTTCGAAGCTTCTGTTGGTCTGGAGATTGGTTCTCTAGATATGAGTCTGTCCATTCTGCGCGTCGGCTCCACAACATCGGACAGCGAAGGCAAGCGTCGCTCATTTATTATCTCCTAGCCTGTCCTCGCCTAGGTTGCTTTGTCACTGGATGCATTGATCCACGGGCTACCTTTTTTTTTGAATAGATATATTCAAATATATCGTAATATATCGTGATATATCCTGATGTGAAATGTGGCGTAGAATAAGACGCAGAATGGGAAGAGGCGATTTCAAGTACATGCTGCTTGATGCCTTGAAAGGCAAGCCGATGCATGGCTATGAAATCATGATGTCGATAAGCGAAAAGTATGGGGGCCTATATATGCCGAGCCCCGGCCTCGTGTATCCTGGCCTTCAGCTGCTGGAAGATGAAGGCCATGTCACGTCAAAGACTGAGAATGGAAGAAAGGTCTATACTATAACCAATCAGGGGATGAAGTTTCTAGCAGAAAAGAAGCCTGTTCTTGAGGATGTCTTCCAGAGAAGACAGAAATTCTTCAAAGGACCGAGAGGAGACTTGATCAGAGAAGGGCGACGGCTATCAAGGCTGCTATGGAGCCATGGAGAGATCACTGACGATAAGGCCAAGGAGATTAGTAGGATACTGGCTGAGACATCTCACAAAATAGAAGCCATACTGTCTCAGTGACTCTTTCAAGAAGCTTTTCTACCTAGGTCTTTTCTGACGAGTATCTGCCCCAGCCAGATCCGCATCCGATCTAGATCCAGCCTGAGGAGAGGTGCCAATCTGATCAGCTCCTTAATCACATTCAGTTTTGCCTGCAAAGCTTCTGGATCATTCTGCAGCGCATCCAATATGAATTCCCAGAGAAGTTGGTCGCCTTCCTTTGTCTTGCCATCAAGAACATCTTGAATAGACAAGCCCTCCTTCTTCTCTATCTCCTCAAGATATGCCTCAAGACGATCTTTCTCAGGCCTTAGGAAATCTATTGGCACGAACTTGATCGCTTCAGGTTGAGCTAGTGGTTTGGAAGCAGTGCTTTTTTGAGCCCGCGCCCTTCCTCCACAATACTTCCTCACATAGTACCCGACTGAACTCCTAGGATCACCGGTAGCAGCTGCTATCTGATCAATAGTGAGGCCCCGCGCTCTCAGCTCCATTATCTTGGACAATCTCTCTGGGTTCGGATGAACCATGGGTGCCGCCTTAGATCCTGTTAGATCCCATTAGACATCAGCTGGATATAAAGGCAGCGACCTTATTGGCATACCCCCCTAAAGGGGCCCCTTGTTTGCGTAGATGCCTCGCCTCCACAGGCAGTGATCAACAGGCCGGTAGGTCTTGCTGGCCCGAGATCATCTGAGCTTTGGAATGAATTGCCCGGTTCTTTTTTGGTATTCCAAGAATTGGCAGCCGAAGCGGCGCAGTAGAAGTCTTTCCTCCTGAAAAGCGATCCGTATGTATCCGGGGACTGCGATCACAGGGAGAAGTGTGAGCCAATAAGGCCACAGTGAGAAGAGGCCAAGAAACATGAGGAAGTAGCCGAGATAGGATGGATGCCTCACATAGCGGTATGGGCCCCAAGTTACGAGTCTATGGTCTTCGGTCATGGCCCATGAGACAACATATTCTGCTCGTGCGACTACGCTCCAATTGAAGAGGAAGTATCCGGTTCCCGTGAGAACCAAGCCGACAATCTGCAAGTAGAACACCATTGAAGGCTCCAACTGCACAGGTAGAGTGAAAAGCATAGCTGTGTAGCCAGTGAACACAAGGAACGGATACAGAATCGCGAGAAGGAAATAGGTTATCGTTCCCGCTACGCCTATGCTGACAAAGACCACGGATGGGCGTTCAATTTCTGGACTGGTCTTCACGATAATACGCCTGTGAACAACCAAGATGTTGCGCAGTTAACTGAGGCAAAGGATCCTAGGCAAACAAGCAGGAAAGTAGCTACAGCAGCATCCATTGGCATGGCTACTTGTTCCACTCTCGTCTCGTCGGCGTTAGGAGCATTAGCATAAGTGCGAACAGTCGAGACCAGAATTCTTAGGGGTAGGGAGAGCCGTCAGTAACAATAGTGCGAGCGAGAGAGGCGCTAGCCAGAACGCAGCTGCGTTTGATGAGAGGCCAACCAGTAGACGAATCGTTGTTCCGTTGATTATCGGACCTAACGGCCCTCTTAACTCATTCTCGGTGTCGCTGCAATCCCGCCTTCTGATGCCACGGCACTTTTGTTTACGGAAATATGTAGGAGAATCTGTTCAGATCAAATCCTAAGAGAGAATGAGGTCGTAAAACGGCTCGCTTTCGATTCTCCGGGCGATGCAGAAAGACTGTTTGACTCATCAAATCTGAAGCCAGAGGATCTGGAAGCAACAAGATCCTACAGCGAAAGATTTCATCTTGAGACACACAATTGCTGACATAGCGGTCAGCGCTTACTCCAAACGATTCTGCTAGCGTTAGGCATAGTAGAGGATAAATGCAGCAATACACTAGAGGAGAACTAGGCATGAATCAATTGGTCAATGATGCATCTGCAAGAATGATTGAGAGAATCTTCTTTCCCTCCAACACTATCATTGCAGGCGGTATCTTACTATTGATTTATCTAAGAAACGAAGCAATCATTCTTAACGATGTGTTGGCGTTCACTGTGGCGATCCTGGTCTTCGGGGTTCTTCTGGGTCTGCTTGACAAGGCCGCCATAGATAAGAACAAGCGATACTTTGCTGGCGCCCTATCCGCCATTCTAGCCTTCTTTGTATGTTACTCCCTCTTTGAACTTTCGAGAGAAATGGTGGAGGGAGGATTCTGTCTCCTGACTATTTCTCTGTTCGTCTACGCGGTTAGGCCAAAATGGAAGGTAAGCGTCCATATGACTGTCTTGGTCACCGTTTCTGCTGCCCTAAGCTTGCTTGACTGGGTCTTCATCCCTTTGATATTGCCCACACCATTGGTTATCTGGGCCAAATTGAGGATGAAGGCGCATACAGTAGCTCAGTTGATTGTCGGTGGAATCGTCGGCCTACTTGTGCCGTTGGTAATTCACAGCCTTTTCACAAACATGGTTTGGATCACGCTGGCAGACGGCTTGATGCGACAGCCGTGAGCACGTGGAATTGTACTATGATGCTGAATGAAAACGTGAACTTGAGCAAGGATTGATGGCGCATGCGATCACATCTCCTCAGGACCCATCTCACACTATTATCGTGGTGTCAGCGGTTGACACCAGTCCGCTCCTCCAGATTATTGAGAAAAGACGTTTCGAAGAACTCTCTGCCTGAGCACCTAGGAGTGATAATGGATGGAAATAGGCGCTATGCGAGACAACTCGGTCTAGACCCTTCGCTAGGATATGAGGCCGGAGCTAAGAAGGTAAAGGAGTTTTTGCAGTGGTGTCTAGATCTTGGATTGAGGTATGTGACTCTGTTCGCATTTTCAACGGAGAATTTCAATAGAAAGCAAACTGAAGTCCGAAGACCTATGCGTATCTTGGAAGACAGCTTCTATGAGCTTGCTAGAAACAAGAGTGTGCACGAACACAAAGTCAGAATTCAGGCGATCGGAAACCGCAGAAGACTCACCTCAAATGTCTGCAGGGCGATAGAAACCGCAGAGAACGAGACGAAAACTTACAAGAATCATTTGCTGACCATTGCTGTCGCGTACGGCGGCAGGGACGAAATACTGTCTGCCATGAAGAAGATCGCTGCAATGGTCAGCTCTGATGAGATATCGCTGTCAGACATAACTGAAAAACTGATGGATCGATGCACCTATTCACCCGGGTTACCTCACATGGACCTAATAATCCGTACGTCAGGGGAAAGAAGAATCAGCAACTTCATGCTCTGGCAATCCGCAGATGCTCAACTCTGCTTTCTGGACGTCTTCTGGCCCGCGATCAGAGAAATTGATCTTCTGCGAGCCATAAAGGCCTACCAAGAAAGGATCGCGCGCAGGCACTCACTGTATGGCTTGAGCACTTCCGCTCACACAGATCCCTTCATATGCCACCACACGAAGTGCCCATCTCTCGATTAAGCGCGGCTTCCAGTCTTCTCACAAGGCTCAGATTGCCCAGTGATGTTACGACCCAGCCGAGGGGGCACACGACTGGCATACCTACAATAAGTGGAACTGAGGATGCTGGATAGATCCAGAGTGCGAGGTCGTGGCTTCCAAGATATTCCATCAATGTGCCCAAAATCCCTGAGACAAACGTATCAGCTGCAATAGATTTCAGGGTATTGTTTCTTATTCGGCGATTCCTATGGACAAAATCGCTAACGATCTGAAAACCTGCTATTGAAGCTCCCCACCCAAGAACAATAGCTAGCGGAATGTCTTTCCAAACGTAAAACGCGAATATGGGTTGATAGTCGAACAATGGTTCTGCCGAAATCTCAAAGACCAGACCAAAAACCAATCCCCATCCATAGGAGAGCAGGAACGATTTCTTGCTGTGGCTCAATGAAAATCCTGCAACCGTTTCGATAGCGGAGAGCACTTCCCAAGTGTAGGCCATAATCTGGATAGCATTTGTGGATCTAAAAATCTATGCTCTGTAGGTTCGCTTGATTCAAGGCTAGGGCGCCTACGTGACGATGTGCGAAACGTGTAGATTTTGGTAAGGCCGATGCTTGCTTGTGGCCGAAGTCGAAGCTTCACTGCCCCATATGAGGGCGGCTACGTGACTGATTCCAATGGTTGAGCGGAGATCCAACTACTCGCAGGTGCAGAGTGAATGGTTGAGTCAGTAGGGTTCTTAGGCTTCCTCAACACTCGCCCCCCTCCTAGATGTATTCCTTGCATCTAGGGCAATAGTACTTTGATCTGGCTTGGACGAATGTGATCGGACCTCCGCACCGGGGACATAACGTTAAGGGCCTGGCAGGCATTCTTGGCTCCCCGATTGTAACAGTCGCAGCCTTGGGGCCGCGTCGCCTATGCATAACCAAAGCCACTACGAGAACCAACGCAACGATTCCCAGCATCGGCAGGAACCACGACTCCATCCACAAAGGGCGCTCCGATATGGTAAGGCTGAATACATCCTGTTGAACTGTTGTTCCATACGTGAGGATTACCACCCGGACAGTGGCTGCGCTCACTCTATCCGCTCTCATCTTCAGAGTCGCAGTCACTTCCGATTGCGATCCAATCTCAGTTATGGTCGGTGACTCAACGACGGTCAGGCTGCCTCCCGTCTCGATGCTGAAGGCCAATGATTTGGCATCGACAGGGCTGAGGTTTCGCAACCTGTATGTCACCGTGACGATATCACCGAGGTAGGCTTGGCCTCCCTGCGCAGACAGGTCCCTTCTGACTATGCTGACTTCTGGAGCCGCCACATCCAGACTCCAAGTTTGCTCGACCATCCGTTCATTCGCCGCATACACACGCAACATCCCCGAGTACTTTCCGGGCTGTTGGCCTCGAACGTCGATCTTCCACTGCCCAGTCGCCAAGGGGTCGAGGTCTTTCGCGCTATCGGAACTAGTCACTACTAGGCCTGTGCTGGGTGACAGATCCTCAAGCATCACCTTGACGGCTTGAGCCCTCGCACTTCCCGTATTAGACACAACTACTACTGTGGTCGATGTCTCGCCAACGAATATCGGCCTATTCAATACAGGGAGCCCCGTCACACCCACGATCGAAAGCATGGGTTTCAGTTCTTCAACAAGAATCTCATCGTATTTATCGCCGTATTGGACTCCGTCGTCAACCCAGTAGAAGTATATGATTCCCGTGTACGGGTTCAGACGAGCTTCCTCATGACTTTGTACGACGCCGACGCGGAACTTGTGCCTCCCTTTAACAATGGACGGCACTTCAAAGTTGACTGTGCCAAGGTTCGCTTGCTGGCCGGGATTGATGACCGTGTTTACCGATTGGGCCCACCATTTGTCGGAGGGCTGCCAGTCAAATTGGATTCCCACTTGGCTTATCCGCAGTCGAACATCACCTCTGTTGGTTAACGAGAATGAGACTGTGCCGCGAGACCCTGGAGTATAGCTTTGCTTGTCGAATTGATGTACAATGGACCAAGCCCAGCTTGGAGAGGCCTGAACGATGGAGGCCAGAAAGCACAGTGAGAAGAGGCACTCCAGAACAATCAACCCGCGGATCGCAGTTCCTGGAAAGACAGTTCTACTCATGTGTTTGGACCCTTGAATACGTCACCTTGCATCTCAAACGGTAAGCTGATATTGAACAAGATCACTTTAAGTGTTATTGTTCCGTGGATTTTGTAGGTGAGCGTTCTAAGCTCAAGATATTGTTTCAGCGCAGCCAGGGTTGCGGACGGCACCCGTGAGTACGGAATCTCGATCCTTCCCACAGTTTCCATGCGTCCGTTGCCTGGGACGATGAGAGGAACATCGATGGTGCCCTTTCCAAGGGAATACTGCGCCAGTTCCACGGCGAATGGCATGTCAACCACGTATACCGGCATAGCGGAAGGATTTCCGAAGTCGAATGTAAGAGCAATGGTGACATTCGTCTCTCCCAAATTGATGGATATGTGTTTCAATCTGAGGTTGAGCTTGTCGATCGAAAGCTTGAGATGCAGTCCTCCTAGAACGGTTGCTGCTACGGAGAACATCGCTACTGCTAGCAGAATCTTCGCGAAGGGCCTCATGTAGGGTGATCAGTCTCGGTCGGATGGTCTACTGCGGTCTTCCGCAGGCTGGGCATACTTTAGCGGCCTCATGCATGACCGATCGGCAATGCACACATTGTTTGGACAGCATGGAGTCGAAAGGATATGCCAGCCTCGGTGCAACTGGGCTGAGCCGACTCTTCTTCCTCACGCGCCTGACAATCAGAATCACAGCAAGGAGCGCCACAATCGCCACAATTCCCACAATGCCGTACATCATAAGCGTCTGCACAGGATTCTCAAAAGACAGATCCAGTCGCATCCTTACAGTTCGCGAGGAGAGCAGGGCAGCTTGATTGTCCAGAACGATGTGGTAGGTGCCACTCTGAGTGATCGGTAGGTTCATTGAGTGGCTTTGGATGTTGTCGGCTTGATAGAGCACGGTCGCTGGTTTGCTGGTCTTCTTGAAGCTGTCGTAGCCAGACGGGTCCATGACATATAGGTTGATGGATCCGCCGGACACATCGATCGTTCCCACGACTCTGACGTTCCTCAGATTGCTGATATCTATCTCTCTCGTAATAGTGTAGTAACTGAGATTCTGTACGACGAACGTAGAGTCCACCAGTGAACGAGTGTCAGCATCAGTCGATCTCAGGCCCATTTGAGCGAACATTAGTATGAGCGAAGTCGTCAACAAGACTCTGGTCAAATCGTTTCTTCTAGTCAATTGGTCACCAACTTGGGCTCATCTTTCGATTGAAGACAGCGAGTACGTGGTCTGCAGCTATTAAGGTTATTAGTCCAATCGGATTCTCTAAACTCGTTGGAGGCAGAACCTCTGCTTGGATAGGCCGGAAGGAGCAAGTGACAGTGCACAGGAATTCTGTGGCTTCTGTGGAGCCCAACTGCCAGTAGGAACATCGCAGTGTCCTGCATGCGGCGGAGTCCAACCATTTGCATTTTGTGGCTTCTGCGGGGCCAGGATACCGATCAGGGCTTCGGCCTGCACGGAATGTGGCCAAGTCCAACCGGAAGTGCCATCGGAGCCAACTCGTCCTAGAACTCCGACCATTACTGAGGCACCGTCAGAACAAACACGCTCAATTCAAACTCCGCCAGCCCCCGTAGAGACACCTAAACCGGTAGTCCAGCCACAGGTTCCTGAAATCAAGCGCGAGGAGGAGCCTGTTTCTCCGCCAACGCCTCGGCCTCAGAAAACGGCCGCGACACGCCCTGAGCCACTAATCCAAGTGTTTGCGCCCACTCGTCTCGCATACACTGCGAAGCCAGGGCCCATTCCTCGGACAGATGAAATGCTTGTTGTACGCAACCTCTCAGTCACACGGGGCAAGAAGACAATTGTAGAGGGGATTGATTTCGCTGTGAATCGCGGCGAGATCGTCGGACTCTTGGGCCCCAGTGGAGCCGGCAAGACTACCGTTATCAAAGTATTGACGACCGAATATCCTTGCGTGCCAGGCCAAGTGATCATAGGAGGATATGACTTGGCTTCTCAAGCGCAATCGGCGAAACAGATCTTCGGATATGTTCCTCAAGACTATCAGCTGTATGAGGATCTGACGTTCGCGCAGAACGTGACGTTCTTTGGGGGGCAGTACGGGCTTGACAAGATGTATCTCTTCGAAAAGGCCCAGCAACTGGCGTTTGCAGTGGATCTTGGAGAGAGACTCAATGACAAAGTCAGGCGTCTCTCTGGTGGTCAAAAGAAGAGGGTCAGCGTCGCCACAGCCCTCGCACACGACCCCGAACTCGTCATCCTCGACGAGCCGACCTCAGGCCTGGATCCGGCGAGTCGAAGAGGCCTGTGGAAATTCCTGAAGTCAATAAGCCAGAGTTACATGGTCACGATGATCGTGACGACACACTTCTTGGACGAAGCAGAATACTGTGACAAGATCCTGATCATTAACAAGGGTCGCATGGTGGCGTACGATACGCCGCGGAATCTGAAGCAGCGTATGCCGGGGGAAGGAAAGGCAATTGAGCTCGAGATGTTCACCATAGACGATTATGTGTCAGCTATGCTCTCTCGATTTGAATCCAACGCCAAGGTGAGCGGAGTGGCCGAAATGATTGACAGGTCAGGATACAAAATCAAGGTCTTCTGTAAAGACATATCTAAGTCGATAGCAAAGATACCGACTTTGTTGACCGAATGCGGCTTAGGGTTTAAGTCTATGAACGTTGTCGATACGAGTCTGGAAGACGTTTTCATCTATTTGACCGGAGAACACTTCAGGGAGGAAGAGTGAAGTGGCGGTTAGGCATCTTAAGCAGATTTTCAGAAACGAATTCAAAGTTATGAGCAGCGACAAAAAGGCCCTCGTGATCTTCCTGCTGGGACCGGTCATTACTATGCTCATTGTTGGATCGGCGACCTCACACATCCGGACCCAGGAAGAGCTCATGCACATGAACATTGCCATTGTTGACGAAGATCAAAGTGTTCTCTCGAGTAGACTTGTAGCGCGATTCGAAGAGTCAAGCTATGCCACTGTCAGATACAAGACCGATAGACTTGTCGCCGAACGATTGCTCAAAGAAGGAAGCGTCGATGCCATAGTAGTGATTTACAGGGAATTTGACAAGAGGATCAGAAGCTTCTTTCTCTACGCATCAGAATCCCAGAAAGCCAGGGTGGACATCATCGTCGACAATTCGATAATGTATGTCCCAGTGTCCGCTCCCCTTGTGCTTCAAGATGCCATGCAGACATTTTTCCTCAAGGATGTGCCCAGTGAAGTGTTACCAAAGCTGCCAGCAGGTCAACAAATCTCAGCCGATCTCGTTCAACAAATTGTGGCCCGCCTTAACCCAGTGTTCATCAATGTGGAACCGGCCTATGGGGCCAATCTTCCCTTCTTCTCACTAATCCTTCCTACATTGATACCCATGGTGCTGTTCCTTTTTTCATTGATGATGTCAGGTTTGTCAATAGTCTCGGAAAGGGTCAGAGGAACACTGCCTAGACTCTTCAAGACCCCGGTTCGAAGAAGTGAGATTGTGATCGGCAAGCTGTTGGCGTATTTTGTCGTCGCTCTTTGGCACGGCTTGGTTGTCCTTGTGTTATCGTTGGTTTTTGGAGCAACTGTAAAAGGGGGAATCCCTCTACTGTTCGCTTTGGTGTTCTTGACTTCGTATGCTGGCTGCACTTGGGGTATGTTCTACTCGACATTCTCCAAGACGGAAAGAGAAGTCCTTGACTTCAACACCGACACTTTCCTCATAGTCTTTACCTTGGCTGGAATAATGATTCCACCCAGGATCATGCCACCTGTGATGCAGAGATTAGCAGATATGCTTCCATTGAGTCATTCGTCAAACGCGATCAGGTCCGTAATCATTAGAGGGCTGGGCATCGAATGGGTTATCGTCGATATGGCCTATTTGTTTGCGGTCGGCACGGTAATGCTCATTTTGGCCTTGGTGTCATTCAGGTTCGTCAAGGAGTAGAGAAATGAGTGTGCAATACTGCAGTCTGGCCACGTTGAAGGCTGCGTAGCCTACAGCAGGATGACTTGCGCTATTGCTTCTGTCCGCATTTGGTGCAGAAAATGACTACGTCAGGTATTGCAGCTCCGCAGTGCATGCAATACTGTACTCCCTTGGCCGCAGCGGGGGACACGGCTTGCGGTCTTGTTAGCTTCGGTTCTAGTGTTGGAGGAGGTGGAGCGGGAGGCTGAGCGGGTAACGCCAGAGCTTTCTTTGCGGCTCCTCGCTTGAGTGCAACCACTACAACGACGACTATGACCGTTGTCAGTGCTCCGATGATTATCAGCGGCTGCATGATATCTTCGCGCGAAACTGCCGTGACTTGATAGGCTTTATTCATTATTAGTGTGGCTGATGGCAAGGTCGAGGAAGAATCTCCCAGCCATTTCTCGAAGACTCTCTTTCCTCCAAACATGCCGAGGAACCCCTCCAGAGGGATTTGTGAGCTTAGCGAGAAGCTGGCGGCAGAGTCTTTCACATACCAGTCGCTTCCTTCGGACTGCCGTATGGTGAATTCACGGCAAGCTTGTACTCTGTGTCGTAGCTGAATTGGTGAGACTCTGCTAGGAGGCCTGTCGCTGGAAGAGCCCGTGTGTTCGATGAACAGTGATATCTGGTCCCCGCAGTTTCGGGAATGTATTCGTGCCCTGTGGTTCCTTTTCAACTACGCCATAGGAGAAATGGTCTTTGCTTGCTTCAGGTAATCCTTGTCTTACTTGTTGAGTTTCCAGATGTCAAGCACTATGTTGGTTGGTTCGAGCTACTGATGGTGCTAATGGCATTCCTGCTCTGGATTGCTCTCACGCCAAGCAAGTGAGCGCTAAATAGTTGGCGATGTCGGTGACTTCCTGTTCAACTGTTTCTACGGTTGTTTCTTTCCGCACTTTGTACAGAACCTGACTATGTCAGGTATGGTAGCTCCGCAATGGACGCAATACTTCACACCTTTCGCTATGGGACGCGCCGGCGTGACAGGTTTCTGAACTGCTTTCACCTCTGCAGTGGGAAGCGGGGTCACTGTTTTTGGTGGCATCTCAATTTCGGGTTGTGGCTTGGTCTCTTGTGGTTTCAGCTTGGCAGGGCCCATCCTACTCTTCACGAGAACCAGTCCTGCAATCACGGCCACCGCGACCAGGCCCAACACGATAATCAACTGCATGTTACCCATGGACAGAGGCTCCTCAATCGTGTAGGGGCTTGTCACCGAGTAAGTGTTGATGATGGTTTTCTGGTAGGTTTCGGTCAGGGTTCCGGTGCGCGTTAGAGTCTCAAGAGGAGTCACTATGACGACGTTCTCTTTCTTAGTGAGAATTGCTCTGGCTGAAAGCGGCGTCACCTTTGCTCCCACTGTGACTCCCGGAAGGCCAATGACCTGTTTGACGTTAATCGATTCTCCTGGAAGGATCGCTCCGAAATTCACCTCAATATCGTCTCGATGAACTTTCAGACCTAGGACATCGAATTGAGCGACGCCTGACTGAATATTCACGTTGATAAGGTTCTTAATAGTTATGTCGAACTCTATCTGGCCGTCGATAAATACATTCCATTTTCCAGTGATAGAGAGATATGGTCCCTCTGGGCCTGTCTGTGCTATGCGATCTGTAGTTGCGGTTGCCATGGACAATTTGGTTGAGGTCGTGGGATAGACGTAAGAGTAGAATGTTGAAGTCCAAGTAGAGTAGCTTGTCATTGTCGAGTAGCTTGTGATGACTCCCGACGTCTTCTCGACCTGGAGTTCTTGCGCAAGGCCCAAAACTATGACTCCAGCTAGAAGCCCAATTGCAAACAGCTTTGAAGTCTTCAGACTGGCCACCGTTAGGGGCTACCAAGACCGTTACGCATTTAAGTTTTTGCAAGTGATGTAATGCACATGTCGGTGATTCGTTGACAACTAATGGGGTTCGGGTGGGGTGCTCCTGGAATGAGTTGTGTCGCTGATTGGCCAAAATGCAAGATTTGCGGCAAGTCTCCTATGCTGCCTGTCAAGGCTGTGCCTGACAGCGCAGGCGTATACAGAATAGTCTGGAAATGCTACAGCGATGACTGCGGCGCCTTGTGGTCTGAAAAACCCTTAGAATTTGATGAGCGAAAATCAGAGAGAGAAAGCTCGTCCAGTTAGCGCATCACTCCTCATTCCTCATCATGCATCGCCATCCACCAATTCTTCAACCAACAGTTGGTGGTTGCGGACGCCGACAAAGTTGCATGTACTGAAGCGTGTGTTCTTCCTTTCCATCAGCGCAGAGAAATAGTATTGGCAGAACGATTCCCCCACATTTCCTGGCCAACTCAACGAATAGGCCCTGAGACTGCAGTCCATCTGCTCCCAGAGGCAAATGCTCTCCATGCCATTCTAGCGTGCAGTGGGAAAGAGTGGGTTTGGAGGATTCTTCCACCAACATGCATCGTTCGTCGTCGTGAGGAAGTAGTTTTGTGTGTGTTATCATAAGGTACGTAGCACACACAAGCGGCTTTCTCGAAAAGGACGAAACGACGAGCGCGCGCTTCTTGAGCTTATCACGAAGAGGTGCTGGGATAGGATTCACGCACCAGTTTACTAGTAGAAACCTACTCAAGAGGTATCTCATTGGCAGGCCTGCGGCGACCCGAACCGCTAGCGGTGATTCACGTCAATGCTGATCGGTGTCGCTTTTGGTCCTCCTCAACAGGTAGAGTGCTAGTCCCAAGGATAACGCCAACGGGAGTTGGACACCAAGTGGGAATTCTGGAATCGGTTCAAATGACTCTAGGAGATCCGGATTGATTACCTGTGTAGTTCCACTGGCGACTACCAAGGTCGCCGCGTAGGCTTTGTACCCAAACACTGAAAACGTCAACGCATACGTCCCATCTGGCACATGAATAGAATAGCTTCCTTCTATTGAGCATGTTGTATACGTCACTGCTGAGCCTGCCAGAATGATCTCAACCCATGACAACGGAACCGGCGTTGCCTGATATGTTACCGATCCCCTCACTGTCCCGGTGACCATTCCCATTCGATACGCATCGACATTGAGAGTGGCTGTGCTTCCACCGCGGACGGCGACGGTCTGCGTCGGGTGTGTGAACGCTGACAAGGTAAGCCTTACAGTATAAGTCCCATCAATTAGGCCGCTGTCGAAGTCTTTTCCGGGGACGGGCCACTTGTATCTCCCATAGATGTAGTAGGCTAGTTGTTGTGTTGCTGTTATGCTATAGAGAGATATTCCCTGAGTTACCCCGGCTACGTCCACGGCTTCAACTTTCAGTAGTCCAGTTACTCCGAGAGGAATCATCGCGCCTGCCTCTTTGAATCTGATTGTTCCAGTTATGACGCTGCCGCGCCTCAGTGGACACTGAACTGTTTGGGTTCCACCTGAATAGATGGTGGCGGTGGGGTATGGCTCAGCCTGCCAATATCCTAAGGTGAAAACTTTGACTGTGTAGGTTCCATCAGGCAACGCTGTCGGCTTGTAACCAGCCTGCACGTAATCCGTGGTCCTCGACATTCCGCTAAAGCCGAATGTCGCTGTCTGCGCAGCCGCATTTTGATAGGCAAGGCAGTACCCCACTTCCAAACCAGCGGCATCGTAGATGTATGCCTGTATTCTAGTATTGGGATACGCGGCTGGATTGTATTCCCAAGGGGCATATGTGGCTACTGAGACTCTTTGCCAGTTCTCTGCATATACTCCAGTGGGATCCTTTGCATAGATGGTGCCACTTATGGATCCGCCACGTTTCAGGTATATTGAGACAGTACCTGTGGCTGCAGATGAGATTACAGCTGTTGCGTATGGGATTGGTTGCACAAAACCCGTCACATACACCTTAACATTGTAAGCTCCGTCATTCAAGCCACTGTCCTTGATTCCTCTACCGGAATAGGTCTTCAGCCGTACGGCAGTAAAGCCACTGCCTTCTGCAGGTTTGATTGACTCACCTGCGCCTCGGATCAGAAAGCGAGTTTGGGCTTGGCCACGTAGGGCTGTTCCAATCCATACTCCCCTCATAGCTCCAGCCAAATCATATGTTT
>Ga0315306_10000524_pt1 | contig 18550 bp, 20 predicted proteins | sample TDP1_MG_FD_203803 | JGI IMG/M metagenome (GOLD analysis project Ga0315306, IMG submission 203803) | Freshwater sediment microbial communities from Lake Towuti, South Sulawesi, Indonesia - TDP1 | ecosystem: Environmental > Aquatic > Freshwater > Lake > Sediment | place: Indonesia: South Sulawesi... | reverse complement strand
CGACGGAGTCATCCGAACCCAAACAGCCATAGCCATGCCCACGAGAATCAAACCTTAACAAAAACCGACTTAAATGTTCCCAGCTTTCACTCAGGCTTTTTCGTTGAGGCGTCACCCTTTTTCCTCGTTTCTTCGACGAATAGAAGCAGTAGGGCTGTTGTGGCTATGCCTATGGCTCCGTTGACGTAGAAGGGCATGCCATAACCGGGCACCGCCAACCCACCGATGTAGAAGGTTTCGAACCGATAGAGATCGTAGAGATAAGCCGAAAACAGCGGTCCAACTATGTCTCCAGCGTTGAAGAAGGCGTGATAAAGTCCAAAGAGCCGTCCCCTATCCCGAGCGGGAACGATATCGGCGCGCAACGCTTGCATAGAGGGCATAAACATGTTGAAGCCCAAACTTCGAAGAGCGAAAAAAACCGTGGCTTGACCCATGTTCGCGGTGAAGGGAAGGATAAAGCCGAAAACCCGTGAGGTGAAGCCGCCCAAACCGATGAGAGGCTTCCTTCCAAGCCTGTCCGAAACTCGACCACCAACCCAGCTGGCGAAGAGACCGATGAAGCCAGCAAAACTGATAGTGAAACCGATCAGAACTGGTTCGGCGTTAAACTTGTCCTGGAAGAACAAAGCAGCCACCGGAAGAATGAATCCTAAGGCAATGCCATTAGCAAACGCGCAGACCAGCAGAATCTTAAACGACCTCGAAAGAGGAGCTTTTACTGCTCCACCCCTACCAGAAGGCTCTTTCTCAGCCGCAGTCAAGCCTCGCAGCTTCGCGTGCGCCCCGTTCTCCTTAAGCTTCAGAGCCACCAAGACAACGGCAAAACTCGCTAGGGCTGAATCAACGAAGTAAGGAATCCTGTAGCTGTTCTGAACCGTGGTGGACCCAGACGCAAAAAACTGTACCGTGCCTCCAAAGACTGGTCCTAAGTTTCTACCGATCATCCCACAGGACATAACAAACCCAGTGGCTTCACCCCTCCTCGCCACTGGGACGTGGTCGATCAGCAGGGCTTCTGCTGGCAGTGTTGCGGCGGCGGTCACAGCCCCGTTAACTGTTCTTATTAGTAGCAGCCACTCCCAAGAGGGCGCAAGCCCGGTCAGCGTTCCGAACACTACGTCACCAATCAAACCCGATATCATGACCTTCTTCCTGCCCACTCGGTCGGATAGACCTCCCAACTTGGGCGCCATAAAAGCTGATGCAGCCATGAAGCTGGAGGTGAACAAACCCACAGAAGCTACAGAGGCGCCGAGTGAGATGGCGTAGCTCGGAAAGTAGGAGAAGGGTAGAGAGAAAGCCAAACTCTCTATGAGCGCCACCAAGCCGAGAATCAGAACTGTGCCCGTGTAGAGCCGTTCATCCTTCATGCGCTCAGTCCTTCAACTCTCCCTCAGCGAAGAAGTCTCTCTAATACGCAACGAAACCCTATAAAGTCTTTCCAACAGTGTCTCTCTAATCCACATTTTAAATTCATAACCCATTTAAAAAATGCAGGACACTTTAACACGAGGACGCTTATATGCAGAAAACTCAGGACCCAATGAGCATAGTTCTTCCGGAGCGCTATCTGCAGAAGCTTGAGGCGTATCGCAAGCGATTTTTCGGAATCCAGTTAAGGAGAAAGAGAGGCCGAAGAGCAACCATCACAAACCGATGTAAGCAGGCAATCAATCTCTCCGACAAAATGTATTGCGGCATACTAAGGGAGCACGTCGACAACGCGATATGCAACCGCTGCCCCTACTACGATGATGAGCCAACCGAATACAGCCTCTTCAGAAGAGGATGAACCCGAATGCGATGCCCAAACAAGGACTGCAAGGGCAGAGTCGGAGGGTTCTCAGAGGCAAACTTCAACTACTGCAGAGACTGCGGAACCGTGATTTATCGGCGAAAGAAGTAGACGTCGACGGGTCAAAGATTCTTCTGTAGAACGTGATCTCTCCCCCATTGATAATCTATCTCGCCAACTTTGGAGTAGCCCATCTTTCGATAGAAGGAAATCGCCCAGTGGGCTTTGACCATAACCCGCAGCCTCAGGCGCTTCAAACCGAGCTCTTTCGCTTTGTGCTCCACCTTTCGCATGAGGGCGCTAGCCACTCCTCGGCGCTGAAATTGAGGCAAGACGTAGAGTCGATAGACTGTTCCAGTTTTGGAATTGGACTCCTCTAGAGCCACGGTTCCTATTATCCTCTGCTCGTTCTCGTAAACGAAGAAATGCCACGTTCGAAAGTCGTCAGCCAGTTGCCTGCGTGTGATGAAGGGATCTCTGAAATTCTCCGATGGAATCACACCCTTGTACAAGGCCTTGTTGGTTGTGTTTATGACGTTGACGATTTGGTCGATGTCGCTTTCGTTTGCCCGCCGAACTCTACTCTTCAACGTGCTTCTTGCCCTTCTCTTTTTTCTCAGCCACAAGTGTGTTAGAGACGCTCACTTCTAAAAGATGTTTTTGTCGACTTTTTTTGCTAGATGTTCTTCGTTGCGGCGCAGGATAAAGATAAGGAACTACTGGCGCGACAAATCAAGGGATTATTTACGAGAGATGACTTCTTTCATGGGGGTCTGTACATCCTTGCGCAAGAGAACATACAGAGAGAGTTCTTCTCCGCAGTAGGGACACACCTTGAACTCTGGGAGCACGCTCTCTCCGCAGGCGGGGCATTTCCTTATTTTAGCCAAGTCGGTTTCCAAAACTCCGATCTTGGCCCACAGTTTCGTCATGTCTATTTTCACGGCGTGCACACCGTCTTTCAACACGCCTACATCATTTCTGAGTTCACGCAGAGCTACGTTGTTGGAGGTTAGTGAATCGTTTATCATCGCGAGCATGTTCATCTCCGATTCTACGTTGGGGTCGGCGTGACCATCTTCGAGTTTGGATTCCGAGACCATTCTCTTGATGTAGTTCATCACGGGGTCGTGGAAGGCGATGGAGGACGTTATCCCGAAGAGCGAGAACGTGGAGAGCAGCGAAACCCAGAAATAGGTTAAGGGGTCTATTCGCCCGAAAGCCGAGAGAAGCGTGTCATAGAAGGGATACAGCCTCAGCAAGGCAGGAGTCTGACCCGGTGAAGACAAGGAGAGAACAGCGTCAAAGCTGTGCAAGCCCGCAAAGAAGGCTAGAAACCCGAAAACCCAGACAGCCACACCTTTCTTCATCGAGTCACCTAAATTGCACAGTTCGCCTTGATAGTCAATATTACTTCTAGAAATGGCGACTATAAGAGAGATACTTCTAAGAACAGAATATTACAAAATCGGAGTATGTCTAACTTTAGACATGTTAGTTATGCATGACATCTTTGAGAATAGTAGGTCATATGATTGCCAATCTCGCGCTATGGATTTGGGGAATAGTTTAAAAATTAGTAGAGGCTACCCTCTCTTCTCTGTTTGCTTTCTTTCGATTTATGAATCTATAGGTAAATATCCAAGAGTTTTCTTTTAGACAATATGAATATGATAGAAGCGCTGATGATGAATTCTGGGATCAAATAGGTCGCGTTGTAGGCGGCAGAGTATAGTAACGGATCCCAGCCTGGCCACGCATATGTATAGAAAAACACGATGCCTGATATGAAATGGAAAACAAATCGCCCGGCAATGCCCACACCGACACCGACTACGGGTTGCTTCTTGAATGCCCCCGCCAAACCCAATGCTCCAAAAGCCAAGGGGTAATCAAGCAGAATTTCAATCGGATGCCTTATGAAGTAGCTCCCAGGCAGTGCTAAGTCAACCAATCCGAAGACAATTCCTGCCTCAAGCCCCCAGCGTAAGCCTCTTCGCAAAGCAAACCATAGTATAGGAACCAAGCTGGCTGCGGTTATTGAGCCTCCTTCGGGAAGATGAAAGAATGGCAGGTAGAGACGACTTAAATAGTGAAGTGCTGCTGCAATCGCAACAAAAACCGAAAGTTCAGCGAGAATCCTTGTTTCCTTTACTTTTTCAACCGTAGTTTTACCCATTCACATTTTTCCCTCCGCCAGTATTATCTGGTTCAGGTTCAAAGGGTCGACGGCCGCTTTTAGCCGTCCTCTCAGCCGAGTTCGGCTCAGCTCCCCTTTTCCTTATCCAGAAGCGCTTCAACTATATAATTCTAACCATTTCTGGACTCTTCAGAGGATGCATGGTAGCCAATAGAGTTTTGAGGTTGAATTGAACATTCTTGTGATTCTATGGGGTGCCGGGACATGAGTCAGACGGACCAAGACCGCAAAATGCTGGAGGAAATGCCCAAGGAAAAACTGCTCGACCTCCTCTTCTACCACATCCACAACCTCTGGCGAGTAGACGGCTTGTACTTCTTGGGTGTAGAGGAGAAGTTCGGCACCGAAGCTGCCACCGAAATCGACACCAGCTGCTGGAGGCTGATGGGAAAGCTTGAAGCCAGAGAGCTCAAAAACCTTCTGGGGATAAAAGAGAACAATATACCCGCTTTGATGCGTGTGCTGAAGCACACGAGCTGGTCGCTCGACCAACGAGACAAGGAAATCGAAGTCTCAGAGAAGAGAGGCGTCTACCGAGTCACGAAGTGCCGAACGCAAGAGACAAGAATAGAGAAGGAACTTGCAGAGTTTCCGTGCAAGAACGTGAGGTTCACCTACCTCAAAAGCTTCACAGAAGAATTCAATCCAAACATAGAAGTAAAATGCAGAGTCTGCCCGCCTAGAAAACACCCACCAGACGTCTGGTGTGAATGGGAATTCCAACTGCGATTTGCGTCCAATTAGAAAAGCGTTGAAGGCAGATTCGAGCGCCTACTCGTGATTCCCAGATGCGAGCAGAGCCATTTGCAGTCTGCTAGGATGTCAATAGTTAATAAATATTTATGAATACTTGATACATTGCAGTTGAGGATGCTGATGTCAAAAAGGATTCGGAACAAGATGAGCAGAAGCATAATGCAGTCATTATTGATCGCTAGTCTTTTGATGTTTCCATCAACTAGTTCAATGATTGTAGGCATGGTAAAGGCAATTGAATTCTCTGCATTCTATATCTATGATGTGCCTTATGTTAGCCAAGCAGATACCTACTGGTGTGGTCCTGCATCTCTTACTATGACCCTAAACTATTGGTTTGCGAATGTAACTCAAGAGAAAGTTGCGGCTGAAATTTATGATCCCACACTCAATCTGACCATTGTTTCAAAGATGAAAGCCTATCCTCAGAAGATTGGATTTAAAGCTGAAGAACTGACAGCTTCTATTGATGACCTAAGGAGATGGATAAGCAAAGGTTACCCGCTCATAGTTTTACAGAAATTCTCTCTCCAAAACACATATGGGCATTATAGAGTTGTTGTAGGTTATAGCGATGAGAGAGAACTACTCATAACATTTGACCCCATTCTTGGAAACAATCATAACGTAACCTACACCGAATTTTCGGAACTATGGAAGCCTGGGTTAACGTTCTCAACTTTCAATTGGACTCTTAAAGTAACACCAGAAAACAGCTTTTTAACTAGCATGGTGGAGAGATACCAATTCTTGAAGAATCAAAGTGTGCCTTTAAACAATAAACAGCCCATACGACTGGAAGATATCTATCTGATTGTGTCTGCTTTAGCTCTCGCATTGGGTGCAGTGGGCGGAATACCCCAAATAATGCGATGGTTGAGACCCAAACCACGATTGAAAATCACTAAAGCAAATATTGAGGGATCCCCAGAAAGTAGAATCAGAATTGATATTGAAGTGAAAAATGAGGAAAAGTGGTGGGGAAGAAATCGCGATGCAACCTTTGTTACAGCTGAATGGTATATGATAGATAAAGACCATGAACAATGGGGCGCTGTATTTAACCAAACTTTATCACCGTACTTAAGTGCAGGAACGAAGGTATCTAGACAACACTCTAGTGCGCATTCGTTCATAGTGCGCATTCGTTCAAACCCGAAGGAAATCCACATACGATAGTTATTAGAGTAAAGTGTCAAGAAGGAGCTCTCAGAACGAAGAGAATTACCTATGTTGTTCCGTCATAGTTACAACCTTCTGGCATAGGCACTTAGAAAATGCTTCATTCACTTATGTGGTTTCGCGTTCACTGACCCAGTGAGATTTGGTTCTTCCTTTCTCGTCTGAAACGTGCTCTTTTTTGAATATGGGTGCCTCTTTCTTGTATCTCTCCACAGCCTCTTTCAAAACTGGAAACACGTTGGTTCGGTGCCCTCCAGCCACCAAGACGTAGACAAGCTCCTCTCCGACTTCAAACCTTCCGGTGAAGTGGTGTATCTGCACGTCAACTATGCCCTTTCGAGTCTTGAGCTCTCTGCAGATTTTCCTCAGAACCTCGTCCGCCTTCTCCTTGTACGCCTCAAGCTCCAGTCGCTTCACGGTCTCGCCGCCCATGGTTTCGCCACGCATAACCCCGACAAACATGGTTATGGCTCCGACCTTGCGGAAATCAGCCCTCTCCCTCACGGAGTTCAGCAAGTCGAGAACCGAAACCGCTCCCTTCTTGTGAACCCCAGCGCGAATAGACAATGAATTCACCACGCCTTAATTGCACACAAGAGTTTGTAAGGTTTTACGCCAAAAGGTCCGCGCACAAACCTAGAGACAGTACTACTCAACATTGACCCCCCTCCCGTAGGTAGAGGGGTCTCACACACGAGCGCTCATTCTCCATGCTTGGCGCCTAAAACGTTTATGTCAACCACAACCTGATACCAGTTGGGACCCGTTGTCCGCACCACACGCGCCAGAGGCAAGTCAAATCTAACGCCTAAACCACGCAGTCTCTCAGAGACTCTCGCCTTGACTTTCTCAATTGGGCGCTCACCTTTGCCAGCGTGAGCGAAGTCGTAGTAGTGGATGTTGCCGCCAGAGGACTTGAGCGCCGAGAGGGCGCAGTCAAGATACTCGTAGGCTTTCTCTGGCAACGGCATAAGAACCCTATCCGCAACCCCCATTAGCTTTTCAGTCACAACCCGCTTGGCATCTCCGTGAAGAGGCACAACTCGAGCGTCGACCCTGTTGAGTCTGATGTTCTCTCTCAGGTATCGGATCGCAAACGGATTAACATCTATGGAATATATTTTCTCAGCCTCGCTGTGCCTAGCCATGACTATGGAGTAGCAACCCACACCGGCAAACATGTTAACAACGCATTCGTCGGGCTTCACAAGTCGAGCGATGCGCATTCTCTCATGGGACAGACGAGGCGAAAAATAAGATTTCTCCAAGTCAACCCTGAAGACGCAGCCAAACTCCCTGTGCACAGTCTCGGTTTTCTTCACTCCCATCACCCACTCGAGTCGGCGCAGTCTGAACTCGCCAGAAACCGCGCTGGCTTGACGCAGAACCGTTTTCACGTGCCTGTGTGTTTGCATGACAGCTTCCGCGATGATTCGGCTTTGAGTTCTGAGGTTTTCTGGAACTCTGATAACGGCTATGTCGCCGATGACGTCGTAGGATTTTATGAGGCTGCTCAGTTCTTCAGGCGTTAGTTTCTCTTTCAGAATGGACTTTAGGTTCTTCATTCTCTGTGAAACCTCGAAAATGTTAGTTAGTCGGCGACGGCGATGCGTTCCAGCCAAGTAGCCACGTGCTTGAGGCGGTTTGGTAGGTAGTCTTCCACGAGTTCTATGTCGTGTCTTTTGATCGCTCTTAACGCTGCCAAAGCGAGGAAGTAGGCTGAAGCGCCAACTATAACATAAACTGGGAGAAGGTGAAGACGGATTACCAAAAACTCGTAGGAACCAGAAGACATGAACTTCCTCATTAGATCAAGGGCAACAATCGCAAGGACCATGAAGACCGAGGCTGCAGAAGACTTCCACAGCGCCTCCTTGTCGAATGATACTGGAATGTAGCGCTTCAGGGCGTACAGGCTCAGCGCCAAAACGATTATGGAAACTATGATTCTGGCCCAAGCCGTGCCAATCATGCCTAATCCCAAGTAGGCTAGTGCAAAATAGGATAGAAGGGCGCTGATGACAACCGAGACAATGGAAAGAATAGAAACGATGGTTGTGCGTTCCAACGTCATAAGTATCGGACCTATCGCAACTCCGAGTGTGCTCACTAACGCGGCTATGGAAATTATGATCAGCGGCTCTACGGCTTCGATATAATGCCATCCGGCGAACAAAATTATTACTGGGCGGGCTAACGTGATCAATCCTACAATTAATGGGAATCCTATTAACACTGAGTATCGAAGGGAAACACTGAATGCGTTTTTCAAGCTACCGGAGCCGCGTCGCGTGTACAGCTCAGAGAGCTGGGGGAAAAGAGCCGTAACTATTGAGGTTGAGAACAAGGTTGGAACCATGGAGGCTCTTATGGCTACGTAGTAAATCCCCAGTATTCCTTGAGCTTCTGCTGCACCATAAAGTAGGCTCATGTATGACACTAGAATTAGTTGGTCAACCCAACCTATGAAGTAGCTGATTCCACCCGAAACATATAGGGGCAGGGAGAACTGAAACAGAGGTTTAACTTGGTGCGGCTTTCCAAAGACGCCCAGATGCCTAGCTGTAATTATTAAGCCAACAACAGAGGCAACTGACAAACCCGCTAGCCAACTATAGACAACTGCGTGTAAACGCCAGCCCATGTAGAGAAGAAAAATGCCCACAGAATCTTGAACAACAGCGAATGTTAAGCCTATGACGGCTACATCACGCATCCTTTGTAAACCTTGTAGAAAGCTAGATGCCGATACGTACAGGATGCTGAAGACGCAAGTTAAGGCTAAAACTTGGAGCACCAGCGCGTAGTCGGCTGTGTTGAACATCTGTTTAGACAGCCATTCCGCGGGGATGAAGAGCAGCACGAAAGCAACCGCAGAGGAGAGCAAACCTATCTGTAATGTGCGGGCAACAACCGATTTGGCTTTGTCGAGATTGTTTTCCGCAATGTACTGAGAAATGTACTTAATTGCAGCTGAGGGTAGAGCAAAGGTTCCAAAAATCTGAGGCAGAGAGAGAACAAAGGATAGGAGAGCGAAGATTCCCATCTCTTCTGGATGGTCTGAGAGCGCTCGGGCTAGAACGATGAAGTAGATTACGCCCAAGAAGGCTTGGACGAAACCCTGGACAAAAAGATAAGTGGCGCCGCGAGCAACTCTTGCTTTAGGACGCAGATATGTCAATCACTTCACAGCCTTTTGAACAGTTGCATGTACACAGCTTCTAATAAGATTTAAGTGGATTCAATCTTAAAATCGCACGAAAACTGCGCCCTAACCGCTGATGTATCCAAGTAGCACGAAGGGTCTCAACCGAAAAATTGAGTGAAGAAGCGTTCTCCAAAAGGAGATTCTTTGTCTACGTCTTGCCTTTCCCGAATTGAGTTGATTCGCTATAACTTTCCCAACTGTAGGTTGCCTAATATGACAAACTGTTGTTTCACTGAGTAATCTGGTTTGCAGTCCCGATTCTTTAGCCGCTTGCGTGACATACGTGTCTGGTGCAATAACATCCTTGAATCCATTTATGCTGTCTAGAAAATCGGCTTTTATCACCATGCAACAACCTCTGGTTGCTTCGCCGAGATGGACAAACCTGTCGTAGTATTGTTCTTTAAACTTCAGAATTCTCCCCAGCATAGAAGGAAATGTGGTTACAGCCCTTCCGCTTATGCACACCACTGTTTCATCAAGGTTTCTCATGATTTCTTCGAAGTAATTGACTGGCAAAACAATATCAGCATCCGCAATTGCTACATAATCACTTTCAACATGTCTCCTACCGATTTCAAGAGATTCCGCATAGCTGTTTTTCCATTTTTTCTCATCCTTCCTAACGACAAAATCTACAGGATAGGAGCGAACTATGTCTGATGTTTTGTCAGTGCACCTGTCTAAAACGACGATAACTTGTCTTGGTTTAATCGCTTGGTTAAAGACGGACTGTAACGACCTCTCTATGTATTTTTCCTCATTGTGAGCGCAAGTGATAACGCTAAAGGTCTTCAATGAGCTTCGCCCATTTCTCTGTGAACACTCTTCTATCGAAACTCTTAGCGTGTTCCGCTGCATTTGCGCTTAAACGATTAAACAGCTTATCATCTGATAAAAGTAAGTACATTCGGTTTGCCATCTCTTTAGAATCCTTCACTAAAAAGCCCGTCTCACCGTTCTTTACGGTTTCCTTCTGCCCACCGCCATCAGCAACTATTGGAGGCGTTCCGGCAGCCATGGCTTCAACGGGAACTATGCCGAAATGCTCTTCAAAATTTAGTGAAGCCATGCATCGGCTGGTAAGCAAGGTTTCAACTATTTCTTTTCTCTGCACATCTGTTCTCAGTGTGACGCCTTCAACGCCGGTCAGTTTGTTTTTCAATACTGGTAAGAACCTCTCGGCGTATGGAGAACCTTTAACTCCTCCCTTAATCTCTAGCTTACAGTCTGGAACGCTATTTTTCACCTCTAAGAACGCGTCTACCACTTCCTCGATGCCTTTGTTACTGTCAATTCTGCCAATGTAGCAGACCTTGTTCTCTCTCGGAAACCTTATCTGAAATTCTGACGTGTCAACACAAGGATAAATCGTGTGGTATTTATCTCTATCACTTTGAGCGCCCTTCCAAGCTATGTAAGTTATTTCCTTAGTGTAGTTGGAGTTGCAAACAATCGCGTCGAATTGCGGAATCGCCTTGAAGTGTTGCCACCAATAAAGCGAACGATAGAGCTCGTGAATCAGCGAGTGCTTATACATTTTGAACTCTGTCGGAAAGTGCACGTACAATAGCTTTCTAACGTGTTTGAACCCGCTAAAAATGGCTGGCTCTGTTGTCGCTCCAATCAAGACGTCCGGTCTGAATTTCGCCACGCACTTTTTGAGGGCAAGTCTCATATTAAACGCGATTCTGTACAACTTCCCAATGTTGAACTTGACACTCGGAGTGTACCACTCTTTAAATTCAAAAAATTCTTCATGCGACACTCCCTTAACTGGCTTGTCCCATGCACAGAAACACAGGTTAAATCCTCTTTCGTTTAATCCCCTAGCCAAATCCGCAGCAAATTTGTTTCCTCCACCAAAATATCTTGAGGTATGTATCACTATTGCTATTTTCATTGTTTCTCTCCAACGAGACGAAGTTGGGCGCCTATTACAAGGAGTGCGTATTGCATTATTCTGTTTAAAAATTTAAGTCTATTTCCAATCGACATAACGTGAGAGTCAATCTGGAACCCGCAAGAGCTCATAAGTCTATTCTCTTTCCATGGGAATTTGAGTATTCTCAGTAATGTTGAGACTGCTTCATTAATTAGTCTTACTCTGATAGAGAGGATAATGCCACCACAAACTAGATAAAAAAACTCTTTCTTCTTGAAAGCTGTGGTCAACCATAGCCAAGAGGCTGACGGTTCACGGTGATGTGATCATGAGTGAATGGAATATTGGGGTTGACATCGTTGATGTCGCCCGATTCAGACGGTTAGATTACTCAAGTAGCAAACGATTTTATGAGCGAGTCTTCACTCCGAAAGAGATCAAATACTGCCTGTCCTTCGAAGATTCTGCACCGCACTTTGCTGCAACCTTCGCGGCAAAAGAGGCAGTTTACAAAGCCATGAACAAAATTTGCGAAGTCAAGCTAATTGAGATTGAGGTTTTAAGGGACAGGGCTGGAGCGCCTCAGGTCAACCTCCATATTAACCATAAAGAAGTAGCCAAACACAAACGCAACGAGATAAACCCTCCTTTTGAGATGAAGATAAGCATATCGCACTCATCCTCGCATGCAGTGGCTTTTGCGGTGGTGAACCACTCTGAAGAGCTATAAGGAACTTCAAGTTGCGTATAGAAAATGAGGCTACCACATGGAAACTGATAGCTCATCCAGAAAGACGATGAGGAAAGCTGCGGGCTTGAGGTTAAGGGAGATACTTGATCTAGTTCGAAAGGAGCCAACTCATCTGAACTACTGGAACGCCTACAAGCAAGTTCAAAAGCTTGACCTGAAGACAGCGGATATCCCAGATGAAAAGAGGATAAAGATTGCCCTGCTGAGTTCTTTCACCGTCGATCCGTTGGGAATGTACTTGGATATTAAGTGTAGACTTGCTGGGTTGTATCCTGAACTTTATGTCGCTCCGTTCAATCAATACCAGCAAGAAATCCTGAACACCCTCAGCAGGCTTTACGCCTTTAAGCCAGACATTATCATTCTGGCCGTGCAAGTAGAGTCCCTGTTGCCAGAGGGCTTCTTCTCACAGTTTGTGAAAATCTCAAAGCAAGAAAAGAAGAAGTGCCAGACTGAGATAATCGATCGATTTAAGTCGCTCATTTCCTTCCTAACTTCTAAGACAGACGCCCTAGTCTTGGTAAATAACTTCATGGTTCCTTCATTCACTTCCCTTGGAATTCTTGACGATAAGGTGGACATAGGATTAAAGGAGTTTTTCCACTGGCTGAATGACAGATTGAGTGAACTGTTTCGTGTGGATAAACAGGTTTACGTTGTTGACTTCGATGGTATCGGAAGCAAGCATGGGAAGTCACGCTGCCTAAACTACGAGATGTACTACAGAGGTGCCTTTGGACTGAGCGAGTCTTTTCTGCCAGTGGTTGCCGAGGAATGTATGGGCTACATTAAAGCACTCAAGAACCTCACGAGAAAATGCATCGTCCTAGACCTTGATAACACACTCTGGGGAGGCATCATAGGCGAAGACGGATTTGACGGAATCCAGCTGGGCAAAGACCCGCCTGGGAACGCGTTTGTAGACTTCCAAAGACTACTTCTGAGCTACTACAACCGAGGCATCATACTCGCAATAAATAGCAAAAACAACTATGACGACGCTCTCAATGTGATCAGAGAGCATCCCTACATGGTTTTGCGGGAGAAACACTTTGCAGCCATGCAGATAAACTGGCGAGACAAGGTTGAAAACATGATAGAACTTGCTAGGGAAATCAACATCGGCTTGGACAGCATGGTGTTCGTGGATGAGAACCCTCACGAACGTGAACAAGTTAGACAAGCACTCCCCCAAGTCTTGGTTGTGGACTTGCCCACCTCACCGTATCTGTACTGCCAAGCTCTGCAAGACCTCAACGACTTCAACACGCTGGTATTGACTGAGGAAGACAAGATGCGTGGAGAAATGTATTATGCAAGCAGAATGCGCAGCGAACTCCAGAAGTCGATGGTCTCACTGGAAGATTTTCTAATGTCACTTGAGATGAGGGCCATAATCAAGCAAGCCGACGATTTCAGTCTACCACGAGTCACAAGTTTAGTAAACAAAACGAACCAATTCAACCTAACCACGAGGCGATACACATCCAGCGAAATAAAGAGGATGAAAGAGGAAAAGAACGATTTCAGTTTGTATACCCTGCAAGTCATTGACAAGTTCGGGGATGAAGGGATAGTTGGAGTGGCAATAGTTCGAAAAGAGCCGCAGGCATGGGTCATAGATTCCTTTCTCATGAGTTGCCGAGTTATTGGCCGTAAGCTTGAAACCGCGTTCTTAGCCAGTATTGCGGCAGACGCAAAGAATAACGGCGTATCAACAATCATAGGTGAGTACATTCCAACCAAGAAGAACGAGCCCGCAAAATCCTTCTACCCTGATCACGGGTTCGTAGAGCAAAAAGACTTTGAGTGGGTTCTTGATTTGACAGAGTCTACAGTGAAAACACCACCTTGGGTGAGGGTTAAAAACTGAGTCATCCAAGTCATGATCGACTGAAAGAAATTTTCGCCAAAGTCCTCCTCATTGATGAAGATGAGGTAAACGATAAACTGTCTCGAAAGGACGTCGAAGAATGGGACTCGATGGGCCATTTGATGCTCATAAGCGAGATCGAATCCACCTTCAATGTTTTCATCAGCGACGAGGACATCACAAAAATCAAAACAATAGGCGACATCAAAAAAGTGCTTAGAAAACTTGGCGTGGATATCTAAAAACTACAGAGAGCCTAACTCTCTATCTCTCTTGGTCTTTTTAATTCCTGAACGGGTCGAGCCGGGTTTCCCGCCACCATGGTGAATGGAGGAACATCTCTGCTGACCACGGCTCCAGCTGCAACGATAGCGGCTTCCCCGATTGTCACACCTGGCAAGATCACTGCGTTGGTTGCTATCCACGCTCCTCGCTTTATTGTCACTTTTTTTGGTTGTTCATGATAAATTTTGAGTCGTTGATGGAACGGACTCGCACCTGAATGAGCCATGATGCTGACTCCTGGTCCAATGCTGACTTCGTCTTCGATTTCAATGTACTCTGGGAATTCTCCGTCAATCAACACCTGAAAACCGATGTAGACATTTCTACCTACTTTGACGCCACACTTTCGATAAACGCTACTACGGAACTGGTAGACTGGTGACAGCCACGCGAGGATCCGGAGCAGTCTTCCCAGCGTTTTGCCCATGGACACGACCTTCTTCGGGTTATAGAATGGGCGCATATTTAAAGAAGACGTTGTAAGTAGTCGAAGAAAGTAAAGTTGTCGATGTCGCCTGTGAAAAGGCAGCAGAACTCAGCATTATACTTCCATTTTTTGTTTCTGCGCCACTCTTCAACAGCCTCTGTAACCGTTGGAAACCACCCGTTCAGTTTTGTTCCATATGTCAAGGCTTGTTTAAGCCCGTCGATGTACTGGCATTGTCCTATCCTAATTGGATGTAGATCCAGCATGACCACACCATGCTTTTCACGGGCTCGTTGGATTACACTTTTTAGGGTTTCCCCTATCTGGGGAACCTTGAAGCCATACAAATCAATCATTCTATCATCAGACCATATGTTGAGCGGGATGCAAGTGAAGCTTGATGTGTGGTTGTTCACCGTGACCCTAAAGAAACTGGTACGTTCTCGGTACTTTGCATTGTATCCAATCCCGGCGTCCCATAGAAAACCGTATTTCTCTATGAGTCTAGGTGTGTGCTCTGTATAGAAGTTGTAGGGTGCCCGAAACCCGTTTAATGGGATCCCTAACTCCTCGAAGGCATTAACAGCCTTTTTTATGTCACCTTCTTGCTGCTGCTCTGAAAGGTATCCGTACTTGATGTGTTCGAAACCGTGAACGGCAACTTCATGCCCCGATTTAATAATGCCTTGGATAAGCTCTGGGTTTTTTAGTGCAACGGAGGCCACGACGGGAAAGGTGAATCTTGCTTCGTACTGCTCCATCACATCAAATATGTTTCTTAACAAGGTGTTAAAAGGTGTCATGTGGAACCTGAACATGCGGAAAGCTTGGACAAAGACTCTTTGTTTTCGTTCCCTCTTTAGCTGCCTTATCCACGATATCTTAATTCTCATCTAAACCCCTTAGCAGTTAACAGCACACGTGCTCTTTTGGCATTTACTTTTCCAAGAATTCGACGAGGCATTTGTCACGAGTGTAAATGAAGGCTATTCTTCTACCTTTGTAAAGCTTGGCTTGGGATGGCGGGGAAACAACAATTGCACCTTGCTTCCTTGCGCTGTCCAGCGCTTTCTCAATATCGTCTACCTCGAAGCATATATGGTAAAGGCGTGTTCCCCTCTTTAGAGCACTAGACACCGGTGAGTCTTTCGTCAGAGGAGCAATTAACTCAATAGGTACGCCCTCTCGTTCAGGGGTTGAGAGCAGAACAACAGCCACCTTTTGGTTGGTGTCGTGCACGACTTTGGTGATTGGGTGAAGCTTGAACAGAGCTTTGTGGCGCTGAATCGCAGATTTCACATCGTCGGTGATGATACCGACATGATGCAACCTCATTTGAATACCCCAGATAGAAGTTTTGATTTAGGTTATTTATGTCGTGTGCTAGACAAAGTGTCCCATACAATGGACAATTTAAAAAGCATCGAGGAGCAAAACACGGATTTTCAAAGCAGTTCTCCCTTGAAAAGTCGAAAACATAAGAAACATCATTTTAAACATAACACCACAAACTAAATAAAAAACTGAGTCACTTCTTGATGCAAGAGGAAGCAGAAGCCCATGAGCAAAATCCGAAAGCTTCTTAGTCCGGAAAATATCACCAACTCCTTGAAACGTCTCGGCGAGCTACGCATTAAAGTAAGCCACGCAGCATTGTTGGAATTCTCAATCCTGATTCTCATACTCATCCTCGCCTTCACTATAAGGCTGTTGCCAATGCGGTGGGGTTACTATCTCTCAGAATTCGACCCATACTGGCAGTATCGTTTAACAAAAGATATCGTACAGAATGGTTACTCGCACTGGACGACTTGGAAAGACACGATGAGCTGGTGGCCTTGGGGAAAGGATGTGGGTTACTTATCCTTTCCAGGACTTCCCCTAACCGCAGCCACCTTTTACAATCTATTCAACGCTCTAGGCGTTCCGATGGTTCCAGCCTTCACAACAGACCCGTTGGCTTCTGACCCCGTTTACAATCTCGTAGTGATTTTTCCAGTCCTAATGGGTACTTTAACATGCTTAGCCATTTACTTTTTAGGCAAAGACATGGGAGGAAAGGAAGTAGGCCTCTTCGCGGCGTTTTTCTTGGCCTTAAGCGCGTCTCATATAGGACGCACCTCTCTCGGTTTCTTCGACGACGAAACTGTTGCAATCTTTGGCATAATCCTCTTCTCTCTCTTTTTCCTCCGATCTATCGAAAAGGAAAGATCTATTAGAGCTAATCTGCTCTACGCCATGGCGGCAGGCTTAACTCTTGGATATATCTTCGCCTCTTGGGGTGCCGCCCGATTTCCTGTTGGATTGACTCTACTCTTCGTGGTGGTTTTGCTCTTGTTACGCCGATATTCCCCTCGTTTGTTCATGTCATACAGCGTGACGTTTGGTATAGCCCTTTTTGCAGCGGTTAACGTGCCTAAGCTAGGCTTTGGATTCTTGAGGGAGATCACCAACGTCGCTGTGCTGGGGGTTTTCTTGCTGCTGTGTGCCTTTGAGATTAGTCGGCACATTCAGACTGCTAAAATGAAGAACCTATTTGTGGCTGGCTTGATCGCCTTGGGCATCGTTTCTTTTGTCGTCCTCTATTGGTATGGCTATGTGCAAACCCTGCCAACCAAATACATGTCGATTGTGAACCCATTTGAACGTCTCTTTCACCCCGTGGTATCCTCAGTGCAGGAGCACAGACCTGCTGCGTGGGGGAGCATCTACTACGACCTTGGAATCGGCATCCTTTTCATTCCGGCTGGTTTTTACTTCGCGGTTCAAAATCCCACGAACCGCAATGTGTACCTAATTCTCTTTGGCTTAACGGCTATATACTTCGCAAGCGCCATGGTGCGTCTGATGTTGATTCTGGCTCCAGCTTTATGCCTCTTATGGGCGCTGGCGTTAACCAGAGTTCTAAAACCCTTTATCACTCTTTTGAGAGAAACGCCTGTTGCCTTTAGAAGAAAAATGCGCTTTGAAGCACACGTGGGAAGGGAATTCAGCGCCGCTTTTCTGATACTGGTGTTTCTGCTACTCACGTTTACCTTCGTTTTTCCAAGCGCAGAATCTCGAACAAGAGAAAGATCATTCCCGAGGGTTTTCGATCAGGCGTATGTACCCACTACAATATCGGCAGCCAGCTTGCCACTTAAGCCAGACCAAGCGATCCCAGACTGGTTTGACGCCTTACAGTGGATGCGCCACAATCTGCCGTCAGACTCTGTTGTGGCAAGTTGGTGGGACTACGGATATTGGATCACAACCATCGCCAACAAAACAACGCTCGCCGACAACGGGACAATAAACTCAACGCAGATAAAAAGAATCGGTCTGATGTTCATGTCCAACGAAACAAGAGCGCTAGAGATATTAGATGAGTTCACTCAGTACGGTCGCAGCCAATGGGAAAAAGGACGCATTCCAAAAGCATCCAACGTAACCTATGTTGTGGCGTTCTTCTCGTTTGACACACAAGGAAGGGACGTTGGATACGGTGAAGAAAGCAAGTGGAGATGGATGGCCAACATCGCCTTCGATAGTTTAGAGGCGTGGAGAAGCTACGGAAACTCCACACTCGGAAAAGACGGCATAGATACGAACGGAGACGGTCGATCTGATCAAGAGATAGATAATCTCAAAGGACAAAGCACCTTGATATACAAATTAATGATGTGGGGAAAGACAAAGAGAGGATTGCAAGTCGAGGCAACCCCACCCGACCATTTCGAGCTCATCTACTGGTCTCAGAAAGACAAATCTCCAGTGGTGACGGGCCCGGGCGGAGTACACGCACTTGTGACCATTTGGAAAGCAAATCCTTAAGAAACAACCAAAAGCGTTTCAAAAAACCCTTTTACACCATTTTCAGTTCATTCCTCGCATCTGCATTTCTATCTATAAGGTTTGTGCACAGCGTTTTCCATGCGAGACAGGTTTATTCATGCTCATCTTCCCCCAAAAGCCGTGAAACGATTTCAGAAATGTTTAAATGAGCATTAGATGTGCTTAGCAGACTTATGAGAGGCTGAGGAGATGTCTCAGAGGTCTGAGAACACACAGAGGCGTCAGGGTGGATTAGTTTACGAATGCGTCAAGTGCGGTGCAATGGTCTACACAGAGGAGCTTGAACTTCGAGGCGGCGGAGTCAAGTGCACCTACTGTGGCTTCCGCGTGCTCAAAAAAATAAGACCCCCA
>Ga0315306_10000522_pt1 | contig 18580 bp, 19 predicted proteins | sample TDP1_MG_FD_203803 | JGI IMG/M metagenome (GOLD analysis project Ga0315306, IMG submission 203803) | Freshwater sediment microbial communities from Lake Towuti, South Sulawesi, Indonesia - TDP1 | ecosystem: Environmental > Aquatic > Freshwater > Lake > Sediment | place: Indonesia: South Sulawesi... | reverse complement strand
TTACGGGAAACCTTAGCCACAGCCATCCTGATCAGCTCAATGGCCTTTTCAGTAGCCGCCTCTTTATCATCGCCATGCACCCAACTGCAATGCTCCCGTAAATTTGCTACCTCCAGAAAATAGGGATTTAGTCCGGCTGAGGCGACAGTTTTTCGGAAGGTGTTTTCGTGCATCCTGGGAGAACAGCTGCCTATTATTACTCGATTAAGCTTATTTTTGATAATAGCATCGCGGACAGAAGCCTGGCCTGGTTCGCTGCAGGTATATCTGTTGTTATCAACGAAGACTACCATGGGCATCTTGCTTGCTGCCCCAAGCACCTTTGGGACATCCACCGCACCCCCGATATTAGTGCCGCAGTGACAAATGAAAACTCCAATTCTGGCCATGATCCTTTTCCTTTAAATCAGTCCCTTACCTCTTAACATTGGGAGTGGATCGGTGAAATGCCTGCCTAGATGGAGCTGCTTCGGTGAGAAATCAAGGGCAAGCCCGATAAGCTGAGTAAAATAGAGAATTGGGAGATCAAGTTTGTTCTCATACTCAGCTTCAATTTCCTTTTGGTAAGCATCCAAGTTGCTGTGACACATAGGGCAAGCTACTGCAACACAATCGGCGCCTAGCTGCTTGGCCTGAGCCAGGATTCGATGTGTGAGCTTCAGCACGATGTCATGTCGAGAAAGGGGCAAGCTTGCGCCGCAGCAAGACACCTTGAAGTCCCACCCTATAGCTTCTGCGCCCAAGGCGTCGATCAGCCTGTCCATAATTTGTGGATTCTCATCATCGTCAAAATTGACAATTTCCTTGGGGCGAACCAACAAGCAGCCGTAGTAGCAAGCCACTTTCAAGCCCTTGAGCGGTCTCTTCAACGGTATTTTGTCACTTACGTTCCGGATTACCTGGAGCAGATGGATGACTTCAGTGGTATTGCGGAATTCTTTTCCAAGAATTTGACTCATTTGGGCCAGCCTTGTTTTGTCAGTTAGCTCGTGGGCGGCATACTTAAGTCGAGAGAAGCACATAGCACAAGCAACTGCCAAGGGCAGCCCTGCTTGCTCTGCTGCCTGGAGCTCGCGGGCAGGCAAAGCGACGCTCAATAGTTGGCTTGCGTTGTGGGCTGATGATGCTCCACAGCAGGCCCAACTTTCTAATTCCTGGAACCTTATGCCCAGTTTCTCACAGACCATCCGGGCAGAAATATCATACTCCTTGGCTGAAGAATGGAGTGTGCATCCTGGATAGTAAGCATAGGTCTGAGGTTTCATTTTATTTCTCTTCAAAAGTCTTCACTCTGTGAAAAATATTCCTGAGTTCAGATGCTCCTTTAACAATAGGTGGCAGAATGGCTATTTTCCCTCTCCTGAGCATCCCAGGCATAAGCTTTATATTGGCAAACAGGTGTTTACTGAACAGGTTATACAAAGCGGCAAGGCTCAGCTCGTGGACACGGCCGAAGCGCTCAACAACACTCAGAAATACACGATGAAAGGTTTCAATATCTTTTTCAGCTGGCTTGCTTTTCTCGGCCGCGGCTAGCCACCTCAGTGATTCCATAACGCGGGTAATCTCGATTTTGGCCGGGCAGCGGCCGGAACAAGTCTCGCAGGAAACGCAAAGCCAGATAGTGGAACTCCCCAGGACTTCATTCTTTAGCCCAAGCTGGATAGCGCGCATAATCCGGCGGGGGCCTAGGTCCATCACGTAATTAGCTGGGCAACCGGCACTGCATTTACCACACTGGAAACAGTCGAGGACATTTTGGCCGCTTCGGCTTTCTACGAAAGTGCGCAATTCACTCTGCGGTGAAGGGGCGATGGTTCCTTGCATCGCTCTGATCCTCTCTTTCAAATCAAATATCTTGGATTTTCTAAACAAGCATATAAAATTGAGGGAATCACCTCACAGCTAACATTTTCTGTCATCTCTTACCTTGGTTTTCGTTAATAATAGCGTGTTATTATAAACGAAATAGTGCTGGCTAGCAAGAGTCGTATTGAATCAGCTAACACGTAACCGAGAAGGTGATGGAGGCTTATTCTTTATATTTATTTTTTTATTGACAAGATTAATTTTTCAAAATAAAATTTAGGCTAATTATAAGATAACTTTTTTTATCTTATAATAAATATTGATGCAGGAAGGTCTTAATATTATCTCACTGCGCCAGCCATTTGCCATCCATTTTGGGATTACAAGTTCTAAGTCTATAGATAAATTAAAAGAAAATTTTATGTTAGAACAAAGGTTCCTATATAACCCTGCATCCATACAGAGACAGGTCTGTTTTAAAATGTCATAATTTTCTGAAAAGGAGGATTCATGGAAATCCAGCGGAAAGTTAAGTATGAGGAAGAGCTGGACAAGAATTTTTTGGACGAAGTCAAGGAGATGTCTGGATGCGACGAGATCGACCGCTGCATCCAGTGCGGAACCTGCAGCAGTTCCTGCCCGATGTCTGTTTACATGGATTATCCCCCTAGAAAAATAGTTTCATTGATTAAAAACGGCTTTAAAGAAGAAGCGCTCAAAAGCTTTACCATCTGGCTCTGCCCTTCCTGCTACACCTGCCAGGTCCGCTGCCCGGCCAAGATCAAAATCACAGATGTTATGTACGCTTTGAAAAGAAAAGCCATTGAGAAGAAAGTCTACCCTTCCCGATTCGCGATACCCATTTTAGCAAAAGAAATGCATAGACTCATCGCCAAGAATGGAAGGAATTCAGAGCTCTGGCTAGTGTTAAATATGTACTTAAAATCTAAGAATTTTTTAGGTCTGCTGAGAATGACTCCCATGGGGCTAAGTATGATGAAAACAGGACGGATGAGCCTTAAAAAAGAAAAGATAAAAAATAAAAAACAGTTGAGAACGCTGTTGAAGGCAGTGAAGGAGGGTAGATGATGAACGAATATATTTATTATCCTGGATGTTCATTAAAGGGCGGTTCCAGACACTATGAAGAATCTCTTCTGCCCGTCTTTAGAGAAATTGGTATGAAACTCCAAGAACTGGAGGACTGGAACTGCTGCGGAGCAACCGCTTACTTTTCTGTAGACGATACTATGGCTGCAGCGATTTGCGGTCGAAATCTGTCAATAGCAGAAAAAACAGGCAAAAATATCATGGCCCCTTGTGCAGGCTGTTACCTCACTTTAAAGAAGTCCAACGATTTCCTGAGAAGCGGAAACGTCAAAGCTCAGAAAATCTTGAATGATTTAAAAAATACAGGCTGTGAATATGCGGGAAAAGTCGATGTTAGACATCCCTTGGAAATTCTCATCAAGGATATAGGCGCGGAAAAGATAAAGAAGAAAGTCAGAAAGAAGCTCGCCGGCCTTATAGTGGCCTGCTATTACGGCTGCCAGTTGGTCAGGCCTTATACAGACTTTGACGACCCTGATTATCCCGTAACTCTGGACAGTATCATGGAAGCCATCGGCGCGACGCCAGTCGATTACTCCTCAAAAACCCGCTGCTGCGGCGGCTCTCTAACTGGAACCATAGAGAAAGTCGGCCTGAGGTTAAACTACATCCTCCTCAAAGAAGCAAAAAGAAAGGGCGCTGATGCCCTGGTGACCATCTGTCCCCTCTGCCAGTTTAACCTGGAAATCTTACAGAGCAAAATTGTCCATAAATATAAAGAAGATATCAAGATGCCCATTCTCTACTTCAGCCAGCTCATGGGCTTGGCACTGGGCATTCCCAAAGAAGACCTCGGTTTCTCCCGTTCCATCATTTCTTTGAAGCCGCTATGGGAGAAGCTTCAAAATGGAGGGGCAAAATGAGTAAGAACGGCCAACCAAGAATCGGAGTCTTTGTCTGCCACTGCGGGACGAACATTGCCGGCAAAGTTAATGTTTATGAAGTCATTGATTTTGCATCTAAATTGGATAATGTCGCTGTCGCCAGGGAGTATAAATTCATGTGCTCTGACCCGGGACAGGAATTGATTAAACAGAATATTAAAGAGCACAACCTTAATAGGGTTGTTGTCGCTTCCTGTTCCCCTCTCATGCATGAGCCAACCTTCAGGGGGGTGACAGCCGAAGGAGGACTGAATCCTTTTTACTTCCAGATGTCCAATATTCGTGAGCACTGTTCCTGGGTGACCGAAGACCCGGAAAAAGCGACCAAGAAAGCAAAGGCCCTTATCTCTGCTGCAGTGCGAAGAGTCGCCCTTCATGATCCTCTTGTTAAGAAAGAAGTTCCTGTCCGACCAGAAATCCTGATTGTCGGAGGAGGAATCGCCGGCATCCAGGCTGCCCTGACCTACGCCAATTCAGGGAAAAAAGTCTATCTAGTTGAAAAGCAATCCTCTATCGGAGGTCATATGTCCATGCTGGATAAGACTTTTCCAACTCTTGACTGTTCGGCGTGTATCCTGACTCCAAAGATGACCGAAGTCGGAAAACACCCCAACATTGAGCTTCTCACCTGGAGTGAAGTTAAAGAAATTTCTGGCTATGTGGGAAGCTTTAAAGCAAAAATCAAGAAAAAAGCGCGCTATGTCGATATCGATAAATGCAATGGATGCGGCGCCTGCTGGGAAAACTGTCCAACGACAATAAGTCCTTCCCAAAGAATTATCAAGAAGAGAGATTTAATCATTAAGCGCCTCGAACACTGAAAATGAATCTTGGAGAAATAAAAGAAATCCTTAAGGCCGAAGTCATTTGCGGAGGAGACCGCCTTGAGGAAGAAGTGAAGTACGCCGGGGCATCTGACCTGATGAGCGATGTCCTGGCCTTTGGCGCACCAGGAATCCTTCTTCTAACAGGTTTAACCAATGCTCAATCGGTCAGGACTGCGGATATCATCGAAGCCAAGGCCATCGTATATGTTCGAGGCAAAAGGCCTGATAAGGAAGGAATAGAACTTGCCAGGCAGAAAGGAATTCCGATACTTTCAACAAAGTTTATGATGTACAAGAGCTGTGCCCTTCTGCACAGCCACGGGCTTCCTGGCGTAGATGAGTTCAAGAAGCAAGGATGACAATGGGCGATGAAAACAGGTTCCTTCAGAGTTTTGAGATTGAGGGCAAAAACTTCGGTAAGGCTGGGAGCATCTCAACCAAAGTTAAAGAAATCCTTCAGGAGATTGGCATTGAGCCTACCGTCATCAGACGAGTTGCCATCGCCACTTACGAAGCAGAAATGAATGTGGTCATGTATGCTAGAAGAGGTGAGCTCACTTTAAACCTCTCTCCGACTGAGATTCATATCGAGGTAGAAGACGAAGGCCCAGGAATTGAAGATATCGAGTTGGCTATGCAGGAAGGTTATTCCACGGCTACCGAGGAAATGCGAGAGATGGGATTTGGCGCAGGAATGGGACTCCCTAATATAAAAAAGAATTCTGATAAATTTGAAATTTTTTCAACCCCAGGAGTTGGAACATCGGTACATATTGTTCTTTACTTGAATCAATCAGTAAGAAAATGAATCAATACTTCCATTCTATTCGAATCGACGCTGAAAAGTGTAATGGACGGATGAAATGTTTGCGGATTTGCCCAACTCAGGCCATCAGAATCAGAAATGGTAAAGCGATGATAATCGAAGAAAAATGCATCGATTGTGGTGAATGCATTACATCCTGTCCAAGTGGAGCCATTATACCTTTAACAAATCCTTTTGGAGAACTCAGCAGATTCAGGCATACCATGGCGATTCCTTCTCCAGCGCTTTACGCGCAATTCGGAAGAGAAATCCTGCCTGATAGGATTCTCGCCGGCCTGAAAAAACTGGGCTTTGATGATGCCTTCGAATTGGCTTTTACCTGCGGTGAAGTCAGTTTCGCCATTCAGGAATATCTTCGAGAATACAAGGGGCCAAAGCCTCTCATCTCCAACGCCTGTCCGACTGTTGTGCGATTAATCCAGGTGAGATATCCTGGCCTCATCGATCAAATCATCCCCATCGATACTCCTAGAGAAATCGCAGCCCGCGAAATCAAAAAGAAAAAGTCAAAACAATTTCATCTTAAAGAGGAAGAAATCGGGACATTTTATCTAACTCCTTGCCCGGCAAAAATGATTTCAATAAAACAGCCAGCAGAAAAGGGCAAATCTGACATAGATGGAGCCATATCGATCTCGGATATCTACAGTCCCCTTCTTTCTGCCATGGAAGGCTTGGAAAAAAGGAGCTACAGGAAAGCCTTGGAAAGCATCTGCATTCTTGGGATTGGATGGGCAATAGTCGGAGGCATCTGCCGCACCCTCAGATTAAAAAATTCATTGGATGTCTCGGGCATCAATGACATCATAAAAGTCTTCAACGATATAGAAAGGGGGAAACTGAGAAATATCGACTTCATCGAAGCTTATTCCTGTCATCAGGGATGCGTGGGAGGATCGCTGACGGTTGAAAACCTCTACATTTCTTACAATAAAATCCTTAAACTGATTGAAACTCTTGAGTTCGAAAAAATAAAGGCCTGCCCTGACATCAGAGAAGTAAGAAAACTCTACAATCAAAAATACTTTTTTATTGAAGGGAAATTAGAACCTCGTCCTCTTAAACCTCTTGATGAAGATTTAGGAAGAGCTATAAAGAAACGCAAGGAAAAAGAAGAAATTTACGAAGCTTTGTCCAAAATTGACTGCGGAGCCTGTGGATCCCCCACTTGTCTTTCATTCGCTGAGGATGTCGTAAGACAAGAAGTGGACCTTTCCGATTGCATTTTCAACCTTCCCCGGAGATTTAAGGAGATTTCTCGAGAAATAACAGAACTGCTGGAAAAAACAGCATTCTTGAATCCAGACCGGCCTAAGACCAAGGAGAGGATAAAAAAATGAAACTAAAAGAAATCACAGAAAAGTTACAACTTAAGGTCTTAACTGCAAGGGATAAATTGGAAGCAAAGGTCAGCGGCGGATACACAGGCGACCTTCTCAGCGACGTGATGGCCAACAGTAAAGAAGGAAATCTGTGGATTACTCTTCAGACTCATCAAAACATAATCGCTGTGGCCAAATTGAAAGACCTGGCGGGAATAATCATCGTAAACAATCGCCAGCCCGACGAGGAAACTCTTAAAAAAGCCAAGGATGAAAATATCCCGATAATGATCAGCCAGGGAATGGCCTTTGAGATTTCAGGAAAATTATATGAATTAATTGGCTCCAAAGGTTAACTCATGCTCAAGCTGTTTAAAGCTGACTTACATGTCCATACCTGTCTTTCTCCCTGCACGGAACTTGACATGTCACCAAAAAATATCATCTTGAGAGCAAAGAAAAAGAAATTAGATATCATCGGCGTCTGTGACCATAACTCCTCAGAAAATTCTTCAGCAGCCATAAAGGCTGCAGAAAAAATGAACATTTGTGTTATTCCAGGCATGGAAGTCGCTTCCCAAGAAGAAGTCCATGTTCTGGCCCTTTTTGATGAATTAGAAAACGCGCTTAAACTACAGCAGCATGTTTATAATAGCCTCCCCGGTGAAAACGACGAGGAAGCCTTTGGCATGCAAGTTATCGTCAATGAAAAGGACGAAGTGCTGGGTTTCAGCAAAAAACTTCTGATTGGGGCCACGACCATTTCCCTTGATGAAATCATTCAAATCATTCACTCCTTCAAGGGGATAGCCATTGGCGCCCACATAGATAGAGATTCTTTCAGTCTCATAAGTCAATTGGGATTTATACCAGATAACTTAGAGCTCGATGCTTTAGAGATTTCGCCTCATATGAGCTTCGAAGAGGCAAAAAAAAGATTTAAGAATAACTACCCCATCACCTGTTCTTCTGATGCTCATTACCCCGATGATATTGGAAAAGGGTATACCGCTTTTCTACTAAAAGAGGGGACTGTGGCTGAAATAAAAAAAGCTTTCAAGGGTGAAGGCGGAAGGAAGCTAATTCATTGAGGTTTCGATGGAGGATCTATCCTTGCACATTCTAGACATTGCTGAAAACTCAATAGCTGCAGATGCTGACAAGGTCGAGATAATAATAATCGAAGACGAAAAAGCCGACCTTCTCTCCCTCGAAGTAAGCGACAATGGAGTAGGGATGGACAAAAAAACGCTCAAAAAAGCTCTCGATCCATTTTTTACCACAAAAACAACTCGTAGATTCGGCCTTGGATTGCCTCTTCTTTCAGAAGCAGCAAAGGCAGCCAACGGGAATTTATCCATAGATTCAAGAAAGGGAATAGGAACTAAAGTCAAAGCTGAATTTCAGTTCAGCCATATTGACCGAAAGCCCATCGGAGACATGGCTCAAACGGTCATGACTCTCGTTATGGGAAATCCTGAAGTTGAGCTGATTTATACCCACATCAAAGACAACTGTAAATGTCATCTGGATACAAGAGAAATAAAAACTCGACTGGGGGACAAACCCATAAATTCTCCTGATGGGATAAGAATTCTGAAGGAAAATTTAAAGGAGATACAGATGAAACTAAAAGGAGAGAAAAAATGAAGGATGAAAGGATAATCGAAATAATCCAGAAGCACAGCGAGGAAAGAGGGGCTCTCTTGAACCTTCTTCTCGAAGTCCAAGAAAAATATAACTACCTTCCAAAAGAAGTGTTGGCCCAGATCTCATCAGAGATGAATATCCCCCTTTCCCGCCTTTACAGCATGGCAACGTTCTTCAAGGACTTCAGCTTGACTCCCAGAGGAAAACACACCATTCATGTCTGCATGGGTACAGCCTGTCAAGTCTGGGGCGGACAAAGACTGGTCGATAAGTTGGGAGAAGAATTAAAAATTAAACCAGGAGAAACGACTGCGGACCTCAGTTTCACCCTCGAAACAATCAACTGTCCAGGTTGCTGCGGCCTTGCCCCAGTGGTTGTCGTCGACAAAGATGTTCATGGAAAAGTAAGCCAGAAAAAGCTTCTATCAGTGGTCAGAACATACAAATAGCTTTTAGGAGGGAAAAAATGCCTAAATTGACCCTAAAAGACCTAGAGAAAAGAAGAGAGGAGGCAAAAAAAGCTGTATTCCTCCGAGAGGGTGGACCTTATAAGGCAAAGGTCACGGTTCATATGGGCACCTGTGGGATTGCCGCTGGAGCTCGAAAGGTGATGGATGCTCTGCTCAAAGAAATAGAAAAAAGAGAAAGTCAAGACATCCTCGTTACGACTTCTGGGTGTGCTGGATTGTGCAGTCGAGAACCAATGGCCACAGTCGAGCTTGTCGGAAAAGCTCCGGTGAAATATGTGGACCTCAATGGCGAGAAGATGAAAAAAATTTTCGAAGACCACATCCTTGGAGGAAAGGCCGTCATAGAGTATGCCTTGGGCTACGGAAGCGAAAAAATTTCTTATTAAGGAGGAGCTAAATGAGCCCTTACCGTATGAATTTAATGATATGCGCTGGAACAGGCTGTGTCTCCAACAGATCCTTTCAGGTCAGAGAAGCCTTGGAACGGGAAATAAGAAAACATAAACTTGAAAAGGAAATATTAACAGTCATGACAGGCTGCAACGGATTCTGCGCAGCAGGACCGATCATGATCGTCCAACCTGATGGCATTTTTTACCAAAAATTGACAGATGAGGACATTCCTCATCTGGTCGAAGAGCATCTCCTAAAAGGGAGGCCGGTCAAAAGACTCATGTATATTCCTCCTGCAGAAGCTGAGCCAATTCCAAAAATGGCAGATATTTCCTTTTTCAAGAAACAAATTCTCATCGCTTTGAGAAATAAAGGAATAATCGACCCAGAAAAAATAGATGACTATATAGCCCGGGATGGCTACATGGCTTTATCCAAAGTTCTCACTCAAATGAAGCCTGAAGACGTCATAAAGGACATAAAGAAATCAGGACTTCGGGGTCGAGGAGGTGGCGGGTTCCCGACTGGCATCAAATGGGAGTTTGGACACAATGCGGAGGGAGATGAAAAATTTGTTATTTGCAATGCAGATGAGGGCGACCCTGGGGCTTTCATGGACCGGAGCATTGTTGAAGCTGACCCGCATTCAATCTTAGAAGGAATGACGATTGGGGCCTATGCCATGGGAGGCACCAAAGGCTATGTTTACGTCAGAAGTGAATATCCTCTTGCTGTTGAGAGAATGTTGAAGGCTATAGAGCAATCAAGAAATTATGGTCTCTTGGGTAAAGATATTCTCGGCTCGGGCTTCAATTTTGATGTCGAAGTCGTCAAAGGAGCCGGTGTCTTTGTCTGCGGCGAGGAGACGGCTCTAATCGCTTCAGTAGAAGGAAAAATAGGAGAACCCCGTCCAAGGCCTCCTTATCCTGCCGAAAAAGGCTTATGGGGAAAACCGACGATTATAAATAATGTCGAAACCTGGGCCAATGTTCCAGCCATCATCAACTGGGGAGCAGATTGGTACTCAAAGATCGGAACTTTAACAAGCAAAGGAACAAAAGTATTTTCCATAGCGGGAAAAATAAAAGATGCAGGCCTTATTGAAGTGCCAATGGGTACAACACTGGGAGAAATAGTCTTTGATATCGCCGGTGGCATTCATCATGACCGAAAATTCAAAGCCGTCCTAATCGGAGGCCCTTCCGGTGGAGCCTTACCTTCAGAATGTTTGAACTTGCCCGTCGATTATGAAAGCTTGACTGGAGCAGGTGCTATGATGGGTTCAGGCGGCATGGTTGTCACTGACGAGAACAACTGCATGGTGGAAATGGCCAGGTTCTTTCTCAATTTCACAAAAGACGAATCCTGTGGCAAATGTACGCCTTGTCGTGAAGGCTTGCCCAGGATGTTAGAGATTTTGTCCAGGATCAAAGAAGGCAAGGCAGAGATGGAAGAGCTAACCCTGCTTGAGGACTTAGCCCGAAGCATCAAAGACACAGCTCTCTGTGGTCTAGGGAATACAGCTCCAAATCCTGTTTTAACCACTTTGCGTTATTTCAGGGACGAGTATGAAGCCCATATTAAATATAAAAGATGCCCGGCCGCTGAGTGCAAAGACATGGTTCCAGCTCCGTGCCACTACGCCTGTTCTATCGAAACAGATGCAGCCTCTTACACCGCTCTCATCGCCCATGGAAAATTCAAAGAGGCTCTGGAAGTCAACAGATTAGCCAATCCTTTGCCCAGTGTCTGTGGTCGCGTCTGTCACCATCCCTGCGAGGTCAAGTGCCGCGCTGGAGAGATTGGGGAGCCGATAGCCATCAGGGATTTAAAGCGCTTCCTAGCCGACTACGGAAGAGAGCATGGATACGAGCCAAGCTTTAAGCCTGGACGCAAAAGACCTGAGAAAGTGGCCATAATCGGTTCAGGGCCTGCTGGCCTTATGGCCGGCTGGAAGCTGGCTCAGCTCGGATATGAGGTTACGATTTTTGAATCAGCTCAGGTTGCAGGAGGGATGCTCGCCTGGGGTATCCCAGAATACAGGCTACCTAAAGACATTCTCAATTCTGAGATTGAAGACATAAAAAAATTGGGCGTCGAAATCAAAACCAATACCACCGTGGGAAAAGATATCACCATCGATGAGCTCTTCCAGCGAGGATACAAGGCTATATTCATTGCCACCGGTTCGCCTAAAAATTTGAAATTGGGAATTCCTGGCGAAGATATAGAAGGGGTGATAGACCCTATTAAATTTTTAAGAAATTATAATTTAAAGAAAGAAGCGAAAATCGGAAAAAAGGTGGCAGTAGTCGGAGGAGGAAATACGGCCATCGATGCCGCCCGAACAGCCTGGCGTCTGGGAGCCGAGGTAGCCATTTTATACCGGCGAACAAGGCCAGAAATGCCGGCCAACAAAGAAGATATCGAAGCCGCGCTTGAAGAAGGAATCAAGATAGATTTCCTAACTTTACCCATTGAAGTTTTATCTAAAAACGGCAAATTAGTGGGTGTCAAATGCAAAAGAATGGCCCTTGCCGATTTTGATAAATCAGGAAGGAGAAGGCCGGTGCCTGTGGAAGGCACAGAGTACGAGCTTGAAATCGATACCCTTATTCCCGCCATTGGCCAGGAACCCGATCTTGCTTTCTTAAAAGGAAATTCGAAGCTCAAGATCTCAAAATGGAACACAATTGAAGTTGACCCTGAAACAATGGCCACTAACCTGCCTGGAATCTTTGCGGGTGGGGATGTCGTTTTAGGCCCAGCCACAGTTCTCCAAGCCATGCAACAAGGCAAAATTGTCTCTGACTCCATACATAAATATTTGAGAGGAGAGCCTCTTACGAGAAAATACGAGCCATTAAAATCTGTGATGAGAGTTTCCCCGGTGGAATTGACTGAAGAGGAAATAACAAAAGAAAGAGCAAGGTCCCAGATGTCCAGCCTGTCTATTAAAGAAAGATCTGGAAATTTTAAAGAAGTAGAGCTAGGAATTTCTGAAGAAGCGGCCATCCAAGAGGCAAGGCGATGTTTGAGATGTGAATTAGAACAAAAAGGAGGAAAATGATGAGCGAAGAGAAAAAAATTAAGGTCACCATCAACAATAAGCCCGTAGAGGTTGATGAAGGAACAACTATTCTCAAGGCTGCAGAAAAGCTTGATATTAAGATTCCAACCCTCTGTTATCATCCTCTTCTTGAACCATATGCCGCCTGTCGAATTTGTATGGTTGAAGTGAAGATTAAAGAAGAATCTGATTTATTCACGTCCTGTAATACCAAAGTCCGGGAAGGGATGATTGTGGAAACAGACTCGGAGCGAGCTTTAAAGGCACGAAAACTCAATATTGAAATGCTCATGGCAAGGGCTCCAGCCGCAAAAAAAGTTCAAGAAATTGCTAAACTTTTGGGAATCGAAAAAACAAGGTTCGAAATAACTGATCCTGAAGAAAAATGCATTCTTTGCGGGCTCTGTGTGCGCAGCTGCGAACAGATTGTTGGCGCTAATGCCATTAGTTTTGCAGAGAGAGGGAAGGAACGAAAAGTCTTCACGCCTTTTGGCGAGCCCTCCGAGGCCTGCATCGGCTGCACGGCCTGCGCCTATTTTTGTCCCACGGAAGCCATCACCTTCGAAGACCTGCGCGGACGGAAAGTCATTCACGAAGAATTGAACCTGGGCCCGACGACAGCGATTCGCGTCCCTATCCGTCAGGCCGTCCCTATGGTTCCTTTTATCGACGAAGAGGCCTGTATCCACTTCAAGACTGGAAATTGCAAGCTCTGCGAAAAGGTCTGCGAGAAAGAAGCCATAAATCATGAGATGAAGGAGGAAGAGATTGAACTCGAGGTCGGTTCAATCATCCTCGCCTCAGGCTTCAAGCCTTTTGACCCAAAACGCATACCGGCTTATGGTTATGGGAGATTCAACAACATCATTACCGCCCTCGAGTTTGAAAAACTAGTCAACGCTTCGAGTCCGACCGGAGGAAAAATCCTTTTAGCCGATGGAGAAGAGCCAAAGGCCGTGGGCATCATCCATTGCGTTGGCTCCCGTGATGAAAACTACAATGAGTACTGCTCCCGGGTTTGCTGCATGTACTCGCTGAAATTCGCCCATCTCATCAAAGAGAAAACAAAAGCAGATATCTACGACTTTTACATCGACATGAGGTGTTTTGGAAAAGGCTACGAGGAATTCTACCATCGTCTTTTGCATGAAGGAACAAAATTCATCAGAGGACGCGTTTCAGAGGTGACCGACGTGGCTTTGACAGAGCAGGAAGAAGGAAAGCTCATCATCCGAGTGGAAGACACGCTGCTTGGAATGGTGCGGAGAATCCCGGTCGATATGGTCATCCTTGCCACTGGTCTGGAGCCAGGAATAGACCAAAATCAAATTAGCAAGATTTTTAACATCTCCTGCAGCCAGGACACTTTCTTCCTGGAGAGGCATCCAAAGCTTGCTCCTGTCTCCACTTTCTCCGATGGTATATTCCTGGCTGGAGCCTGCCAAGCACCCAAGGATATCCCCGATACAGTTGCCCAGGCTGGTGCCGCGGCCTCAGAGGCTTTAGCTCTTGCAGACAAAGGAACATTTGAGCTCGAGCCAATCACCGCTGAGATCGACGAGGACCTCTGCGCCGGATGCCAGCTCTGCATCGGGCTCTGTCCCTTCACAGCCATAAGTTACGATAAAGAGAAAGGAGTTTCGGTCGTCAACGACGCCCTCTGCAAGGGCTGCGGGACCTGCGTCGCCGCCTGTCCCAGCGGAGCCTCGCGACAGAAACACTTCCGCGACGAGCAGATTCTGGCTGAGATCGAAGGAATTGTAATCGACTAAGGAAGCTCAGGCCAGTGGGTTCAAAAACACACAGCTTTTGGCAAGCGAGGCAAAAGCTGTTCGGTTTCAGGCTTCGCTCTCAAAAAGGGATTGTCCCATTTTAAAAATTTTTTGAATAAGATTTATGTTTTGGCTATAATATCGGCTTTCTCGTGGCAGACGAATTAATTTTTCTACGATAACCAAGGAGGCCAATTATGAGCAATGGGGCCTTTGAACCCAAACTGGTTGGTTTCTTGTGTAACTGGTGCTCTTATACAGGTGCTGATTTGGCCGGAACAGCACGGATGATCTATGCTCCCAACATCCGCATCATCCGGGTCATGTGCAGCGGCCGTGTCGACCCTCAATTCGTGCTAAAAGCATTTGCCGAAGGAGCCGACGGTGTGCTCATCTCCGGCTGCCATCCTGGCGACTGCCACTACCAGGAAGGAAATTACAAAGCCTTGAGAAGGGCAAAGCTCCTCTCCAGGATGCTGGAGCAATTTGGAATCGAGAAAGAGAGGTTCAGGCTGGAGTGGGTCTCTGCCGCCGAGGGTGTCAAATTCCAGCAGGTCTGCAACGAATTTACAGAACAGATTAGAAAACTTGGGCCTTTGAAAATGAACGGAGGCAAGGATGAGCAAAAACAAGCCTAAGGTTGCTTTTTACTGGTGCGCATCCTGCGGAGGATGCGAAGAATCCATCGTCGACCTGGCCGAAGACATCCTCAAGGTCGTTGAAGCCGTGGATATCGTCTTCTGGCCTGTAGCCTTGGATTTCAAGAAAAAAGATGTCGAAGCCATGGAAGAGGGCTCGATCGCTGTCAGCTTCATCAACGGCGCAGTGAGGCTCTCAGAGCAGGAGGAGATGGTCAAGCTCTTGAGAAAAAAATCGCAGCTCATCGTCGCCCATGGCGCCTGCTCCCATCTTGGCGGAATTCCCGGCCTGGGAAACTTCTGGAATAAAGAAACCATCTTCAAGCGCGCTTACCACACAACCCCTTCCACGGATAATCCTCAAGGAACCGTCCCTATGGAGAAATCAGTTGTAGACGGCAAAGAGCTCTACCTCCCCAGGTTTTATGACACGGTTTACGCCCTGGACCAGGTGATCGATGTTGATTATTATCTTCCAGGCTGTGCTCCTCCGCGGGATTTAATCCTGAATGCTGTCCAGGCCATCCTCCAGGGAAAGCTTCCTCCCAAAGGCTCTGTTCTTTCTCCCAATAAATCCCTATGCGATGATTGCGACAGGAACGAGACCAAGCCTGAGAAATTAACAATCAAGGAGGTCAAGAGGCCTTGGGAAATCATGCTCGACCCTGAAAAATGCTTCTTAGCCCAAGGCGTCATCTGCCTGGGACCTGCGACCCGGACAGGCTGCGGCGAAAGATGCATCGAAGCCAACATGCCCTGCCGGGGATGCTTCGGCCCGACTGACCAGGTCCTTGACCAGGGAGCAAAATTTCTCTCTGCCTTTGCTTCAATCCTGGATACAAACGACGAGAAGGAGATTGAAAAAATCGTGGAGACAATCGCCGACCCAGCTGGAACATTCTACAGATTCAGCCTGCCCAAATCCATTTTGAGAAGAAGAAAAATGGAGGCCGTAAAATGAATAAGAGAATCACCATCGACCCCATCACTCGCCTGGAAGGCCATGGAAAAATTGAAATTTTTCTTGATGATAAAGGGGATGTGGAGAGGGCTTTTCTCCAGGTGCCTGAGCTGCGGGGCTTTGAGCAGTTCGCAGTCGGAAGGCCTGTGGAAGAGATGCCCAGGATAACTCCCCGTATCTGCGGAGTCTGTCCCACAGCCCACCATATGGCTTCGACAAAGTGCGTCGATGATGTTTTCCATGTCGAGCCGACGCCGACGGCCAAGAAACTTAGAGAGTTCATCTACAACACCTTCATGATGGAAGACCACACCCTGCACTTTTTCTTTCTGGGTGGCCCTGACTTTGTCGTCGGACCCCAGGCTCCTGCTGCAGAAAGAAACATTCTGGGCGTTATCGGCAAAGTCGGGCTGGAGATAGCCGGAAAGGTCATCCGCATCCGGAGAGAATGCCGCGACATCCTCAACCATCTCTGCGGCAAGGTCATTCATCCTGTCTGCGGGCTTCCTGGCGGAGTTTCCAAAGGGCTGGATGAGGAGCATCGAGTCCAGTTCCTGGAGACCGCAAAATTTGCAGTGGAGTTCGCCCAGTTCGCCCTAAAGATTTTTGACGATGTGGTCCTTAAGAATAAAGAATATGTGTCTGTTGTCCTCGGCGACGCTTATAAAATGAAGACCTATTATATGGGCCTGGTCGACAGCGCCAACAAAATCAATTTCTATGACGGCCACATTCGAGTCGTCGACCCGGAAGGAAAAGAATTCGCTAAATTCAAACCCCGCGAATACCTCAACCATGTGTCCGAGCACGTCGAACCCTGGAGTTACATCAAGTTCCCATTCTTGAAGAAAGTCGGCTGGAAAGGCTTTGTCGAAGGAAAAGAAAGCGGCGTCTACCGCGTCGCTCCGCTGGCAAGGCTTAACGCTTCTGACGGCATGGCCACTCCCTTGGCTCAGGAACACTATGACAGAATGTATAAGACATTGGGCGGAAAACCTGTCCACAACACCCTAGCCTTTCATTGGGCAAGGCTTATCGAAACTCTGCAGGCTGCTGAGACAATGGTTAAATTTTTGGAGGACAAAGAGATTACCAGCCCAGATATCAGGAAAATCCCGACCGAGATTCCAACTGAAGGAGTCGGAGTCGTTGAAGCGCCGAGGGGCACACTATTTCATCACTACAAGACAGACGAGAAAGGCATCGTCACCGAAGCCAACCTCATCGTGGCCACGATCAATAATGCTGCGGCCATCGCCATGTCCATCGAAAAAGCAGCCAAAGCCTTTATCAAGGGCGGGAAAATATCGGAGGGTCTGTTGAACATGGCCGAGATGGCCTTCAGGCCTTACGACCCCTGCCATGCCTGCGGGACACATGCTCTTCCAGGAGACATGCCGCTGGTCATCAACATCTACGATAAAGATAAAGAGCTCATCAAACAGCTCAAGAGATAAGCGCACGAATCGCGCATAGCCTCTCACTTCTGCCCAAAACAAAGAGAGAGTTGTTTTGCGATGTCAATCACTTCCTTGCAGATGTTTGTGCTCAAATCTGCTATTTCTTCTTTTCTTCTAAGCCCTCTTGGATGACCGGCAAAAAAACAGGTTGTTCTTGAAACTCTTCTCCCTTATTTTTAAATCTGTTCTTGACCCAATCCTTTATTTCATCCCGCACTTTTCGGAATGCTGATAATATTTCCTCCTCAGTTCCCTCGAATCGGGCAGGGTCTTCAAAGGCTCTATGGATTATCGTTCTTCCAGGGAAAAAAGGGCAAGATTCTCTTGCCTGGTCGCAGACTGTAATCACATAATCAAAGTCCATACCCAAGAAGTCTCTGAGGTTTTTCGGACGCTGCTTTGAGATATCAATCCCGATTTCTTCCATAACCTGAATGGCATAAGGATTGACTTCTGTGGGCTCGGTGCCGGCGCTTGTTGCTTCAAAATCGCCGCTGTAAAAGGCCCTTAAAAAAGCCTCAGCCATCTGAGAGCGGGCTGAGTTATGGGTGCAGATGAACAATACTTTTTTCTTTGTAACTTCCTTCGCCATTTTAATTCAATGAGAATCTGATTGTGGAACCTCTATTTAGAAGGCAAAAATCTGGGTTGAATCCGGGTATGAAGATACGAGCTAAAAAAGGCGTTAATCTCATACTGGGATGCGAGAGAGGCCTGAGGTAAAGAAAGGCTCTAATCTCATACTGGCAAAGTCACGTTGAATGTCGTTCCCAAGCCCAGCTCGCTTTTCACCTGGATTTTTCCGCCATGGAGAAGAACGATGTGCTTGACGATCGAAAGGCCTAAACCCGTTCCGCCCAATCTGCGGCTGCGGGCTTTATCGACAGTATAGAATCTCTCAAAGATTCGAGGCAGATGCTCTTCGGAGATTCCTATTCCCGTATCCTGAACCTCGACCGCGACCTCGCTCTCTTTTGCCCTCAATACAATTGTAACGCCTCCCTTTTCAGTGTATTTCAAAGCATTGTCGAGGAGGTTGACGAACATTTGTTCCAAGCGAAAGGAGTCGGCCTGGATGAGGGGAAGTCTTTCATCAGCGATCAGCCTGAGAGATAACCCTCTCCCTCTTGCCTCTTGCTCGAATATCTTCAATACATTCTCTGCCAACTCTTTGAGATTCACCTCTTCTCGCTCCAGCCGGATTCCTTTTTCCTCAAGTTCTTCAAGAGAAAGCAGGTCTTCAACAATATGGCTGAGCCTGTCTGTGTTTCTCTTGATGATTCTCAGATAGTTTTGCTTTTCCTTATCCAATTCCTCTTCCAAAGTCTCGACAAAGCCCTTTATCGCCGTCAGAGGAGTGCGCAGCTCATGAGTCACGTTGACCACAA
>Ga0315306_10000521_pt1 | contig 18590 bp, 27 predicted proteins | sample TDP1_MG_FD_203803 | JGI IMG/M metagenome (GOLD analysis project Ga0315306, IMG submission 203803) | Freshwater sediment microbial communities from Lake Towuti, South Sulawesi, Indonesia - TDP1 | ecosystem: Environmental > Aquatic > Freshwater > Lake > Sediment | place: Indonesia: South Sulawesi... | reverse complement strand
CTTGTTTGAATAGACTGTCTAGACTTGTATCCTTGCCTACCTTTGTATTCGTTCTAATTTCTACGCCCAACCGCTTTAAACGGCTTGTGTCTGCATCTAAGATTTCTCTAGGCAAACGAAAAGTTGGGATGCATGTGTGCAACATTCCGCCAAGTTGTGAACAGGACTCAAAAACTGTAACTTGGTAGCCCTTCTTGGCTAGTTCATAGGCTACTGTTAATCCTGCAGGACCAGAACCTATTACGGCAATTTTTTCTTTGCGAGATTTTAATTTTCTCTCACGACTTGTCAAGTATGGTTTAAGGATTTTCGCCATCGCTGCCTTGTCAATTTTTGTACGTTCTGGGTGGAAGCATACCCAGCAGAATGTGGCTGGGAAGGCGATTTCATCTTTTATTGTTTCCATTGCTTCCTTGAAACCGTCTAGGAAGCCTTGTTCTTTTGCTATTCGTCTTGCTGTCAAGAAGATTTCTGGTATGGCTAAGTTTTGTGGGCAGCGTTTGGCGCAGCGGTAGCACCATGCGCATAACCACAACTCTTTGCTAGGCATTATTTTCTCTGGATTTAGACTGATGTTATGAAGTAAAATACGTGGATTATACTCTGTCGGGAATAATTCTACCATGGGGCACGCGGCTGTGCATTTTCCACATTCGAAGCAGTACCTTAACTTCTCAGAGTCTATAATCTTCTGGAAAAGACCATGGAGTTGCATGGTTTTTCTAGGTTTCAACCGTTTATGCCCCTTGTTTCCTTCAATATAGGCGCAGGAGCAAGATATAAAAGTTTACAAATGTAAACCCCCCATTTTTAGCTGTAAACCACTGGTCTGCCTTCATTTCTATTTCCGCTTCCTTAGCATCTTAATGTCGCCCATGTCGGTGACGTATTCAAAGCCGACTTCTAATGAAGATAAAAGACTGTTGCTAATGGTAGCCCGGGATACGTGACTTATCACGTTTAATTTCTCACTTCGATCAACCAAGATGACAGTTCTGACGAAAGGAAACTATCGGAGCGCTATGGCAAATTCAGGCGCTAACGATTGAGATTGACAATTATTAAATAGCGGTTGCGCACTTTGTTGCAAATTGAAGGAAAAGGCTTGTGATGAGTGTGGAAGAGGTTCAAGATTATCTCAAGATGACGGACGGCTTCAACCTGTTTTGTAGATGTTGGAGGGCAAGCGCGGAAATCGAGCGAGTTGTTGTTTGTATTCATGGATCAGGCGGCCATTCTGGCAGGTTCAAAGTTATTGGTCCGCGATTGGCGGCGGATGGAAATCAAGTCTATGCTTTGGACCTTAGGGGTTTCGGGAACTCACTGGAAGAAGGGTTGCCCAGAGGAGATACAAGAGACTTCAAGAGGCACCTTCAAGATATAGATGATACAATTGCACGCGTACGGATAAAGCATCCTGACAAAAAGATCTACGTGTTTGGGTTTAGTCTGGGAGGATCCTATGCTATATGGTATGCCGCCAATCATCCTGGTTCACTTGATGGCTTAGTGCTTGCAGCGCCAGCCGTAGTAACCCAAGGTGTGAGCACATGGAAAGATATCGCGTTATTCTTTGCAAATCTCTTTGCGCCCAGAAGGATGTATGACCCATACAAGTCATCACGTGTAGAAGGCAGAGACGACCCTGAAGACATCCAAATTGCACTTCTTCAAGACCCCTTGGGGGCGAAGAAGCTTAGTTTCGGCTATTTGGCAAATATCAAAAAGACACTCGTGGACAAAGCCTTGGAAAACGCTTTACACATACAGAAACCAACTCTAATTCTTCAGGGAGAAGCAGATGTTACAAATTTGCCCCACGGAGCCAAACGCCTGTATGAAATTTTGAGAGCAAAGGATAAGGCCCTTCAAATCTTTCCTGACGCGGACCACTGGTTTTATGACACCTTCAGTCCTGCCATGCCACGCGCAAAATACGACCCCGCAAAGAGGGAACATCTATCCTCTATTGTCAAGGATTGGCTTAGAAACCATTGAGGTTTTCAGATCATTGGAAAAAGTGAGCTTCTCCCTCATGCAGCTTATAACTTGGTTCTTGAATGCTGAATTATCGGAGAAAACAGACCCCAGAAATCCCCCTGTCAGAAGACATCGCCACTTTGGTGTAGAGTTCAAATCTCACTCAGCTAAACAAAAAAGGGGAGTTTGCGGGAGATATCTCCACTGTTCATTGTTTTCAAATGTAAACGTCCACTCTACGCTGTAACTTACAGCTGCGATATTGCTTCAACTACGACGCGTCTATGCACACCTTTATAAGGGGCATAGCACTATTGTGTTCGGAGAAGTTTTCTTTATCCTGTAGGCTTGTCCTGCTTGAGTAATGGAATCTTTTCTAGTATATAAAAAAAGGTGAAAATCAATTGTGCACTTTAAGAGTGGGAATAGTGAAGAATTGCAGAAAATGTAAATCATCCGTACGAGTTAACTGCACGGTAAAGAAGAGGATAGGGAGAAAAACATACGTGGACAACAAGAAGAAGACTGGAGCTCTCAATAAATAGCACGAGAAGATGGAGAGAATAGAAATGAAGAAGACAAATGCCTCCAGCCCTGCTTTGCTAAGAACGAAGAAACAGATATTGAAGCGTGTGCACAAGAAAAAGATGAAACAAATAAGACTGAAGAATTGGATGAAGAATAGTGCACATCAGAATTATTTATATTGAGGTGGAAAAACTCGGGTAAAAGAAAAGTTGTCAACGAAAGAGAAATCGACGACATGAAGTTGCCAGTCGCAAACGATGTACTAGGCATAGCCGTCAAGTTGCTCGGCTACGACAGAATTATGGTAAAGTGTCAGGATGGTCATGAACGACTCTGCAGGGTTCGAGGAAAGATAAAGAGAAGAGTCTGGGTTCGAATTGGAGACATCGTCTTGGTTTCTCCATGGGATTTTCAGTCTGACACACGAGGCGACATTTTCTGGCGATATAGAAAGATTCAAGTTGAATGGTTGAGAAGTAATGGATATCTAACCATCTGAGAACAAGAATGTACAACAAGATTTAGAGAAAAATCTGGTGGATGAGAGGAATGGAATGTGCCTAAGGTCGGTGACCACGTTAAATGCCCAGAATGCGGCGGAGAAAGCCGTGTTGTTTGGGTTTCCCAAGACGGGAAATTAGCAGCAATAAAATGTACAGGATATCATAGTCAAATAAACCCCCCTCCTACAAAATGGACTTTAAATGCAAAGACTAAAATGAAGAAAGGCATGGTGTTTCTCACAAATGCAGTTTAGGCGACTAACCCTTAACTTGGGAAATGACATGTTGCTTTGAAGCATAACGCCGACAGCCAATAGAAACTGTTCAACACCAAGTTAAAATACTTCGATAATGAAAGTATTTGCAACGGTCAGGATTTTTTGAGAGGAAGTAAAATTAAGCAACGTCTAAGCGAATTTTACTCTTTTCTCGACAAATCTGACTGAAAATGAGGTAGAAATAAGATCTTGAATGGAATGGATTAAATGCAACATAGAACATGGACAATGCGAGGAAGGCATCCAGGTAATCTTCATTCACCTATTGACACTAGACTTCTTGAATACCTTGCAGAAATTTCTGTAAAGCACATGATTGATTCAAACGAATTCTTCGACAAAATTGTGTACGCATGGGAAAATCGGAGATCAAAATGCAAGGAATTAGACATTGAATGCCGCGTAAAAACGAAAGGTAGCGCCATTTTTCTCATAACCACAGGCTATAATGTAGTTGCGCAATTTCCTATAGCCGAATATCTTCTCAAAGAAACAGCCCCACTCAAGGAATTCGCATACATTATTGAACGTGAAAAACTTGCTTTGATGAGGAAGAGAACTGAGAATGAAAAAAGATATTTCAAAATCAAAGATTTGAAGGCAGGAATGAAACGGATAAACTTGAAAGCACGCGTTCTTGCAATTTCAAAGCCACAATTAGCTTTGACAAGATATAATGATTATGTCATGTTTGCAAACGCAACTTTGACAGACGGAACTGGCACCATAAAGCTAACTTTATGGAATAGTAGAACAAGCATGCTTTCCATCAACAACATTATCGAAATAGAAAATGCCAATGTTGCAGCATATCGAGGCGAACTTCAACTAAGAATGGGAAAAAATAGCAGACTAGAAGTTATCGAAAATTGTAACCTCGCACTATCGCAGAAACTGGAAATAATTTAGAAATTCGAATGGCTAAGTTGTCATTCCATTTTTTCAATTCTAGTCTTTGTCAAAGCCTGTATCCTTTCAAGTTCTGATAGTTCACTATATGCGACTAATGTTATAGCTGTTCCGCCTTTTCCTACGCTTGCCGTTCGTCCTATCCTATGAAAATACATCAGGGCATCAAATGGGATATCATAGTTTAATATATGCGTGATGCCTTCAATGTCCAAGCCTCTTGCTGCGACATCCGTGGCTACCAATAATTGTATGCGGTGATGTCTGAAGGCTTCGATTAGTGCTTGTCGTTGTGCTTGGCTCAAATCTGCGTGTAAAGCTTCTGCGTCACAATCATGATTTCAAATGTAAACCCCTCCCTACGCTGTAAACGCGTGCTTTCACCTAGGCATTCTGGCACCATCTATTACTTGACGTATTCAAACTTGACTTCTTCGCTTGTCTTTCTGGTCAAGATTTGAAACAGCGCTTTTATTCTCCTTTAATTCTGTTATCATGCGCACCCCACACAATTTCCCTTCTCCGGCAGTTTAGGCTTCGGATATTAGCAGAGTTACTGCATTCTCTAGTGGCATGTGAGAATAACCGCAAAAGTTTTATTCAGACTGATACGAACAAAGAGAATATGGGAATTCTTGATAAACTTAAGAAAGGCTGGGAAGTCAAGAAAAGCTGGGAAATAGGGAAGTCAACTACTCAACCAACACGTCCACCATATCCGGTAGCACGCGGCCGCTACGGCAGACTAGCTGCATGGATAAAAACAAGGTATGGAAACCGATTCAGAGACGGCACTACAAGCGTTGAGGTTGAAACACAACTTGAAAACATTTTCAAGGAATTGGAAACAGAAGGAGTATTTAGGAAACACCCAAAGATTGCCAACGGCTTCAGGGCATATATAAATGGAAGAAAGTACGGCGATCTAGTTAAGGTAAGTGAATGAAGAGACCGATGGATGCTGTTTTCTCTCCTTCCCTCCGACATAGAATTAAATCCTATTACAAATCCAACCCAATAGATTTGACAGTTATATCTGCAGTCAATTTTCGCCACTTCCGATTCCGACTCATGGATGGCTCCTTCTACAAAGTTAAACGTAAAATCCACAGTTCTAGGGACTTGCAAGAGTATCTTATAAGGGAGGCGCCACTTGACGTCTTTTACTCTACTGCTTGTTGGCTCAACCCTCATTTACTCGGCAGCAGGGTTGAAAAAGACATTTTGAAGAATGTAATGATTTCATGCGACCTTGCCTTCGACATAGACTTGGGCGGCGAGATAAAATTAGAGGATGCAAGAAAACAAACAATCGCTCTTAATGAATTTCTCGAGTCTAAAGGGATTAATACTCGCTATTTTGCGTTTTCTGGAAGCAAGGGTTTTCACGTAGTATGCGACGACCCCTGGAATGACGAAATATCTGAGGGCAACCCTGTGAAGCGAGAGATGCAGGCTATTGAGAAGAGAAAAAAGATAGTCGAAGAAGCGAAAAGCAGAGACATCGTGTTCGATGAGAAGGTGACTGTGGATACACGCCGAATAATTAGGCTTCCGGGAACGATAAATTCAAAGACTGGCTTGGTATGCACGGTGTTAAGCAAGAAAGAACTTGAATCTGACGTAGGAGAAATAATTAAATCAGCGAAACGACAAGATATCACTACTCCTAGGATTCCGCTATTTGGGAAGATGACACGTGATTTCATCGTAGGCAAAATCCCTGGGCTGTTGGGCCGATTGGGAGTAAGGCCCACTCCCGAACAAGGTCCTTGCTACTCTACATTCATTACTAGTAATATACCGGGAACAAGACTTAAGATATCGATTCTAGAGTTTGGCGGTTGGATGAGTGTGGAAGATATAACTGATATCATTAAAAGGATTCAGAGGCAGTACGGCCTTGGAGACGTTTTCGTTTTCAGTGACGGCAACAAGTTTACTGCTCTCAGTCTAAAAGCAGTTTCCAGAAGGAGGGTTGAAAAGATTCTCTTTGCAGCTGGTTCTCTGAACTTGAATGCATGCAGAAAGTACGGATGCACGTTTGCACGAGTAGGAAAAAGTGTCGGATTGAATGGAAAGGTTGTCCGCAGAGAGCCGAAACTGATCAAAGTGTTGGAATCCAACTTGCGGGGCCAAGCGAGTAAGTCTCATTTCGAGTTTCTATCATCGCTTGGAGTGAAAATCCGAGGAGAGGGACTGGAATTCTGCGGTGCTGGAAAGGAAAAGCTTGAGTTGGTACACGCCGTTATTGAATAATTATCAGAACACTTACCTGTTTTGGCAGCTGTTGTTTTGAATGTGAATTTCTTTCAACTACCTATTACTTTTTATTCTTTTCTCTTATCAGTCTATTTTAAGAGTGGAGAACATGTTAAGTGACTCTGTTTTCAAACAGATAGGAGAACTGAGTAAAGAGTTCTTCAAGCATTCGCATCATAGTAAATCCCATGTAGAAAGGGTCTACAACCTAGCAGTAAAGATAGCGAAAGAAGAGAATGCTGACTTAGATGTCATCAGAGCGGCTGCGTTGCTTCATGACATTGCAAGAGCATTAGAAGATGAAGGCAAAATAGAAGATCACACAATGGAAGGCGCAAAAATGGCGAGAAAACTGCTTGAAGAAGTCAATTTTCCCAAAGAAAAGATAGACAAGGTTGTTCGCTGTATAGAAGTGCACAGATTCAGAAAGGGCATAAGAGCAGTGAGTTTAGAAGCGAAAATATTGCAGGATGCAGATAGGTTAGACATTCTTGGCGCAATTGGAATAGCAAGAGTATTCAGCCGTGGTGGATGGGAAAACATGCCCATACATGATCCCTCAATTCCGCCTAAGAAGAGGTATGATGGCAGATCACTTACCTCCGTCAATCATATATACGAAAAGATTCTGAAAGCAAAAGACACAATCAACACAGCCACGGCGAAAGAAATGGCGGAAGAAAGACACAGATTTGTAGAACAATTTCTAGAGAGATTCTTGAAAGAATGGAAAGGAGAAATATAGTTTATATCATTCTTTTTATGATGTCGTTTATGGCTTCTCCCCTATACCCCGTTGCTCCGCCTGCAATGAAACTCTTTTTCACCTTTCCTTTATAACCCTTCTTCGGTGGTCGTAGTCTGAATACTGGCTTGATTTTTGGGAGACTGTTGTATGCTAGTTCTCCCTTGTGTATTGCCTCAGCCAAATCGTCCAGTGTCTTGTATCCAGTCTCTTTCACGTATTCCTCGGTTAGTTTTTTGTCACCTACAAGTCTGCCTCTTCCTTTGAGCAAAAGGGCTATGTTTTCTTTTGAGATTTCACCCCAAGTCACATAATGTTGAGCCTTCTGAAGCATACCCATATTTGATGGGCGGTCGTCAATTAGAACCGCATGACAGTTGCGTACAAGACGAAGCATGTTAAGTGTGTCTTCTACTTCACGTGAAGCATCTCTTTCTCCACGAACCCTAATAACAACTAGGCATTTGTGTTTCTCGCTCAACCTTGCTTCACCCAATCTTTTGGCGTGACCAAATTGTAAGTTTTCCTTAACGCGTCAAAAACTGCATAAGCAAAAGAAGGAACGGTTCTCGTGGCACCAAAACTTCTTGTCCAGATATCCTTCACTCCAGCTAAGCCAAGAATAATCTTGGCTGCTTCACTTGCTACAATCCCCAAGCCGCGCGGACCTGGAGTGAGCACAATTTCAACTCCGCCACATTTGCCACGAACTTGAAAAGGAAGCGAATGCGGTTTCCCACAGCCGCACTCCCAGCTTCCACATCCACGTCGAACCAGAACAATCTTGAGACGTGCATCCGCAGCCGCTTTTTCAATGGCGGTGCGCACCTGCGACGCTTTCCCAGAGCCCAAGCCAATGTAGCCATCTCGGTTTCCAACAACCACAATCGCTTTGAACCTTGATTTTTCGCCAGCGTCTGTTTGTTTCTGCACCAAATTTATGTTAATCACTTCCTCATGTAAGTCTGGAAGAAGGGCGTTAACGATTTCTGGTTCGCGTATCTTTAAGCCTTCAGAGAAAATCTCTTCCATTGATGATATGTGTCCTTCCTGAATCATTTTTCCAAGTTTAGTTCTTGGTGTCCAAGTTTCAACCTCTTCTTTGCGGGGTCTACTCACTTCTTTTTCTCCTCCTTCTCAAACGAAGAAACAATCTTTTCCTTTGTCAAATGGAAATGTTCAACGAGCTGTTCTGGTTTGAAATCTCTTGACAGATACTTGGAAAACCTTTTTTGATGTAATTCTGGATTTTGGGCTAACTGCTTTGCGTAGTCAACTATGTGTTGTCCCTTTATTCTTGCTTCGTCTGGCAGTATTTCCACGTTATGTGGAATTGCTAAACCTGCGTCAAGAGCTCCTTTCAAAACAGCAAAAACTTTCGCACCCTTAGAAGGCGACTGCAACCCCACATCAAAAACAGATTCTTTCACTCCTTTTGCAATGGCTCGGTAGCCACACAGGATTCCAGTCAAATACGCCGCAGAAACGTTTCCACAATCGCCTTTCCAACCATAAGTTTTCGCCAATTCACTTGAATTAGCGTGAGTAATCACTTCGTCACCTGTCGCCTTTGCCTTCATGACTTGAGCAATCATGTTTCTCAAGGTTTTTCTAGCCACAAGTCTAGGCAGACTGGACAAAATAAGTGCTCTTCTTGCCTGATAGTCGGTTTTTCCTTGCTTTCTTCTGCGGAAGGGAACACGGTATCTTGGACCGCCAACCATCGCTATCGTTTCCTCCACAAGCCTTTAGTTTTCGCGTGGCGTTCCATTTCAGCAGTTGATTCAAAAACTCCGCTGCCTGCCATGTCATAGAGTTCACGGTAGGCACTCTCTGTAATGGCTCTGACTTGTTTCCATTCTCTAAGCTTCCGTCGCAGTGCCCGTATTTTGTTCATCCACACCTCTTTCTTGGAAATTTTTGCTTGCCTAGACCCACTTTTTTGCCCTGGACCTTTTCTTAATCCCTTCTTTTTCTTTGCGTGTAAGACTCGTGCTCTTGTGCGGCTGACGCCTTTTTCTGGGAGAGGCTTGATTACACCTTCGTGGATTAGTTTTCTAATCTCTTCTCTTGTGATTGCTGCTTCGACGATATCTTGGCTTTCGGGGTCTATCCAGATTCTTCCTTGGCCAACTTTTAGAATTTGGGCTGCTAGTCTTCGTTGGTTTGCTAAACTCAAGTTTCTTCTTCTCCTTTTTCTTTCTCTTCCTCTTCGCCTTCCGTAGGAGCTTTCTCAACTTCTTCTGTCTTTATCTCTGCCTCCTCTACTACTTTGGCTTCTTTTACTATGCGTGGGTTAAGGATGCGAACTCCCTTCTCTTCGGCTCTTGTGGAGATTTCAACTCTTTTCTTGGCTCCAACTGTGTGAGCAATTCTGGCAACTTGAGTTTTAGGGTCAACATCGTCTAAATCGTCAGCATTGAAAATAAGAACTTCTTCAAATCCTGATGGGTGAAAATTCCTTGCTTTTTTCGGTCCACGATAACCAATCTCTGGAGTTTTTGGCCATCCTCTCTTCTTTAGTCGCATTTTGCTGTCTATTCCCTCTGCTTTTCTCCACTTTTGTTTTCTTCCTCTGAGACGTTTGTAGCGCCACTCTTCCTGACGCCTAAAACGTGGTCTTTTGCTCTTGATGTGTTCTCGCAACTTCAGCGCCGGGTCTTCTTTTTTCTTCATCCTTACATTCCCTCACGTCGCTCGTAGATGTAGATGCCGTCAAGAAAGATTCTGGGGTCTTTAACCTTAATTTTTGTTCCAGTCTCTATGTTTGCAGCTGTTTGGCTAACATCTTCAATATTGATTCCTTGCACGATTACGTCTTCATCTTTTACAGTGACTTTGGTGTCGCCAACTATTTTTACGATTCTTGGACTTCTTTCACCTGTGAAGTTTTCTATGGCTATCGTCTTCTCTCTAACTTTAACAGATATTGGAAAATGAGAGAATACGATTTTCAGTTTGTAGGTGAAGCCTTTTGTCACTCCTGTAATCATGTTTTGAATGTGCGAGCTGATGGTTCCAACGAGGGCTGTTTCTCTTTTGCGAGGCCAATTTGCACTTACGATGACATCGTTTCCGTCTAATCCAATGTGTACTGGCGCATCGGAAAAGTCTCTTGCGAGAGTTCCTTTTGCACCTTTTACTGTAACAACTCTTCCCTCCACTTTAACCTCTGCTCCTTCAGGAATTTTGACAGATTTTACAGATTCAACAGCCCTCATCTTTCTTTCTCCTAATAGACAAACGCGAGGAGTCTGCCACCAATTTTCTTTCCCTTGGCTTCACGATGAGATATAACTCCCTTCGAACTGGAGACCACAAGAAGCCCGACATCACGAGATGGTAGAAAACGTTTTTCCCACATCTCAAACTCATCAGCACCAACTGAGAAACGAGGTTTCACAGCGCCGCATTTGTTTATTCTTCCAAGAAGCTGGACTTTGAACTTTCCTGCGCGCCCATCGTCAACAAACTCAAATTCGCCAATATAACCATTCAATTGCATTACTCTTAGAACTCGACCTAACAGTTTGGAGGCTGGATGAATCATACACTCCATTTTGTTGCGCAACTCATTATTCATAATCGTGGTCAAGCCATTTGCCAGAGTGTCCATCAGAGTCAAATCTTCATCCACCTCACTCGTATTTCTTAAATCCTAATTTTTCAGCAAGTTCCCTGAAACAGTTGCGACACAAATATAACCCATATCGACGGATAACTGGACCATACGAACCGCATTTTTTGCATGGGCGACTGCCTTTGCCATACTTTCTTACCTTTTTTGTTTTCTGTTTCCCCATGAGTTTTCCACCCTTATGTTATCTCCACTCCAAACTCTTCTTTGACAAATGAAATAGCCTCTTCCACAGTCAGTTGGTGGTTTTTCCCAATCTTCGATTTTGCACGGTGGCGACGGCTAACTCGATAGCCTAATCTACCCAAACTGGTGGATACGTCCATACCAAAAATTCCAAGTTGTGGAGTATACTTTGTTCCAGGTATGTCTATATGCTCCCTAATCCCAAAAGAGAAGTTTCCGCGTTTGTCAAAGGAATTTTGAGAAAGTTTGTTGTCCACGGCTTGAAAAGCTTTTGCGAGAAAAGCTCTTGCTCTTTCTCCTCTCAACGTTACGAGGCAGGCGATTGGTTCTCCTTTTCTTATGCCGAAATCTCGTACCGTTTTCTTGGCTTTTCGCTTGCATGGCTCTTGATCTGTCAACTGCTTGAGAACCGTCGAGGCTTTTTCCAGAGGCTCTCCTGATTTTCCAACCGAAATGTTGACTGTGACCTTTTCAATCTTGGTTTCTAGCAATGGATTCTTAGTACTCGACAAGTCAATCAACCTCAGGCAAAGATATAGACGGTGTCTTGCTGCCAACAACAAAAACAAAGTCAAGAATAGTTTGGAAACGATTCTTTTTCTTGTCTTCGATGGTGACAAGATAGTTTCGATGTTTTTGTCCGGGTCTTCTCTCAATAGAAACGATTTTTCCGTGCACACCCATGTTTTTTCCTCCAACAATTATTGCTGGTGCGCCTTCGTCTAGTTTCATGTGTTCGAGAACCTCCAAGTCTGGGAGGCTCACTTTCAACGAATTCAAAGTCTTGTAGACGTCTTCTTTAGGCTTCAGTGGGTCTTCAATTTGGACTCTAATGTTTTTCCCATCATGAAGTTCAAGTTGCACATGTCCATTTTTCAGAGTTATTTTGTTTTCAATTCGGCAAATCTTGAAGCCAGTTTCTTTGGTTTCAATAGGGTGAAGCATTAAACCCTTTTCAGAAAGTAGGATTCGATAGGTTTTTTCAATTTCTGGAATTGAGATGACGTCCATTAAACCCGCTGGAAAATGTTCTTCTCGCTGGATTTTGCCATCAACCCTTATCTTTCCTTGAGAAATTATGGTTCCGGCTTCTTTTCGTGTTTTCGCAAATCCTAAAATGTCGCGGACAATGAGTGCAAGAGGTAAACAACGTGAAATTGGATGAGGTCCAGGTGTTGGCTTAATGGTCCAAACCTCTTCCTTTCGATGAATAGGCCATGTTTTGGGTGCTGGCTTGCGTTTTAGATGTCTCCTTCCGCCTTTTTTACCCATTTCACTTTTCTCCCGATTTTTTAGCAACTTTCTCTGTTTTCTTCTCTTTTTTCGCCTCTTTCTTTCTAGGTTTCTCTTTCTTCTCTTCTTTCTCGAATTTTTCTTCTTCTGGAGGCTTTGCTTTTTCACTCACGCTTTTTCGCTTTATGATTTCTCTTCGCCATTTGTCATCGAGGTTAAGGTTTGTAATCATGACTTTTGACGGATGAACAAGTATTGGCATGGCGGTTCCGTCAACTTTTTCTCGTGTTATGCCTTCTATGGAAATGCGATATTTCTTTCTGTCAACTTCTGCGACTTTTCCTTCACTACGTTTTCGTTCACCCCTCATGATTCTGACAGTGTCGCCTTTTCTTACTGGAAGTGAATTTGTGCCACGCGATTTTTTCAATTCCGGCGAAAGAGGAGCAGAGAACATTTTGTATCTTTTGTGCAAAGGTGCTTGATAGAGTTGTTTTCGCTGTTTTCTTGGGCTTGTTGTTTTCATTTTTCTTCGACCCTATATGATGATGCTTGAGGCGCTTGCTATTCTGGGCCATTTTTCTGCTGCCTCTTTTGCGACTGGTCCACGTATTTCTGAGCCTCGCATTTCTCCTTCTGGGGTCATTATGACAGCTGCGTTGTCTTCGAATTGAATCCATGTGTTGTCGCTGCGTCTGAATGGTCTTCTCTGGCGAACAATTACTGCGGGAAAAATCTTGTTCCTCATGTCGGGTGCGCCGCGTTTTACAGAAGCAATGATCATGTCACCTATTGAGGCTGCTGGAACACGCCTCAAACGTCCCTTATACCCTTTAACTTGGACAACTTTTAGCTCTCTGGCTCCAGTGTTGTCCGCGCATTTGATAACTGCACCAGCTGGTAAGCCTTTTGAGAGTCTGAGTTTTTGCCCGATTGATCCTTTTGCAATTAGTGCGCGGCCTTTGGCTTTTGCTGCCATTTTATTCTCCCTTCAGTTTTTCGACAACTACAAAAGAGACGGTTTTGCTTAGGGGGCGGCATTCTGCTATTTTTACCCAGTCACCTTCTTTCACATTTACACATGGGGGGTTATGCGCGGCTATGTGACTGTGTCTTCTCTCATATCGCTTGAATTTTGGCACATAATGCAGGTAATCGCGGCGTATAACAGCTGTTTTGTCCATTTTAGCGCTGATGACAACTCCGTCCAAAATGCGCCCTCTAACAGAAAGAGATCCATGAAAAGGACAATTCTTGTCTTCACAGGTTTTTTTGGGCTTTTTCAGGGAAAATGACATCACCATCGCCTTTTAACTTTTCTTTTAACTCTGTTTTCAGGTCGCCCGACAATTGCTTTTCCATCAATCTCTACAACTGTTCCGTCGGGCAAAGTGAAATGAAAAACCGCCACATTTTTTATAATCTTTTTTTCTTTTTCATCATGTAATATGACGAGTGTGTTGCGGGTCTCATTGATTACTTTTCCCGTTATACCTATGTATTCTGGATTTGAGCTTTTTGCGACTTTGGCATTTAACCCGATGAAGCATTGTTGAAGCACTGCTGGTGTTACTTTCATCTTTTCTTCTCCTCTTTCTTCTTTTCAACTTTTACTGGCTCAGTTTCAATTGTTAGTATGCGGGCAATTGCTTTGCGGAGTTCTCTTATTCGAGAAGGATTTTCAATTGAGCCACCTGCTCTGACCATAGTTCTTAGCCTTGCAAGCTCGGTTTGCAGTTCAACGATTTTCTTTTTACGATCTTCGGAAGACATTGCTCTGATATCTTTTATTCTTAGAATTGGCATTGCTATTCTTTGGTCTCCTCTTTTTCTTTCGTTGTTTCTTCAGTTTCTGTTGCTTCTGTGGGTTCAGCGATTGCTTCGGCTTCTTTTGTTTCTTCTTTGATGACTCCTTCGGTTATGTCTACTTTGTCTGGAAACTTTGCGTCTGGGGGCATTATGTTGACTTTTACCCCGAACATGCCTGGTTTTAGTTGCACATGCAATGTGGCTTTGTGCATAAACCTCATTGGGGGTTCTCCGCTTTTTGGCAAGTAGCCTGCTTGGAACTTCTCATATCTGGCTCTGTCGGTTCGAAGTTTTCCGCGGATTATAATTTCCGCGCCTAATGCACCGGCTTCCATTACTTGGTTTAGTGCCCAGAATCCTGCTCTGCGGAAATGCACGCCCCTTTCCAATGCCGAAGCTACTCGCGATGCAATGACATATGCGTTTAGTTCTGGGATTTCAATTTCTGCAACCGAGATTTGTGGGTTGGGTAAATGGAATTTTTCTGCGAGGTTTTCTGCGAGGTTTCTTATGGTTTCTCCGCCGCGTCCTATGATTAGGCCTGGACGCATAGCATAGACTACTATGTGTGTGCCTAGTGGGGTTTTGGTTATGTCTACTCCGCCGTATCCAGCTTTTTCAAATTCTTTAGCTAAGAATTCGTCAATTTCTACTTTTTTTACAGATTCTCCTATGAAGTGTTTGACTGCTGCCATTTTTAAGGTGCCTCTATCTGTTCTAGAACGAGTTCTACATGCGTTAACGTGTCAAAGTATGGTGACGTTCTTCCGAAGGCACGAGGTATATAATCACGAATCTTAATTGACGGCGTAGCCGCCGCATGTATTATTCTCAGTCTTTCTGTGTCCAAGCCTTTGAATTCTGCGTTTGCTTCTGCTCCTTCCAGGACTTGAAGTATCCTTTTTGCTGCTTTTGTTGGATATCTGCCTGCGTATGCCTTTTGTAGTCCTCTTCTATGTGCTGCTTTCTTCTTGTAACGGCGGAATGGGATGGCTTTTTTCTTGCCGATGACTTGTCTAAGTAGGGTTTTGGCTTCTTCGAGTTTCATGCCTTTTATTGTTTTGCATACTTCTTTTGCATGTTTTAGGGATACTCTTAGATCGCGTCCGCTAGCTTTTGCGGTTTTTTCTGGGCTCAAGTCCGTAATGGAGTATCCCCATTTTGGCATTGTTTTGTTTTCTCCTAATTGTGCAAATCAACTGAAGTATGCGGATTTATATGCATTACTGTTTCGGGTTCTGTAGACTTGTCGGTTAGTTTCGGTGAAAAAACTAAACTCGTGCAAAGTCTCTACTAGCCCCCTTATATATAGGGGGCTTATAGTGCATAGGGGAAAGCCTATAAGCCTCTTATTATCTTCAAGAGTTTGGAGAAAAAGAATCTTGGGCGGCAAGAAAAAACTAACGCTCAAACAGATAGAGAAAATGCAGCAGAAGCAACCAGCTGCCAAGAAAGAGAGTAAACCGAGCAGCGGCACTGCACCTGAAAAGAAAGTTGCTGGAATCACTCCACCTGACATTAGGAGTGAAAAAGTCATAGGTGAACTGAAAAAACTCAAGGTCTTAACGCCATTTACGGTTGCTTCACGTTTTGATTTGCGTCTTAGTGTTGCTAGAGATGTGCTAGAGGAGTTGGAGCAGAGGGGCGTAGTGCAGTTCGTTTCGGGAAGCAGAAATACAAAAATATACAAATCCGCAGACTAACCTTTCAATGCATAGAAAGATCTACTGCTCTCTAGATGGTAACACTGGAAAAAATTGTTTTCATTATCAACTATGGAATAGACCACTAATTTTAACCATCTGATTTTGGAACAGAAACCATCAAAGGTTCTGCTGACATAAAAACTATGATAACTGTTGATAAATTGTTTTCAAGATTATAAATTAATATCGCTTATAGTTCCTTCAGTATGTGATATGGAATGGCTTTCCCTGAAAGAGTCTACACGGTCGAAGAGGTGCACAAAGCAAGAGAACTCATAGAGAAAGGATATAGACACCGCCTAAGAGTGAAGGGGAGCGAAGAATTTAGGCAAAAAGTGAGGGAAGCCCTAAAACTCATCAGAACAGCTGACTACCAAGATTTCTTCAGAACCTACATTAGATTGATAGTAGAAATTGACGGATTCAGTCAACTTCGCAATGAGGAAGTGGCGATATGGGCAAACAAATACACAGTAGCCGAGCCAGTGGATGCAGCTAGCTACTTTATTCATAAGGCGCAGCAGATGAAAGATTACTTGGAAGGTAAACTATACTATGACAAAGGAGAATTAAATGCAATAAGAAAACGCATACAATTCATAGAAAACCTAAGAAACAAAACTAGAAGTCAAAAGATTAAGCAGAAATGCGAAGAACTCCTAAAAAGATGGAACGAAACCCCATTCCCATAGACGCATCTTAGCGGTTCATTGTTTTAGTTAGTTCCGATTAATAGCTGTTACTCTTGGATGAGTCAGACGCAATGCGCTTAATAGTAAGTTCGGCGAAATGCCAAAAAGAGAGACGGTAAAAAGCATGAATTCATCGGATAGACAAAAAATAGTAGCAATAATGAAAGAGAACTCTCTTCATGCGTACCTCGCCACTGTTGATTGTGACCAACCCAGAGTTCGTCCTGTATCTCCTATAGTCGAAGATGACTTGTCTATCTGGGTGACCACATATAGTACTTCTAGAAAGATAAAGCAAATACAGCAAAATCCCAAGGTTTGTCTCGCTTTCGTGGAGCAGCCTCGTGGAGATAAAGCCGCCTACGTAATCGGCGAAGCTAGAATAATAGCAGATTTAGAAGAGAAAAAGAGAGTATGGAAATTGGCCACTTTCAACCTATCGGAGCATTTCCCAAATGGACCAGAGTCTGACGAGTTTTGCTTACTGAAAATCATTATCAAGAAGATCGAATGGCGAGACAGTTGGACGAGCAAAATAAGAATCTATGAGCCATTCTGAGAATGATTACGGTTTCGGCTAACCAACTATGTACATATGGGTTTATTCTATGATGCGAATAAGAGACTTTTCCTTATCTTTCTTTGGTTTCTTCTTTTCCTTCGGCTTCGTTTCCTTTGCTGCTTCCTCCTTTTCGTTGACAATTCTTATCAATGGTTTTTCATCAAGGCCTTCTATTCTTGCACCTGGATATTTTTGTTCCAAATCTTTTCGCAGTTCGTTTACGTCTACGTCTCCGTGAGTTTTTGCTCGGACAATAGGTTTTCCATGCTCATCATAAGTCACTGAAATAGAATAATCTGAGCTGCCATTCTGAAGGCTATCATCGCCAAAAAGGAAATCTTCTTCCCCGAAGTCAAATATGTCGAAAAAACTTTTTTTCTTTCTTTTCTCAGGCATCATTAATTCCCATCAAAAAAGGGAAAAACATGCCAGACTTAAGTATTACGCTTAATGGTTCTGTTAACTCTTTGGCACTGCTAGGTTGAAAGACTTATTTGTCATAAAAAAGTGGGGAGATGGAGGATATTAGAATGTTTTTCGTTACTTCTCTTTTCTACGTTTAACGTGCTTGACATAGATGCTTGTTGCAACTGTTGCGACTAGGATTGTTGAAGCTAAACCAATGTAGGGAGCAAACAAACCAAACCTATCAACAGAAACAACAATGCCCCCAACTAGAGGACCTATTTTTTTGCCGAAATATTTCGCTAAGATGTCAACGAAAGATGTTCTGTAGGATTCATTCGCTGGCCTGAACTCTCCAACATCGTCGTGAATTATTTCTTGAGCAGGTTCAACTTGGGTGCCTTCATGTAGTTCATTCCAGGTTTCAATTAGTTTGAAAAGAGCAGTGCTTGAGTTAAGCTGCGCCACCACACTGTCAAACGTAGTCAAATCCCGTGCTAATCTTGGAGCTTCGTGGTATCGCCAGAATCCAGGGGAGACATAGGCTGCGAAGGGCAGATGCTCCTCAAACCTATTTGCAGGAGCATACTGATGCCAACCGTCAACCCAGCTCGCATAACTTTCATATCCTGGAAAGACCTTCAAAACAACGTATATGTTGCCTAGAGAATTTCGAACATTTGTCCATCTTGTCACCATGTTTTCTTCATCATTTGGATCCGCGTAGATAAAAATTACACCTTTCCCATTAATCTTAAAAAAGTTCGGATGAGAAAAATAGTTGTTCATTAGGTATTCGATATCATTTGTTATTTGGCTTTCACTTGGATTTCCATAACCTTCTTTTTCATAGTAAATTGTCCATAGTAAATCTGGATGTGGATTCCCTATTTTTTTCATATCTTGTAATAGAATCTTTCTGAAGGCTTTATCTTCATAAGAGTTTATGCCCCACCATGATGATATAGCAAACTGTATTCCTGCTTCTTTCATTAAGCCTAATTGCCAAAAAACAGTTGAATCGTCATTGCTATCATATAATTCTGCAGAGGGACTGAACTGAGCGTGATCTTTATCTGGAAGATAGTTTGATGCCCAAGTTGATGGGGGATTATGACCGAACTCATTCCAGTGCTTCCATGAATTTGTGGCATT
>Ga0315306_10000520_pt1 | contig 18636 bp, 17 predicted proteins | sample TDP1_MG_FD_203803 | JGI IMG/M metagenome (GOLD analysis project Ga0315306, IMG submission 203803) | Freshwater sediment microbial communities from Lake Towuti, South Sulawesi, Indonesia - TDP1 | ecosystem: Environmental > Aquatic > Freshwater > Lake > Sediment | place: Indonesia: South Sulawesi... | reverse complement strand
CCTTCTTTTTGGCGCCTTCTCTCCAGTCCACGCTTTCAAGCCTCAACCTCGATCTGTCCCAGTCTCTCCAAAACCTTCTCTACTTCAGCTCTGATTTCGTCGATCCTCTTTTCAGCCTCGGTTTTCTTGGGGAGAGGACGCCTAGGCATTTTCTTCCTTTCCTTTAGGGAAGGTGCAGTCACTGGCGAAGCCTTGGGTGGGACTGGCACTTCCGCGATCGGTTTGACTTCGATGTGGGTCCTTAACTCGCCGATTTTTCTGTTGACCTCGTCAAAGCGGTCGCTGAACATTTTGATGAGGTCTTCCTGCATTGTCTCTAGATCATGTAGTGCCACCAGCGACTCGCTTCGTGAGATGGTGTCCTTGATTTTCATCATTCTCTCCTTGTACCTGTGTGCTAGGTGTTCTCGCTCTTCCTCAGTTATTTTTCCTTCTGCTTGAGCCTCGTAGAATCGGCGAATAGCGTCGCTGAGAGCCTCTCTTTCAATGTCCAGCGCTCTAAGTTGTTCTTGGGCTCTTTTGGCTTCCTCAGGTGCCACAGTGCGTTCTATCTTTGAGGGCCACTTTTCCTCAACTTTCATTGCAAACGCGGGCTCTTTCTTTCCTCTAGCCCTCATGGCGAGATACAGAAATAGGGAAGTTAAAACCGCAGCCACTGAAATAATCAGGTGTGGCCAGGGCCAATCCCCAAAATTCACGGTGGTCCCCCTCGTCTCCATCATGGTTTGTCCTTTTGTGGTATATAAAGCTAATAGGGTGGAGCCCCGGGCGGGATTTGAACCCGCGACCTCCGCCTCTTTGGGTGTTTACCAAGGCGATGCCCTAACCAGCTAGGCCACCGAGGCTTCTCTCTTAGCCAGACTTATTATCAAGGGAGCGGGATTTTAAAGGGTTTCGAAGAGTTTCATCTCTTAGAGTAATGCTTAATTTTGGCGTGTCTTTTATGAAGGGTGTGGCGGGGGTGTCCGAGTCTGGTCAAAGGAGCAAGGCTTAGGACCTTGTCGCGTAGGCGTTCGTGGGTTCAAACCCCACCCCCCGCACTGAACTTTGTGACTGACGTTTAAATTCTCGGTTTTTAAGTTTCTATGAAAGGTTGCAGCAACAGATCGTATGTATAAAAAATTAAGCATTGACTTGTCCTAAGATAGGGTCATATACTGTCTAAATGATCCGACTTACTGATTTTCAAGCAATTTGCATGTTGCCGCGAAAGTTACTAAAACTAGCCTGATTTGTAGGAACCCATATAACTGTGTTCAAGTTTGTTTAGCGTCGAAAAGGTGTAGAGCGTGCCTACTTTAAGAGAGATGCTTAGAAGAGAAGATGTTGGCCCCATCATTCGTAGATTCTTCATCAACACGTTGTTTGATTCAACCTTTATGCTACTCGGTATAGTTGTTGGCGCGGCTTTTGCCGCTGACGCCAGCCTCGGAGTTGTCATGGTCACTATGGTGACGAGCAGTCTTGCCCTCGGTATTTCAACCGGAGTTAGCGTGTACGAAGCCGAGAGTCTTGAGCGGGAAAGAAAGATTTCTGAATTAGAAAGGGCGTTGTTTAGGGATTTGAGTGGCACAACGATTGAAAGAGCGGCGAGATCCATCATAATACTGGCAGCGCTGATTAATTTCTTAACGCCTCTTTTTTCATGTGCGGTGACAATATCCCCATTTGTACTTGTTGCCTTCCAAGTTTTGGAGACTAATGTAGCCTCTTGGTTTTCTGTTGTATTAGCCTTGAGCATTTTGTTTGGTGCAGGAGTTTTTTTGGGCAGACTTGGAAAAAAGAACCCTTGGATGAAGGGGTTGAGAATGGTTGGTTTCGGATTGATCGCTTTCATCATCGGTTTTCTTTTGGATTCTATAATTTGAAGCTGTTTAGACGATGGAAATACGAGCCTACGGGGAGGAGGGTTTTGTGGAAGGTTGCTTTATTTTCGATACGCTGATTTCATCCACACCTTTGATTGACATACCGTGTTCCTGCATAATCTTCGCTATACCATCATACTCAATGTTGGGGCCTCTTACGGTTAGTTTTATTGTCTCTGTCTTTACATCGACGTCGGTGACCACGATGTCACATTCCTCAACGCCGTTTACGGAACAAATTGCCTGTGACAATTCGACAAGGGGTGTCTCACGAGGTTTAAGAGCCTCTATCAGAACTCTGCGAATATGTATTGACATACCATTTTCCTCTCGGAATATAGTAGTCAAGGCTTTAAATTTCTTTTCTCGCCCGAACCATCATATTTGTTGGTAGCCCGGGATACGTGACTTATCTCTTTAAATTTCCCACTACGGATTAACAATGACTTTTATTGAGAGCTTTCATGAAGTTTTTTGGTTATCTTTTCTACTATTTCTTCATAGAAGTCTCCGAAGGTCCGGTAAACGAGCTTAGCTAAGTCGTAAAGAATCAATAGGAAGAACGCAAAGATTATTAATGCAACCAACCTGGACGCCCACTCGCCCACATAGGCATTGAACTGAGGAGGTAAGTATGCCCAAAGTAGTGCTGCCAAAACAATGTAGAAACAGTCAACCAGCAGATGCTTAAGCGTGGTTTCTGTAACTCCAACCGCACCCACTAACCGCTTGGCGATAACATCAATTATGACTTTCAAAGCCAGCATTATTTGATATCCAAAATATATAATCACAATCAAATTTAGAGTCGATAATAGATGATCTGAGCTTAATGCCATACCTTTAAGATCGATCAATGTAATGCCTGAAATAGCTGGAGCAATCATACCAACAACGAGGAGTGCCAAGCTTAGTTTAATGGAATTAGAGATTAGGCTTTTAATTTTATTACTTACCTCTTTTCTCTCGATTAGAATCTCTGGTTGGGGCTCTCTTCTAACCCTTTCCACCTTAATCTCTCCTCTCCTCATCCTATAAGCAAGCGCCAGCGAATAACTCAGGTAGAATATAGGAGCCAAAGCCAAATAGTATAGTCCAAGGATTGGCAACGAAAGAAGCGATGTTATGAAAACTACAAATAGTCTTACATCCCTCGTTGCAGGTACCTTTCTCAGCTTCTCTGTGCTTACGCCTAGGCTATTTAGATTGTGAGTTATGTAGCTTACGAATATCACATTGGCAGCCGCAAGTATGGCAAATAAAAAGGTGAAGTCATCTATAATCGGCAAGGATAAGGTTAACCCAGCTACTATGGCGACGTCTGAAACGCGATCCAGCACTGAGTCTAAATAGCCACCCCAAGGTGTGGCTTTACAATAGAGTCTTGCAAGTTCACCATCCACTCCATCTATTATGGATGCGGTTTGCACAAGTAAACCTCCCAGAATGAATGCTCTCATCGCCAGCAGAAGACTTGCCGATAAGCCCAAGAAGAACGATACCAATGTTACTGTGAATGGTTCGATCTTGAAGCCCCGTCGATACGCCATGATCGAAATGCGTGTAGATATTGACCTGTTAAGGTATCTGGAGACCAACCCATCTTCAGGTTTAGTAAGTTCCTTTCTTAGTATTTGCCAATAAACCTTCCTTGCTGCAACCAAGTCTTCAGGTGTATCAACATCTTTCCACAGCTTCCCCGTAACATCCACACAATCTACTTTACCATCAGCCGCAGCCAAGTTAAGTGCATCAGCTATGGTAGCCTTAAAGCCAAAGTTTTCTATCGCCCTTTCTATATATGCCTTGGAATCCTCACGACACAATATTATGCCTGTATCTATCCCGTGCTGAGGGGAGGTCGTCTTATCAGCACTAACTACTGCTTCCCCTCTTAATGCGAGCTTAAGCCCTTCTCTTGCCTCGGCTCGCGAAGGTTTCTTATCGAGGCAAACAGTGAAGGCTGCTTGGCTCTTGAGCGATAGTACTCTATCGAGTATCGATCGCTCAAATATATGGTCAGACATTAAGAGGAGAAAGGAACCTGCGTCCAAGCGCTTCATTGCTAAGTTAACGCTGTACAGGTTTCCAAATTCTTCAACGTCGGTTTCTATTAGTTCTGCCTTTCCCTTCAGCTTTTCCTCGAATACTTTTTTGAATTGAGGTCTTACCACGATAAGTATGCGAGGTGAATTAATCTTCTCGATCCTGTTCAAAATGAAGTCTAAAATTGCTACGTTAGGCTCCAACTCCATGAAGCATTTATGCGTCTCTCCGGAGTAAGGCTCAAGTCTTGAAGCAACGCCTCCAGCAATAATAACGATGGGAAGCATGAGCAACTCACATGCATATCACGATTTTGTGAGTTATAAGGTTAGTCAGAAAAAGGAGAAGGCATAAACCCAGAGAAAAGGTCGATCAGTTAGGTTGGGTTTTTATTGTTTTTGCTTAGCGAGGAAAACTTCTGTCTCATAAAGTCTATGCTTTCCTTTATCCCTCCATAGCTGTGACATTCGATGATCAAAGGTTTCTCGCTTCTCCAGTCTTTCATTTTTTTAAACACTCTTGCAAATTCTATGCTTCCTTTTCCAACAGGTAAATGTTCGTCTTCCCTGCCATCGTTGTCATGGAGGTGCACATTGACGATAAATTTGTCCAGTAACTTCGTGAAATCCTCAATCTTCCCAATAGTGTTAGCGTGACCTATATCAAAAGTCAATTTGCATCCAACATTCTCAATGAGATAGTTTATTTGCTCTGGGTATCCGGCAAGAACATAATCGTTAGATTTGTGGTCATTTTCTATCGTGAAAATTATGCCCAGATCATTGGAGAGTTGGTTCATTTTCCTCAGAGAATCTGTGGCATTCCTCATGGCTTTTTTAACAAGTTTCTGTGGATAGTCTCTCGATAAACGGCCGACATGAGAAACAAGCAATCCAGCATCCAGCGCGGCCGCAAAATTCACCACTTTCAAGAGAGTTTTCTTAAAGGCCCTTCTGAGGAGTGGGTTTACGCTCGCCAGATTAGTGTCAATGTTAGGAGCATGAACAAAATATTTGAAATCATAAGAGTTTGATAAATCTTTGATATCGAGCACTTTATCGGTTTTAGAAAGAGCCAAAAGCAATTCAAGCCTATCCAATTTAAGTTCAAGAACACGGATCCTCAGCTTAGAAGCGAAGTTTAAAAAATCCTCAAGTGATCCTTCCAAGCTTGGATAATCAGCCACGCCTAAGATCATGTCTTTTTATAGCCCCACTGCCTCTTCAGCCCCATAAAGTTTTTTAAATGTCTTTCTCATAAGTTTAATACTTTTTCCTTTCAAGCTTTGACAGATAATTTAATGACACCTGCGCGCTATTTTCTAAAATGAGAAGTGTTCGGTTTTCGGCTTCCAAACGTGGGAATTTAAACTGGGATTTAAGTAAATCACCCCTCACCCCATCACGGAGCCCGAGAGTTTGAACAATGCCCTGACTAAGGTTCTATGGTAGCTTGGGAGAGATTCGATCTCTTGTTTTAATCCAACAATAGCAAAATTAATCTAAGCTGTCCGTTCTATCAAATTCCGAGAATTTAAACCGATATTTAAACCTAACCCCCCGCACCACCCATAACTAAGCCAATTTTACGGCTTTTTTAGCGAAAGCGTCGTGACATATGGCATTATACATATCACCACACAAAGACTTCTTTCTTAACAGGAATAAAGGCTAATTTGTTAAACAAGATGGAAAAATAACGAACTTGCAGTTGTTATGGGTCTATTTTTCCTAAGTTTCTGTTTGTTTTTGTGACGGGGCTAGCCAGATACTCGTTTAACCTCGGGTGAGGTTTGAACTTATGGCGTGCAGCACACGTTTGCGCCTAATGGTCGTACTAGCTACCTATACGCTGTCTATATCCTTCGATGCACCCTTGCTTTATTTCTTTTGCCAGTCGAGCGATCTCTGGCAATGTTTCTTCAGGTTTTTCTAGGTTTTTCTCGTAAATCTCAGCATAGGCACTTCCAGCTATGGCGCCGTCTGCTCCAGCTGAAACGACCGCTGCCGCGTGTTCTCTCTTTGAGATACCGAAACCGGCTAACACGGGTACATCTGTGTGTCTTCTAACCCTTTTGACCAGCTTCAAGGTCGAATCTGCCAAACTTTTCCTTGTCCCAGTCACTCCTTCAACGTTTATGACGTAGAGAAAGCCAGAGGCAACGTCGGTGATTTTCTTCAACCTATCTTCAGTTGTTGTTGGGGCTACTTGGAATATTACGTGCACGCCCCTTTTCTTTCCTTCGTCTAAAAGACCGTCTGCTTCTTCAACTGGAAGGTCGGGAACAATTACCGCTTGGGCGCCTACCTTTTCTATTTCACTCAAAAAGGTTCCTATCCCAGTAACGTAGGGGATGTTGTAGTAGGTTGTCACTATGAGCGGGATTTCCAAGCCGCTCCCTTTCAACTTTTTTATTCCTTGAATGCACTTAGCTGGAGTTACACCTTTTTTCAGAGCCCTCTCGCATGCCGCTTGAAAAGTTGGCCCATCCGCAGTTGGATCCGAGAATGGAATTCCAAACTCTATAAGATCCGCACCATTTTCAACTAGGTTTTTGATCAGCTTCAGCGAAAACTCCTCGTTTGGATCTCCGTAATAAACGTGGGGCATATGAGCACCTTCTCTTCGTTCTTTCAACTTCTGGAATTTTTCTTCAAGATCCATAAAAATACCTCGTAATGATTTCAAGATCCTTGTCGCCTCTTCCGGAGTAGTTTAAAATGACGACATCGTCTTTGTTAAATTCTTCTTTGTGATTCAGTAGGTAGGCTATAACGTGCGCGGTTTCAAGTGCTGGTATTAATCCCTCTGTTCTGCACATGACTTTCACGGCTTCAAAGACTTCTTTGTCGAAAGCATAGCAGGTCTTCACTCTCCCGGTTTCGCACAAATAGGAAATTTCGGGCCCCCTTCCAGGATAGTTTAAACCAGCTGCTCTAGTCTTGGAAGGTTTTATTTGTCCATGTTCATCCTGTAGAACTTGCATCAAGGCGCCATGGAGAATTCCAGGCTTACCTAATTGAAAGGCAGCAGCGCTATTATCGGCGTTTAGGCTTTCCCCTCCACCTTCGATGAAATAGAGTCTGATGTCTTTGTTGTCGATGAAAGGTCTGAACCCTCCCAAAGCGTTGCTTCCCCCGCTTCCACAAGCTAATATCGCATCGGGTAGTCTCCCCTCTTTTTCAAGTATCTGTTCTTTGATTTCCGTTCCGATTACGCTCTGAAAAGTTGCGACAATTTCCGGAAATGGATGGGGCCCCACCGTTGATCCCATAAGATAATGGGTAGTTCGCGAACAAGCGGTCCACTTTCTCAAAGTGTCGGAAACTGCATCCTTTAGAACTCCTTCCCCGGACTTAACAGGGGTTACTTTTGCTCCAAGCAATTTCATCCTTTTCACGTTGCTTACTTGCCTTTCCATGTCTTTTATTCCCATGAAAACCTCTGTTTCTAATCCGCAGATGTTGCCGGCCATCACCGCTGCTAGTCCGTGCTGCCCTGCAGCAGTTTCTGTGATCAAACGAGACTTTCTCATTTTCTTGGCCAAGAGCGCTTGCCCCAAAGCATTGTTGAGTTTGTGGGAGCCCCCGCAAAGTAAGTCTTCCCTTTTCAGGTAAACTTTCCATCCGACAAGCTTGCTGAAATTCTTCGCCCAATAAAGGGGAGTTGGCCTTCCTCCGTAGTCCCTTAGTAAACCTATAAATTCTCGTTGAAATTCGGGGGTTGGATAGTACCTTTTAAAAGCTTCCTCCAACTCAATGAGAATAGGCATCAAAATTTCGTTTACATACTGCCCACCATACTTTCCGAACTTTCCTTTTCTCAACGCTAATACCCCCAACAAGCTAGAGTTTGTGGAATTAACCGTCCATCACCTCCAATTTACATCAACTGGACATCGGCTTAATAGTCCCGTATCCTAATATCCTTTGCATTTTCTACGAAAATTCGAATTTTCTCAGGGTCTTTAATTCCAGGGCGCAATTCAACGCCAGTGGAAACATCTACACCGTATGGCTGAACCGTACGAATGGCATCTTTAACGTTTTCAGGATTCAAACCACCAGCTAATATTAGGGGCTTTGGATGTATGACCTGCTTGACACATTTACTCAAATCCCAATCGTGAACGATGCCTGTTCCACCATACCTTCCAGGGGCAGAAGAGTCCAGAAGAATGGCATCGAATGATTTTGACGCCTCTAACGCAACTTCAAGCGCATTAAGAGGATTCGCGTTGATAGCTCTTATTAAAGGTGTGTTTGGTAGTTTCTCTCGAAGGGTTAAGGCGTCAGGCAGGTTTCCTCCATGAATTTGAACAGCATCCGGAATTAACTTTTCATAAGTTTTTAGGAGTTCATTAATGTTTGTTAGAACTGTGACCAAAACGCTTTTTACGAAAATTGGAACGAGCCTAGTTAGTTTTTCAGCCTTTTTCAGAGATATGTTCCTTGGAGACGACGGTACTCCCACAATGAATCCGACAGCATCCGCTCCAGCGGCCACGGCGATAGCCAAATCTTCTTCTCGAGTTATTCCGCAAATTTTCACCCTAACTCTTCTCATAGAGCCATCACAAACTCCTTAACCCTTTCTTCGATGTTGTCAGCCAACATGATTGCCGATCCAATTAGGAAGGCTCGGGCACCACATTTGCGAAGAAAACGGAGGTCAGCAGTCGTTTCGATTCCACTCTCGCTCACAACAATTTTCCCGTAGGCATCATTTTTTTCTAAAATTCTTTTTGTTACCCCAAGATCCACTTTTAACATCCTGAGGTCTCGATTATTAATCCCGATCAGATCGGCATTACTATTGACAGCAAACCGGAACTCATCCTTAGTATGAGTTTCTAACAGAACTTCAAGATTTTTTGATTGCGCAAGCGCAATCATCTCTTGGATGTCACATTCGCAGTATTTTCTCTCAAAAAGGGCTTCTATCAGAAGAACAGCGTTGGCTCCGATTTTAGAAGCGGTTTCCAGTTGTGTAGGGCTGACAATTATGTCCTTCATAAGAATTGGAAGTTTAACTGCCTTCCGAACTTTGCTGACGGAACTTAAAGAACCCTTAAAATGTTTTGGCTCGGTTAGAACCGATATTCCCACGGCTCCACCGTTTTCCATGGCTTCTGCAACTTTCTCTGGGTTAAAGTTTTTTCTAATTGTACCTGATGAAAGTGAGGCGGCTTTGATTTCGGTGATGATTGGGATATGTTTGCTTTCTAGGATCGCCTTTTTCAAGCTAATAGAAGGAGTTGAAATCTGAGTTGAAACTTCGTAGTAACCCTTATTGATCGTTTCCTTAACACTCCGTGCTAGCACATCCAAGAAATCAGCCATACTTCAACTCCAACTCCTCAAGCTTTGATAGGTTTCTGTTAGAGGCCTTGACTAATGCTTTCAGTTTTTTGTAGGCGGCGCCGCTGTCAATTGATTCGCGGGCTAGTTCCATTCCGTAACTAAAGTCTTCAGTTTTTCCGCCCACAATAACCCCTGCAACCCCGTTGACTAGCACTATTTCCATTTTGGGATCATTAATATCACAGCAACCATTCAGAATTTTGAAGGTGATCTCAGCACTTTCATCTGGCGTGGTTCCTTTAACGTCCTGTGGTCTAGCCTGCTTGACGCCGAAATCTTTTGGAACCGTTTCTATAGTTGTAACTTCGTCTTCCTTTAACCATGAGATGACTGTTTTGCCGATGGTGGATATCTCATCCAATCCGTCTAGGCCGTGAACAACCATCGCTTCCTCGCAGCCAAGGTTTTTTAAGGCATGGGCTAGAGGCTCTGTTAATTTGCGATCGTAAACGCCAAGTAATTGAGCGTTGGCGTCTGCCGGATTCGTTAGAGGGCCAAGAACGTTGAAGACTGTTCTGATACCTAGTTCTCTCCTTGGACCAATGGCATACTTCATGGCTGGATGGAAGGCTGGGGCGAACATGAAACCTATACCCACTTGCTCAACAGCTTTCTCAACAGCCTTAGGTTCCATGTTAAGGTTAAGTCCAAGCCTCTCCAAGACATCGGCACTGCCACTCTTGCTGGTAACCGACCGGTTTCCATGCTTAGCTACCGCCACCCCAGCGCCAGCCATAATAAAAGCCGCCGTGGTGCTGATGTTGAAAGTTTTTATTTTGTCTCCACCAGTTCCGCAGGTGTCAACAAGTCGTCCGTTTACGCGGGGGTGAATCCGGCGACAATATTCTTTCATAACCCCAGTGAAGGCTGTAATCTCGTCGACAGTCTCTCCCTTCATCCTCAAAGCTGTTAAGAATGCGGCTATTTGAGCGCTTGTTGCTTCGCCAGACATGATTTCTTTCATGATTCCCCGCGATTCTTCGTAGGTTAAGTCGGTTCCGTCAATTAGTTTTTGTATGCCTTCTTTGATCACCTTTCGTCACCTGCCTTCGAGGAAGTTCTTTATAATTGGTTTCCCACCCTCGCATAGTATAGATTCAGGATGGAACTGTACTCCTTCAATGGGATAGGTAACATGACGGACGCCCATGATTTCTCCGTCGTCAAGGGATTCGGCGGTTATTTTGAGGCACGAAGGAATTGAACTCCTATCTCCAACAAGCGAATGATAGCGTGTCGCTGTGAAAGGATTTTTGACGCCCTTAAAAACGCCTTTCCCATCATGTTTTATTAAGCTAGTTTTTCCGTGCATCAGCTTCTTTGCGGATACTATTTTTCCGCCGAAAGTGTGGATTATCCCTTGATGCCCGAGGCAAACTCCTAATGTGGGAATTTTGTGGCTCATGTGTTGCAGAACGGCTGAGCAGATTCCGAAATATAGTGCTTTTTCGGGTGTGCCGGGGCCGGGAGAAATGACTACTCGATCGGGTTTAAGTTTCGTCGCCTCTTTCAAAGTTATCTGATCGTTTCTATAGACAACGGTTTCTCCTCCGAGTTCTCCAATGTATTGAACTAGGTTGTAGACGAAGGAGTCATAATTGTCGATAACTAAAACTTTCAAGCCGTTTCATCTCCTGAAGCTTCTAGGGCCTTCATCAAGGCATTGGCTTTATGCTCGGTTTCAAACCATTCCCTCTCTGGAATGGAATCTGCTACTATGCCAGCCCCGACTTGAATGTAGGCTTTGTCTTTATTGGCAACGAGGGTTCTGATGGTGATGGCGAAATCTGCGTTGCCGTTGTAGGAGAAGTAACCCACAGCTCCTGCATATGGTCCTCTTCTTGTCGGCTCGAGTTCTTCAATAATTTCCATTGCTCTAACCTTAGGTGCTCCTGAAACCGTGCCGGCTGGAAAAACGGCTCTTAATGCGTCGTAGCAATCGCAATCACTTCTAAGGTTGCCTACCACTCGTGAAACGATATGTTGTACGTGACTGTATCGATGAACTCTCATAAATTCCGGAACATGAACGCTTCCAAACTTCGAAGCCTTTCCAATGTCATTTCTAGCCAAATCTACAAGCATTACATGCTCGGCGCGTTCTTTTGGATCTGACAGTAGCTCCTTGGCTAATCTTCTGTTTTGGCTAGGGTTTTCCACGCAAGGTCTTGTACCAGCTATTGGAAAAGTTTCTACGACCCTGTTGTCAACTCTTACGAGCATTTCAGGACTAGAGCCAACGATTTGTCGATCGCCTGCTTTCAGGAAATACATGTATGGTGATGGATTTATCCTTTGAAGGGAGCGATAAAAATCTATCAGGTCACCTCTAATAGGGAATTCGTAACGTTTGGAAAGAACAACTTGAAAGATATCGCCAGAGGCCACGTATTCTTTCGCGTTTTCTATGGCTTTCTCAAAGTATTCTTTTGTAACGTTCGCTTTTGGTTGCTTGTAAGATAAAGTTTCGAAATCGTTGGGTTCTTTCATTAGCCTACCTACTTCAGCCAGACGGTTTTCGTTTGAATAATAGTAGAATGCTTGCATCTTCCTATGGTCAAATACAACGCCATCATCAAAAAATCCCACCTCTATATCAGGGAAGTTTAAGTCATCGACAGTCGCGTCAGGAAGTCTTTCCCAGTAACGAACTGCATCGTAAGAAATATGCCCAACAGCTCCGCCGACAAATCTGAGTTCTTTATGGGGAAGTAATCGGCCTTTAACGATTTTCTTAATTACGTGCAACGGATCGCTAACTTTCTCTCTGGTTTCTTCACCAATACTTTCATTATGGGTTATGACTTCTCCGTTCTTTACTTTGATGGTTAAACTGGGGTTAAATCCTATGAACGAATACTGTGTTAGCTTCCTTGGACCTTCAATTGACTCAAGAATGTAGGCGCTCTCGTAGTGTCTATAGAGTTTCGAGAAAATTTCAAGAGGCGAGAGTGTAAACGGAAGTTTTCTAAGCTTTAACCGGTGAGTAGTTTCAGATAGCATATGTGTGAGCGATGCCTCATAGCCAAACACTATACCCCATTTTGCAACATCTCCTAAAGGCTCTAAAAACTACATCACCGTCACATTTAAAGCTTTTGGGCACAAAAATGTACATTAAATTTACTTGCACGAGCTTAAAGACGGTGTGCCCGAATCGAACCTAATCCATGGAAAATACAAAAATAGCCCGTTAGTGAAAACGAGTCTTATGGTCAGGGGATTTGAACCCGCGCCTTATGATGCCAACAAGGCGGGCCGATTACTGTCGTTACATCTGTCATGGCATATTCCATTGTGAGTGAAAAATTGAGCTTTCAACATAAAATGTGTCGTGACAGGATATTTAAGTGGGTTTAAATTCGAGTTATAGTGCTATCCTCCGCATCAACAAAACGAATGAAACAAATTTTCCGTAAAAACTTAATAGACTGGTCGAATCCAAACTACGAAACTATGAAATCTGAAGCCTACATAATAGGCAAGTGTATCTCGATTTTCTTGCTATCAATCCTTATTTGGCACGTATATCGGTTTGTAGTGACCTTCTCCCCTTACAAGTCATATTTTATGTGGGAAACCCTTCAAGGCAAGCTCTTCTATCTTGTTTTCTACATCCTTATGTTCGCAATTTTGGTGTTCTTTGTTCGTTACATTGACCACTCTTCTTTGAAAAACATAGGACTTAGCCAAAGTGCAAGATGGAAAAGGCATATCGCAATTGGTGTATTCTTTGCTTTTTTGGCGAGATTTCTGGAAATTGGTTTTGGTGCAGTGGTTGGTGGAGTTGTCATTGTATATGCCTACTCTTCCTTCCTTGTCATAGTGTTTTTTGTTGTGGATACATTTTTTGTAGGATTGTCAGAAGAGGGTGTTTTCAGAGGTTACATTCAAGGAAAACTAACTGGCATATGGAGGTTTTTGCCAGCTCTGCTTTTTGCGTCCATTTTATTCCACATTTATCACACAGATTTCTTCACTGCATCTATGACTGACCTTATTTTAAAAGTCCTCGCCGTAGCCCCCAGTTTTAGTATTTTTGCTGGATACATGTATTACAAGACTCGAGGGAACCTCTTAGGTCCAGTTGCATTACACATGTTCTATGACCTTTTCGGTACAATGGTGCCCATCGGAATCGATGTAGCTGGAGTACATCCCGTCATGGTTCAAGTCTCGAGAATCTTCATGTGGTCTATACTTATCATTGTGTTTAAACTCTTAGTAGACAAGATAGGATTTTTAGTCAAAGTTAGGGTATGAGTTCTTAATTCATTTGAGTGCGAACAACATTGGTTCAAATCCCACCCACGCATCTTGTTAGAGAGTATTTTTGATTAGACCTCTATAGCTCCCCCTCTTATTTGAAGTCAAATACTCAAAGAATGTTAAAACTTAGAGGGGGTCTATTGGGTCCCAAAGAAAAATTTTTATTGGGAACAAAAAGGGGCATTTCCCTATTTGGATCATATAGCGAAAAGGTATGTTGAAAACAGTTTTTGCCAAAAACGGCGCTGCACCACAAAGAGGAGGTTTACGGGGAACGAACCCACCTCTAGCACTCTTTACGTTAGTGTTTTTTGTTCTCTGCGGGATGTGAGGGTTGAGGCTCTCACGCCTACCAATCTTATCTTTCTGTTTCGTTGAAGGTAGGGTTGGGCGAGTTCTCGCGCTGTTTTCTGAAGGTCTTGAAGGCGGTCTGTGAAGAAGGACCGTGTCTTTCCATGAGTGTGGGTTTCAAAGTTTTCAAACCGGATTTTCATTGTAACCGTTTTGAACATCATCTTGCGTTCCACAACTTCTTTATAGACTTCTTCGCTTAGTTTGTCCAGTGTTTCAAGGACTAGATTGTAGTCAGAGGTGTCTTCTTCAAAGGTTATTTCCCGCCCCACAGATTTTATCTCGCCTCTTTCAGCAACCTCGCTTTGGTCTATTCCACGCGCCATAAGACTGAACTGAACACCCATCACGCCGAACTTTTCAGTCAGCACTGACGCATCGTAGGCTGCTAAGTCGCCTATGGTTTTTATTCCCATTTCGTTCAACTTGCGCTCAGTTTTCTTGCCCACCCAAAGCAGTTTTCCAACTGGTAATGGAGCCAAGAAGCTTTCAACAGCACTCTCATCAACAACCGTTAGTCCGTCGGGTTTTTTGAAGTCGCTGGCAATCTTTGCCACAAGTTTGTTTGGTCCAACACCTATAGAACATGTAAGTCCTTCGCTCTCGCGAATCTTTTGCTTTATCTCTTTCGCAAGTTTTTCTGCCTCTTCAAAGTTTCGGACTCTTGAGCTGACATCAAGAAACGCCTCATCTAATCCCCACCGCTCAAACTTGTCCGCGTATTTCCTTAGAATCTTCATAATTCGAGAAGACGTTTGGATGTAAAGTTTGAAGTTTACGGGCAGGTAAATGGCGTCGGGACAGAGCTTCCAAGCTCTTGAAATAGGCATTCCAGAGCGTATGCCAAACTTTCTCGCTTCATAGTTGCAGGTGCTTACCACCCCTCTTCCCTTTCCTCCCTTAGGGTCAGCTCCCACAACTACAGGTTTGCCTTTAAACTCGGGATGCTCCCGTTCTTCCACTGCCGCAAAAAACTGATCCATATCAGCATGAAAAATTATTCTGCGTGACATCTCCCTGCTTCCAGCCTACAACTAAAAGTTTGAAAACAAGCAATTAAATATCTTTACAGAAAATCCTCATTTCCCATCCATATTCTGTTTTCACACCTCATAAATAATAACAATTTAAAAAGGAAAGACTGGCGAGAACAGTGAAAACAAAAATAAGCACAGCCTCCTTTTCCATCTTATTTCTCAACGTCTTCCTTTCCATTGTAGTTTTGCGCCAAGACCAACTTGAAAATAAAACGAAAAGACATGGATAAAGATGGTTGAAATACATCATAAACAAGTCTTTTTGGCCACAATTCTCATCGCCGCTATCGCGTTTAATCAAAACTACCACATCGTTTCATCAACACCAAATGCCGTCCCTGATACGTCGCCATGGTGGTCCAATTGGAGCCGAGACCTAGACCATAACAAAATTGACGACATTCTTGAAGGAAGGTTGAGGACACAATCCTCAGGTTACAACGATCTTGTAGCTCTATTCATCAATTATGATCACCCTCTAACAAAAGACGATGCAAAAGTTCTTTCACATTTATCCCTCACCCCTTTTTATACAGCAAAATACATCAATACAATCAGTATACGTAATGTAAGCATCTCAGCTGTTCCGTTTCTAGCAAGCTTACCAGGCGTCGTAATGGTTGAACTCCAGCCTCATATTTATCCAATTCTAGACATAAGCACAAGATCTATTAAAGCTCGCGAGTCAGCTGAATACTCTCCAAATACGGCATGGGAATTAGGCTATACTGGTAAGGATGTTGTGATAGCGGTTTTAGACACAGGGGTTGACGATGAACATGAGTTTTTGAAAGGAAAATTCGTAGCTGGATTCGACAGTAGCGGACCATTACCCATATCTGATAAAGAAACAAACCCAGATGATGTAGATGGCCACGGAACACATGTTGCTAGCATCATAATGGGCACAGGCGGCCCGAATGGAACATACAAGGGTGTGGCTCCCGACGCAAAACTTGTCGACGTCAAAATATTGAAAGAGACGGGTGAGAACTTTGGAGACCAATTCCTACGGGGAATAGAGTGGGTAATATCAAACAAGGAAAAGTACGGCATTAAAATTGTTAACCTAAGCTTTGGATCAGATGTGGAGGACTCTGACGGGACGTCTACACTATCCCAAGCTGCCAACAAGGCGGTAGAAAACGGATTAGTTGTTGTAGCTGCAGCGGGAAACGATGGTCCTGAGGAACAAACACTTGTTGCTCCCAGCGTGGCAGACAAAGTTATTTGTGTTGCAGCAATGGGCGATATGGATACGATAAGTCGAGACGATGATGTTATAGCTGATTATTCGAGTCGTGGTCCACGGGGAGACGGCGCTGAGAAGCCAGATGTCGCAGCGCCTGGAAGCATGATTATAGGTGCTGAAGCAGCCGCAATTGGCAATGCATCGGACGGAATCATAATAATGTCGGGAACTAGCATGGCTGCCCCCCACGTATCAGGCGTCGCTGCGCTAATACTCCAAGTTAACCCGAATCTTTTACCATTAGAGGTTAAGCAAATTATTTTGGATGCTGCCGAAGATAAGGGAAGCCTTGGATGGGATGTTGCCTATGGCTGGGGCGAAGTTGATGCATATAACGCCTTAGCTGAAACAGAAGGACTCCCGAGGATCGTTGAAGTTATTCCCGGAGCAAACGAAGTTTACAGAGTTATTGGAACTTATGTGCTGGAAGCTAACATAACCGACGACACAACACCTCCAGAAAACATGACCGTGCTCATGTATCTCATATTCCCAAACGCCTCCTTCTGCAATATCATGATGAACTACAATGATACGCTTGGGATGTGGAGGGGGACCTACGCACCAGATGCAACTCATCCAATTGGCAACTATACAACATTTATAAAAGCTTCCGATAGCGACAATGCTACAGCTCAATCGCCAGAGTTTTTGTTTTTGCTGCTTAACAATCCACCAGACATCCTCAGCGTTGACATGCCGATAAAAATCACTCAAGGTGAAGATTTCTTCGTAATTGTGAATGCTTCAGACCAGGAGGGCATTGCAAACGTTTTTCTCCATCTTCAAGATTCAAGAGGCGGATGGCACAACTACACCGGAACCTATCGAGAAGGCCTCTACGTGTTTAGGATCGGTACCTGGAGCTTCACGGCTGGAAATTGGAAAGCGTACATCGTTGTCGAGGATACGGATAAGGTAAAAGTCGCTTCAACAGCTCTTCCCCTCATCGTCGTTGTAGCGTTTCTGATAATGTATATTGTGCCGTTAGTGACAACTTGTGTTGGTGTAATAATTGTGGTTGCTATATTAATTCGAAAACGAATGCAAAGAGAACCATTAGAGTACCAATATTGATGACGAGAGTGTAACTTCAAATTAAAACGAGGTTTGAATTTTCCCAACGCTAAACGTTTTAGCAAAGGTTTAAATTCTTGGTTTCAAGAGACTGTTGGCAAAGCCGACTTCCAAGCGCACGCATTTCGGAATATGGAAATGAGCTATATGTCAAGCAAAAGCTCTCGCATCGCAAATGCACTGGTTCGCTCTGGGGCTTTAAAGTTTGGAATGTTCAAGCTAAAGTCAGGGGTTATGAGCCCCTATTACATTGATCTCACGTGGTTGCTTTCTTCTCCGCGGGACTTTAAGTGCGTCGTAGACATCGTTGTAGAAGAGATTAACGATGTTCTTTCTTCTGGGAGGATAGACAAGCTGGCCAGCATTGAGTTGAAAGGCGCGTTGCTCCTTCCGAGTATTGCCAATAAACTCAGACTACCATGCCTTGTGGTGAGGAAGGAAGAGAAAGGATATGGCATAACCAGCAGAATCGCTGGTGGCGAAGTAAAGAAAGGAGACCATGTGCTCTTCTTTGATGATGTGGTATCGAGTGCGAAGTCAAAGCTTGAAGGAATAGGGCCTCTCGAAGAACTTGGAGCAAAGATTGCAACGATTTTAGTCGTAGTAGATAGAGAACAGGGCGGCAAAGAAAATCTTGAAAAGTTGGGCTATCAATTTCGAGCACTCATAACGATTTCGGAACTTGTAAACACTCTATTTCAATCCAGAAAAATTACTCAAGAACAAGCAGAGATTATCCTAGACTACGCCAAGAAGACATTACGAGCGCAGTGAAAGGCAAACCCGTAGTCTCGGAGTTAATGCATCAGAATGTATTTTTGTCGGGGACAGCCCTGCATACGTTAAAGCTGGAAAGCGAGCTGGATGCTTCATCATCGCACTTTCGCGAAATAGGGTGGGTCGACGGCAACTTGAGGAAGTTGAACCAGACATTTTACTGGATGATCTCAAATGGGTCTCTAGAGTTGCTAGCTGTATCCACGAATTCTGATTTTCTTTGATTCTTTCCATCTTTTAATAGAAAGAATTTTCTAGCTAAACAATCTAAATCTAAAGAAATTGAAAAGCTTCAACGAAACATTAATTGGGTTGTTTTGACCTCTAGTCGCAGAAGGTCTTTTGAATTGGTTGAAGAAATCTATCATCAGCTATCTAAAGCCTATGGTACCCCCGAGTCCAGATATTTGCCAAAAATCTTTGAAATATGTCTCACCAAAGAGGAAGCTTCAGTTCTGCTTTCTCTACCAGGGACTCCAGAGGAGGTTGCTGCAAAGCTAGCTGTTGAAGTTCCAAAAGTCGCCGAAATTCTCAAGAAACTATTCAACAAGGGTTTTGTCCTCTACAAACTTGTGGATGACAAACTTAGATATGGT
>Ga0315306_10000519_pt1 | contig 18646 bp, 16 predicted proteins | sample TDP1_MG_FD_203803 | JGI IMG/M metagenome (GOLD analysis project Ga0315306, IMG submission 203803) | Freshwater sediment microbial communities from Lake Towuti, South Sulawesi, Indonesia - TDP1 | ecosystem: Environmental > Aquatic > Freshwater > Lake > Sediment | place: Indonesia: South Sulawesi... | reverse complement strand
TGAATGCCTTGGCTGCCTTTAGTGCTGTCCCACCATGAGTTGATGCTACCACGATGTCCTTAATGCCGAGCTGCTCCGCTCTCTCTCTTGCAGCCTCTAGGGTCTTCTCAGTGTTTGCTGCACCACCCTTTCCAAAGTAGATGACCTTAACCTCCACATCTTTCTTCATCAATACTGCCTCAACACAGCATCTTTGCCTCAAGATATAACGTTTCGCAACGACGCCGAGGTCCAAAACAGGATTCTGCGGAGCAAGATCGATCGAACGCCTGACGGATACATCCACCTCGGGAAGTGATGTCAATCTATATTAAAAGCCAAGAACGCCAGGGACGACTTTCCGATCCTCATGTGCTTATCTCAGGTTCGCGTAGAACTGCTTTGGTTGAAGCTCTCTAAACTTGCCTGTTTGCCCCACAATATGCTCCCTTATGTGCACGCACAGATGACATTTTGACACGTAACCTCCGGACAACTCCCTATACTTGCACTCCTTAACAGCTAGCTCGTACAGCTCTCTCACGTCTGTAAGTAGTGCCTCGATGATGGGGTGTTCGCCCAGATCCACTCCTTCTCTACAAATTGAGCCCAGTTTTCGCGCATCGCCTAAGGAGATTCCTGCGCAATAGCCTGTCATGTAGTTGCAGTAGTTGTCGACGTGAACATGCCAACGTCTTGTTAGTTCTTCCCTGCAATTTTCGCCGAAGAATTCTTTCGCCGGACGTTTTCTGAACAAGTGATCTAGTTTGTAGGGAGCTCTCCCCATCGGAATCAATTCTACATGGTCTAGGCTCTCAGCACCTGATTCTTGCAGATACCTCTCAAAGGATGGGGTGCCTTTAAGGCCGAGCCTCTTGAATTGATGGTAGAAGAACTCTTGGTAGATGACCATATTTTCCTCGAAAACTTCTCTGCCTATTCTAGCTGCTCTTTCTGTTCTCTCAAAGGGTACGTGCTCCAAGATGAACGGGTTTACGCTTATCAATACGCCATGTAGGCCGGCGTCCTTGAGTTGCATCAGTTTCTCTCTTGTAACCTCATCGTTGACACACCAAGAGCAATTTGTTTCAACAAATGTTGCTGGAATCATGAGCTCGGCAGCAATCTTGACGCCCGTCAGTAACAGCTCGAAATTGAGAAACGGTTCTCCCCCGGTGAAATGTAGGCCATAATTGATGCCAATTCTCTTGAAGCCAGGATGATACCTCTTGTCAAGCTTAGCAGCAAGTTGCGTCAATACTTCTTTCAGATCTCTTAAGTCTATCCAATCGTCTCTCCACTTCGGAGAACAAGCATACATGCAATGCCTGCATTCGCTGTTACACTTGTATGAAAGGATTATTCCCCCGGAAACAGGCTCAGGCACCGATAGCCTCTTCATTTGAGAGACTTCACCGAACACTTCTTCTTTAGTCTTTCTAGCATTCGAAGGGATCTTCAGGAGCGATCGACGGAAAACATTCTCGCGTGCCCACATCAGGATTATATACTGTCCGTCTTGAGTAGGAGTCGAGATGGCCAATTTGAGACTGGGGGTCATCGTCCGCCTTGAAGGTGGTTCCAAGGAAGAGCTAGAGAAGGTGAGAGAACTAGGATTTCCAACCTGTCAGGTGTCATGCTGGCATCAGGAACTGTTCACAAGAAAGATGGCCCGCGACCTTAGGTTAGCTGCCAAGAAGAACGACATTGAAATCACAACCTTATGGACGGGCCTTCCTGGAAGATACGTCTGGGACCTTGTTGAAGGGCCTGAGACGATAGGCCTCGTGCCGTTGCACAGTAGGGAAGTTAGGCTGAAGGCTCTCAAAAGAGGTTCGGACTTTGCAGGGATTGTGGGGGTGCGCAGCGTGACTACCCATGTCGGGTTCATCCCCGAGAACCCGAGAGACCCTATGTACGTCAGCCTAGTAGAAGTCTTGAAACAAGTGGCCAAGCTCTGTGGTGAAAATGATCAAAGCTTCTGGTTCGAGACGGGACAAGAGACGCCGGTCACCTTGCTCAGAACCATAGAGGATGTTGGGGCAGAGAACCTCGGGATCAATTTCGACCCAGCCAACTTACTGATGTATGGAAAAGCCAACCCGATTGATGCTTTGGACATCATAGGCAAGTATGTTAGGGGCACACACGCAAAGGATGGAGAGTACCCCACCAAAGGTCGAGAACTGGGGAAAGAAAAACCTTTGGGAGAAGGACAAGTCAATTTCCCGTTGCTCGTAGCCAGGCTTAAGTCGCTCAACTATAGAGGCGCCTTGACAATTGAGCGAGAGACAAGTGGTCCACAGCAAATGGAGGATATCAAGAAGGCAAAGGCCATGCTCGAACCACTCTGTTAGGCGCTTATCACGGAGTGGCTTTAGGCTAGCTCATTCGATCGAGGAGTGATCTGATCATAATTCTGATCCGACATAGGTCAGCCACGAAACCAACCGTGGCGCCTCTATCGAAAAATTTATCAAAGGCTATCAGAAACCCGAGAGGCGTTTATTTGTGTCGTTGAGCTCTTGACTGTGTCTTCAGCCCCTTGAAGGCCCATTCTCTTAGCAGCTCATATGGCTGCTCGCCGCAGAGAGCCGCGGCTCTCTCCGGGTCATAGAAGGTAGGTGTTCCGAACACGCCACCGCATGCTGACTTGATGATATCTGCGATGGCGCGCATCTTTCTAGCGTTCGACTCATTATGCCACACCTCTAGCTTCTCGAACTTCACGCCCTCCTCTCTCTCCAACCTCTCCACGAGGGGCATCATAACGTGGCAATGGGGACACTCACTACCCCAGAACATCATCAATTGGCCTTTCTTTACCATTACGCATCCGTCCTCTTGACGAAGAGACCGCACCAGCACTCGCCCTTCTCCCTCCATGTCTTCTGGACCCTGAAGTTGCAGGGACACACGAGCAACAGATCCTCCTCGAAATTGCCCACTGTCATTCTGCAGGGGCAGTATTTTAGTCCATGGTTCTTTTCGTTCTCCACGACCCCCTTGACCAAGAGCGACACCCTGTCTTTTTCCGGGTTCAACACGAACTCTTGCTTGCTCGCAAACTGCTCAAGGGCCTCAAGGACCTCGCTCCGGCTGAAGGTTCTTCCTTCGCCCTTTTCCAAGAAGCCCTGCATCACCCCAGCCTCTCTCTCGTCACACCTGACATAGGCTCTGACCGCGCCGCAGGTAGGGCAAACCTTTGGCGGGGAGGCCCCGACGTGGATGTCGTTGCAGACAGCGCACCTGAAGTAGTACTTCCCCAACAACGCCCATCACATCAGCGTCTTGCCACTCTGACACTTCTTCTCTATATAGATATTCTCTCCGTTCATTTCGCAGCCGTTCATGATTTACCTGGTAGGGAGTCCATAGTGGTGCTCAATGACATGACGATACTGTTCTGGTGGCATGAGATAACTGAACGCCCTCCAAACAACTTCGCTCAACGCGGGATGTATGTGCATTCCCAGAATTATTGGCGCTGCCGATTGCTCGGGTGTGTACATTACGTTAATGATTTCCTGTATGAGAACAGAGGCCTGAGGACCAATGATATGCGCTCCCAGGATCTTCATCGTCTCCTTCTCAACGATGACCTTGACAAAACAATCCTTCACGCCCATGGCCTCCCCCTTGGCGGTGTCCTGATATCTCTGGATTCCGATCAGCACATTTTCTTTGCCGTATTTCTCTATCGCTCCTTTCTCTTTGAGCCCAACGCCTGCAATCTCTGGATGCGTAAAAACTGCGTGTGGAACGGCGTGGTAATCGACCTTAATCCCCATTTTCAGCACAGCATTGTAGTATACGATCGAGGATTCGTAGTTTCCCACATGCTTAAATGGATGTTTGCCATCCGCGTCGCCCAAAGCCCAAACGTTCGGTTGGGAGGTCTCCAGATACTCGTTAACGATGATCCATCCTTCTTCGTCTACTTCTATCCTCCCTTTTTCCGGATGAAGCACGTCTGAGTTCGGCCCCCTCCCCGCAGCGACGAATATCTCCTCTGCGGTTATCTCCATCTTTTTCCCATCCTCTCTGTTGTAGGCTATGAGCCTTTTCTTGCCGTTCGATGTCTTTTCTGCTTCACGCACTTCATGGTTAGTGATGATCGTCATGTGCTTTTTCATCTCCCTTTTTGCCAGTGCCGATATTTCCGGTTCCTCGTCTGGAAGGAATTGAGGATTCCTACCGATCATCGTGACTCTTGATCCCATGGCTGAGAAGAAATGCCCGTATTCTGCGGCTATGTATCCCCCACCAATTATCGCAAGGCTCTCGGGCATCCGACCCAGTGCAAGGGTTGTATCGCTGGTCAGGTAACCCACATTTTCGAGTCCCTTTATCGGAGGGATCAAAGGCTTAGATCCGGTGCCAAGAATAATCATGTTTGATCTTATGGTATCATCGCCGACCTTCAGTGTATATGGCCCAACAAATTCGGCTGCCGCATGATAGTAATCTATGTTTCTTGATTTAGAAAGCCCTTCCCGTATCGCGTTTATGTCTTCATCTATAAGCGTCCTCATCCTATTCATAACCGTCTGAAAATCCACCTTTCTCAGATCAAGGTCTATGCCAAATTCTCGCGCTCTTTCTATCGTTCTGACCAATTCAGCTGGATAGAGCAATATCTTTGATGGTATGCAGCCCCGTGTTAGGCAAATCCCACCCGGCTCATCTTTGTCCACGACGGCGACCTTGATGTTTGGATTCTCTTGAATCTTCACATCCACAATGTTCATGGCAGAACCCGTGCCTATAACTATCAAGTCATATTCCTTCACATCAAGACACCCTGGTTTGACAATACTACCAAAAGTGTAAAATTGCATAAATACTTTCTTCGATCGATTGACAAATCACACAGCAACTTGATCAACTCCTTGCGTCCCACCGACACGAAGCGACTGTGGAGGCTAGATCGATGGCAAGGTCTTTGTAGCTTGATCGATCTATCGAGGATCTCCGTCCGGTTCGAGGCGGTTTGATAAGACTAATATACTCTTCATCCACGAGCCTGTTCGGGTGAAGTGAACAAATGAACCCTGGCAGAATTCTAGGCCTAGGCGCAGGCATCGTCATTTTAGTCGCTGTGTTTGCTCTGCCCTTTGGTCCAGCGATGGACAGCCCGACGCTCTACGGCTCGGTGAGACCATTGCTGGAAAACCTCGGAACTATTCAGCAGTCGGGGGATCAAGCAATGATCGCTCTCACCTACGTCCTAATTGGGGCTTTCATACTCCTAGCCATAGCTGGGGTTGTCGGGATCTTCCCCTTGGGCAGCGGGGTCATCGGCATAATCGCGATGGTGGTCATAACTCTGGCGCCGACCCTGATCTATCCTGGAGCCGAGTTTAGCCTGGCGACCTATGGTGTCGGTTACTTTGTATCTTGGATAGCTTCGATCGTTGCGCTTGGAGCAAGCTTCTGGAAGGCACGAGTGGAAAGGGCTCCACCGGTGACTGTGACGGTGACTCCTCCACCGCCTCCTCCGCCGCTGCCAGGGGTGGTTGTCAGCCCAACGATCACCGTTACCCAGACCCAGGCATTGGGAGAAGGCAAGCCTGCGCGACCTGAGGAGATCCCTCAGGCAAAGCCGGCGGAGCTTCCTCCACCGAAGCCGGGTGAGACGACACCTGGAGAAGTTGTGCAGACCATCAACTCTTTGAAGCAGCAGCAAGAGTCTGGGAAGATCTCTGCGGAGCAGCTTCAGGGGGAACTGAGAAAACTGATGTTCAAGGATCCTCTGGGCAAGTTTTGGACCGTTGACTTTCGAACGGGTCACTGGGTGTACCATGATGGAGCCAGGTGGGTGGAAGGCATCCCACCTGCCACGCTGAAGACCATCTGAGTTGCTGCCTAACTCGGAGACGATCAGCCTTCGATTGATTGACCGGCCCGCGGGTGAGAGGTCCCGCGCACTGGATCAAGACCACAGAGAAGCAAGGATTCGATCGACGGACCTGAAGCGAGGTGCAGGCCTCGGACGCCTCATCACGTAGACCAAGGGCTATGAGGCACACTAACCCTCGATCGATATGTTCCTGCGACACGGAATGAGAAACACCGCAGGCGTTTCTCGAATTTTGCTGGTCGGAATAATTGTCGTCCTCGTCATAATCGCGGGGGCCGCTTACATGCTTCTGCCCAGGGGACCACCTGAGCCTATACCTACAACCACCACTACGACTTCGAAGCCAACGACAACTGAGACGACTCCAACAACGCCGAAGACGACGCAGAGAACAGCAACAACTCCAACCACGACCTCGAAGACCACCACAAGCTCGGTTGCATCTCCAACAGCCACCAGAACTGCCACGCTGCCCGAGGTCGGGTACCTCTCGCCAAGTGGCCTAGCGGATCTTGTCAAGGTCGCAACATCGATGACGTATCAGTGGACCAGCGATGCAGAAGTTTGGCGCTACAGCTACGAGGTCCTCGGCGAAGAAACGGTCGAAGGAGTGGGGACTTGGAAGGTCAAAGTCCAATTCACCAACGAGGAGACGCAGGACTTCACCGTCTGGATCTCCCAAATCGACGGCGCCGTCAAGCAAGCCGAGGTAGGTGGAAGCACAGTAACCGGCGAGATGGCCGGGTACATGGAAGGCACTCTGGGCGTCCTCATGGTGCCGTTCGTCGCCTTCGGGGGATACGGCTGGGCGTGGCAGGAATACTGGAGGGTTCCCAGCGACATAGGCATCGTTACGTACCAGGGCAGCGAAACTGAGTCCTTGGGCCCCACCAGTCTCACTGTCGAGAAGTTTCGGTTTGATCCCAACCCGCTCTACGAGGCCGCAAAAGACACAAAGTACGTCGAGTGGGGCTTCGCCAAGCTCGACGACCTCGGGATCGCGACCCACTGGAAGGTTGAAAACAAGAAAGGCGAAGTCTTGATATTTGACCTAGTCTCGGTAACACTAGCGCCTAGTGTTCTTTCCGGATAGATGGGATGCTTCGCCCTCCCAACGCGCATGGGAACTGCCAGAGCAAGAAGATTGAAATCTGATCATCGATCGATCGATTTTGTGAATGTTGGTTATTCTAAACTAGTTTACCCATGCTTACTCAGTGCTTCCTTCAGATCTGAGACGAAGCCTTCTTCATCCTCTGCCATCCTCTTCTTTACCTCTCTCCAGGCAGCCGGGCAATTCTTGTACTTCACATGTACAATCCCGTGAATGACTCTGTCGATTTCTCGCTTGTTCTCAGGCGTAACCTCTATCCCAGCTTTCTTAAAAATGCGGTGGATATGCCTGAAATAGCAGGTCATAATCACTCACTTCAACATTTGAAGCCTCGAAATATATGGTTTGTTGATCAACCTATGGTGCGCCATCGATCGATGCTCACTACAACTTCGCGGTTCACTCTTGAATCCAGCAAAATATTGACTAGACTAGGAGATTCTGCTCGATCGCGATCTATCGATCAGCATTGCAGTGGACTTGTTTGGCGCGCTAACACGTTAGATGGAAGGCTGCTACAACCCTTCGCCCAGATTTCAAAAGTCTATTAAGGGTTTGGCATGCTTTCTCTGTGGGTTGAACTGTGATCTGAATTCCCCTGGACCTCAACGCCTCTTCCACATCATTCGAGACTTTCATAAGCCCAGAATAGCCGGTTCCAATGACAAGCACTTCCGGTTCAGGTTCGGCATTCAGTACTTCCTTCAAATCTTCGATATACAAACGATGCCCCCCTTTTCTCCGCCAACCATCCAAGACCCTGTCTGGAAAGACTATGACATCACTTGCATACCTCTTTCCATCTATCACTACCATGCCGAACTCGTATGAGTCGATCAAACAGGCCACCGTTCTGCATTGATGAAATCGCCTTTATATAGATATCCTCATTAGGTTTGCCTCGAAATAGGTTGGAGAAGAGAGAGCAGAATATGGTTCTGCATTTCTCTCCTATACTCCCCGCTCTTGGTCTCTTGAGGGTCAATCATCCAACGTGCTCTCTACGTGGGATCGATCGATCGCGACCGAGTAGCCGCGTTCTTGCGAGGGATAAAACATAAGTCTTGCTCTTAACTTGGATTACAGCATGGACATCGAGAAACTCAGGTGTTTCATTCCAATCGGTGGTCAGGCTAAAAGGTTAAGACCTCTGACGCACGACATATCAAAGCCTTGTGTCAGGTTCTTGAATAGGGCGTTGATCGAATACTCGATGGCGATGTTGGCTGAACAAGGCGTCAGGAACTTCATTTTCGGAGAGCTCGGTCACACCAACTATACGAATCTTTTCGACCAGTATGCAGAAGGGGTCGGGTTCTCGGCAAAGTACAAGATCGAGCCGAGAGTTCACATCAAGCATCAACCGAACATGGATGACTTGGGCAGCGCCGACTCGTATAGATTAAACACGGAATATTATGATGTTCGTGATCCAGTCCTTGTTGTGCAGGGAGATAATATCTTCGATATAGATCTAGGTGACTTTGTAAGAAGGCACGAAGAAAAGGGAGCATTGATGACAATTGCCCTAGCAAGGGTGGAAAGCGTGGAAGAATATGGCATAGCCGAGTTGGACAAGGATCTTAGGATAAGGAGGTTTATCGAAAAGCCTCCGGCGGAGAGAGCACCGAGTAATCTTGCTAATGCAGGCATCTATCTCCTGTCACCGGAAGCTAGGAAGATTGTTGAAGGTGAAGAGGTGAGAAAGATAATGGAAGAGAGGGGGCGGCTCGATTTCGGCTTTGACTTGATTCCACACCTGGTGGACAGAGGATTCCCAGTCTATGGCTACGAACTTGAGGTATGGTACGATGTTGGTACTCCAGAGATGTATCTGAAAGCTATGCACGATCTTCTCCATGGGGCATTGGACATAAGAATCCTGGAAGAAAGAATTCTGCCCAACAGAAACGTTTGGGTTCAGGGATATAGTGAGGAATCGGTTAGGAGGCGGGAAGAGATAGCGAAGAAAGTCAGAGAAAGCAAGTTGTCCATAGAGGGCGCTGCTCTGATTGGTAGACACACCAGAATAGGGGACTATTCGAGGATTTCAGACTCAAACATAGATAATTTTTGCATAGTCGGTGAACATGTAAACGTAGAAAGGTCGGCCATCATGGATGCCGCAAAGATTGGGGATTACGCTCACATATCAGACAGCATTCTAGGCAGGACGGTTGTTGTAGAATCAACACGTGACGCCGCTACACATATTGAATCAACTTCGGTTATAGGCAACGCTGTTCATGTCAGAAAGGGTTGTAGGCTCATAAGAACCAAGGTCGGCCCCGGCTTGACGATACCACCGGGCATGACGTACATCGATAAGTTTCTCCACAACTACGAAGACGTGGTTCAATTGACAAGTTGACGGGCGAGCGATCGATCTCGATTCCGCGAACGTCTTGATCCAGCACAAATGATTGTTCCTCTTTCTCATCAAGGGTATTCGCATGCTGTTGGGAATTGGTTGAAACCCAAGATTCCTTGAACTATCTGCCTATATGACGGCTCACAATCCACAAAGGTGAATGACCTCCCCCCGCTCGTTCTCCCGCAGCACAGAAACGAGATCAAAGATACAGTGCATGCTGAGACGTCGGAAAAACATCCTGGAAGAGCTTCGGAGGATCGATCGTGGAATCGTCGACCTCTCTAAAAACCGTCCAATCAGAATCAGTCTCGATGACTGCGCGATCATCAACGACGATAACGCAGCCTTATCAACTTAGACGTGGAACCCAGATCGCAGAACCTATCGATCAATGGGTGAAAAATCACTTTCATATCAAGAAAGATGTCGAGGAAAGAATGAGTGCCTATCGATCGATCGACCAACCGACATACTGCATATTCTTGGTTTATCCCTTCTCCTTTTTCATCACGAAATACACCCGACCGCTATGAGGTTCTAGTTCACTCATATCTTGCAGATTCCCCCAACATGAAAGCTCCTTTAATCGAGATTTCCTCAGGCACTCTCTGATGTCGCCCAGCGAGTACCCCCGTTCGTAGTGCTTTTCATCTATCCGAACCCATTTATTCCTTTCCTTGACAAATCCAGTGATTATTGCAGTAGCTAGGTTTCTCTCAAAGTCATATTCGTGACGGTGGACTTCAAAGATCTCAGGAGTGTCCTGTTGAACGAGCGAAGGATGTCGTTGCCATCCGACGGCAAGTCCATAGATGGTGTTCATATCGAAGATGAAAATCCCATCTGCTCTCAAAGCATCATACACGCCCACGAACGTACTTTCTAAATCTCTTGACTCTAAGAGGTAGTTGAGGCTGTCATACCAGCAAGTTACAAGATCGAACTTTTCGCCAAAAGAGAGGGAACGCATGTCCTGAAGGAAAAACTCCACCTGCACATTCTCCCGTTCAGCTCGCTCTCTGGCAAACTTTAGCATCTGCGACGACCGGTCGACACCTGTCACATGGAAGCCCTTCTTCGCCATCGCCACAGCGAACGTCCCCTCTCCACAAGCCACGTCCAGGATAGCTCGTGGTCGTGCACCGAATCGTTCAAGCACAGAACTAGTTATCTCTGCCATTCTCTCGCTATACTGAGGGTATGGCCCTTTTGTGTAGAGCCTCGCGAACCTTTCATATACGCTCATGATCTATCACGATCGATCAAGGACACCGTTGAGCGTTCCACCACGCGCCCTTCATCAAGCGTTATCACTGTCTGAAAATCTGATTCTAGTCCTCCGACGTGGCTGATGAGGAATATCTGTTTGAAGTTCTCGGAGAGGTCTGATCGGAGGAGTTCGATGATGCCGCTTCGCCGGGTGTCGTCTGAGCTGCCGAGGGGTTCGTCGAGGAAGAGGAATTCTGGGTGGCGGCCTTTGGCTTCTGGCAGGAGCGCCAATGCGAAAGCCAGTCTCATTGAGAGGAGCAGCTGATCTTCTGTGCCTCCGGAGAAGACTTCCTTCGGCTTGAACTCGCCTGCTTCGGGGTCGTATGCCTGTAGGTTGTATTGTTCGTCCAGTTGGACGGCCTTGTAGCGTCCCGATGTTATGGTCGGCAATGTCAAACCCATGTAGCTCTCAACGCTCGGTCTAACTCTGTCTCGGAGTGCCTCCGTCGTCTTCTCGATCCCGTTGACCGCCAGCTTCGTGACGCTCAGGCGATGCCTCAAGTTTTCCACCTTCTGTCCTTGCTCCCTTGTCCTTTCCTCAATGTCCTTGTGTTCCACTATGTACCTGAGTAACTCCTCAACGCGGTTCTTGGTCTGCTCTAGGAGGGTTGCCTTTCTGGAGATTGCTGCGTTGAGTTCGTCCCTCTTGTAGCCGGTGCTCTGCAGCAGGTCCCTTGAGAACTCAACGCCCTCTGGGAGCTTCGGAAACATGATCGCGCCTATTTTCTCCTGTAGCGACTTGAGGGCTGACTCTTCAGAGGCGGCTCGCTTCTCCAGCTCGGGTCGAGCTGTCAGATCCTTTGAGAGAGCCTCGGCTCGGTCTTGGAGGGTTTGCCTTGCTTGTTCGTCTTGTTGTAGCTGGGCGATCATCGCTCGTGCGATGGTTGTCGGGCCCTGTGATTTCATGCTCTCATAGAGTTTTGAGTATCGGAAAATTGATGCGGATGAGCTGAGAAGTTCTGCCTCGGTTTCCGATATCTGTTTCTGAAGCGTTTCTGCTTGTCGGTCTGTTCGTGATAAATCTATCTTGAGGCCGGTCAGTGCGATCTGCCCAGATAGCGATGCCTGGTATCTCCGTTGCAGCGTTGTGAGGCGGGTCATCTTGGATGTCTCTCTGCCCACAAGGGCAAAGAACGAGACGCCGAGGGCTGCGAGGATGATCGACAGCGCGAGATTGGTGAGGATGACGTAGGTTGCGAGGGCTGCAAGTGCGAGGACTCCCCCAGCAAGAACGTATGCCCGTGTGCGGGGTTTCCGGCTTTGGAGCTGCTGTAGCTCTGCGAGGTCGCGTTCGGCTTCCGGCCCCGTCGGCATTTTCTGTTCGATGTCTTGCATCTTGGCGTAGGTGCCGTCGCGCTGATCGGTGGCCGCCCTGTGCTCTGCGACCAAGCCCATCAACTTTTCGAGCTTGTCTTGTGTGGTGCTGAGTGCTGTCTCCGCCTGGTCGAGGTCGTCGTATGTCTTGAGGGCCTCTTTCGTTTCTTTGAGTTGCTGTTGCTTGGTTTCCAGGTCCTTGAGCTGTGCATCTACGTTCTTCAGCAGCTCCTGTATCCCTTTGAGTTCTGTTGTTAGGCTGTTCTTCTCGGTGAGGGCTCCGTCGTACTCTTGGAGATTCTTGTGGAGAGATTCTGTCGCCCTCTGACTTTCTCGGTGCGTTTCCAGCTCCTTTGTTAGGGCTTGACCCTCTTCCTGTCGTTTCTTGAGTTCCTCCTGGCCTTGCCTGTATCGCTCGAGTTCTTTCTGTAGCTGGCCTAGGGCCTGTTCTTCGACGGTTATGCGGCCTGGCCTGGATAAGGTTCCCTCGAGGTCTTTTCTTTCTTCGTTGAGTTTGTCGAGGACGTTGTTGAAGCTCTCTAGGTTGAGGAAGATGTTTATGACCTTCTTTCGTTCTTGTTTGCTCTGTTCCATAAGGTGGTTGAGGTCCTTTTGGGCGACGACGTTGCTGGCCATGATCTCGTTGTAGGTTATGCCTCCCAGAAGCTTCTCGACTTCCTGAGTGACAGGTTTGTAGCCGTCTGCGATGGGTTTTGATCGTCCGCCCGGCAATATCTCCTTCAGGGTGGCCTTGTTTGGGGTGTTTCTGTAGATCTCTCTTCTTACGGCGAACATCCTGTTGTCGATAGAGAACCTGAGGGCGACCGTTGCTTTGTCTGTGCCGTAGGCTAGGATGTCCTCGTTTCGGGGAACGGTTCGCGGCCGGACCACGCGGCCGAATAGTGCGTAGAGTATTGCGTCCAGTACGGTCGACTTGCCGCTTTCGTTCAGCCCTGCGATGAGTGTTATTCCTTCTGGGAAATAGGTTGGTTCGTGGAGTCTAAGCTTCTTGAAGTTGTTGGCGTAGAGGGAGATGAGTCTCACCAGGCTCCCTCCTCCTCGAGCATCTGTTCGGTCACTGCCAAGGCCTCGCGTAGATCTTTCCTGACGCCCTCTCCTTCTGCTTCTTGGATCATTCTCGAGTAATACCGCCGGAGCTGTTCTCGAGGCGTAGTTCTTGGAAAAGCCTGGATCGGACCGGCTGTGAGGATCTGCATCTCTTTCTCATCGAAGTCTATCCAGAAGAACTCGTCGGAGAACTCGGATTGGAGTTGGGGGCGCCGGTAGGTCGTGAGGCGTTGCGGCTCTATCACGCCCAGGACCTTGACACGGAAGATCAGCTCTGGATCAACAAATCTTCGGACTTCCGTTCTCAGGGCCTCTGATACATCGCCCTTCTTTGGGATGTTGAAGTCGTGGGTCTTCATTTCTCTGGCCGGGGTCCCTATGAAGTCTTCTGAGACCAGGCCACTCTTGTCGAGCTCGATCCATGCGAACCCCTTTTCCTCCCCTTCCTCCAGGAAGGACTTCCTCTCTGTGCTTCCCGGGTAGATGACAGGCACGCCGTTTGCCACGCCCTTCTGGTGGCGATGGAGGTGGCCCGCAGCGATCAGCTGGAATCCCGGCGGAATGGAGGACGCTCCGACGCGGGGCTCGTTTCCGAAGTAGCTAGGGAATCCCTCGACGGGGTAGTGGATCATCAGTATATTGATATCTCCTTCAGGCTGGATGTTCAGGCCCCTGAGTGGGTCAGCGTCAAATGGGAGGCTGAAGTCGTAGCTAAGCCCGGCTATGAACACGCGTAGACCCGACACGTCGACAGAAGCTGTTTCAGGGGTCTTTGTGTTCTGGAAGAACGTGGCGTAACCTGCGTTGCTGTACACCGCTAGGGGAGAGTTTCCGTGCTCCACTGCTCTTGGGGTGTCGTGGTGTCCTCCGATGAGGAAGACGCGGACCCCTTTCTCTGATAGGTCGCGGAAGCGCCGCATGATGAGTGCTCTCGGTGGGTTGCGGGGGAGTATTACGTCGTGGAGGTCTCCGGAGACCAGGAAGAGGTCTGGTCGGTTCTCGAGGGCGTAGCCGATGGTGGTTTCGAAGCACCTAAGGTAGTCTGCTTTGCGCTGCATCCGCTTTGGGCCGAACTGCGTTACGGGAGGATCCAAGTGGTTGTCTGCCGTGAGTAGAATCTGAACACTCAAACGCTACGCCTCCGAGTACTCACCCGTTGGTTGCCCGGCTTCGCCCTCCAGGGACTTCCACGCTTCGACCGGCCCATCGGATCATATGCAATCTGATAGAGGGCAGTTGACCTCTTTTTCATGGGCTCAGCCCCTCAACGCCTGCGGCTTTCCTGCTTCTTGTACTCCTCCCGAGGATAAAAGTGCGCGCATCGAGGTCCATCAATCAATTCCGGGTAACTGCGACGTCTGATCGTCGTGAACCAGTCATACGCGGCCTATTAGATGGACCGATCGGCTCTGACCTGGAACTGAACGTTAGCCATAAATATCCGACGTTATGACTTCGAGCGGGGGATAGCACAATGTCTTCTGGGAGTTCCGGGAAAAGGAAGGCTAAGCCCAAACCCAACGACCCATGCGACTGCGGAAGCGGCAAAAAATACAAAGACTGTTGCGCCCAGTAATAGGCGTGGCTTAGTCAGGCCCTTTGTCGTAAACCCCCAACCCATTTTTGGCAGGTTCGTCCTTTGCTAGAGGCTTCGATCGATCAGAGTTCGCTTCACGAAAGTCGTGATCCCACGATCCCGTTCCTTCCTCACCTTTCTGACTTGCAGGTTATTCACACGCCACGAAGTGGATACCTGCCGCATCTCTTGGCTGAGTCCAGCATAGCGAAGTAGTTCTGGGGCCTCACCCCGGAAAGGATGCTGTCGCTCGAGCTCAGGATGTGACCTCCTCTAGGAGAGAGTGTCTCTATGACCCGTTCCGTCTCATGGGCAGCTTGCTCAGGAGTTCCGAGGACGAGTGTGTGTTGAGAGTCCACACCCCGATCGATCCGTGCAAAGGCAGCCACTATGTAGTCAGAGTGGATCGGTTGGTCGTAGCTCTAGAAATCCTGAAACCAAGTCTTATTAGAATCCTCTGCTCGCGGGGGTTGAAAATGCATGCCTTCCGCTGCAAGGATCGCTGTCGTTGTGCTATCGGCGCTTTGGCTAGTCACGTTGGTCTCTCCTGCACCTGCTCAGACACCGCCGGAGGCTACGAATTACATAGTGTCAGTTGATGCCGCCGGCTCCGCGGTGTGGACGGTGGAGCACAGGTTTCTACTGCAGACCGATGACGACGTACGCTACTTCGAGGAGTATATGAAGACCTTTGATTCTCAGAGGCAGGTCTTCCTGAAACAGTTCAAGAACGAAACCATTGACCTCGTTGACAGAGCTTCAATTCTAACAGGCAGAAGGATGACGGCCAACAACTTCACGGTCGTCATCGACAGTCTGAAAACGGCAACCGGGAAATTCGGCTTAGTCGTGTACAGCTTCAGATGGGTTGGATTTGCGAGGCGAGAAGGACCGGCTGTCATCATCGGCGACGTGTTTGAGGGGGGTTTATACCTCTACAAGGACGACACCTTTTCCCTCAGGGCTCCAAGCCAGCTCAGTATCGTCTATGCGTCTCCTCCCCCTGATGTTTCCAGGCAGGGGGAACTGATCTGGTACGGATTGAGGCATTTCGGTTCAGGAGAGCCAAGGGTGGAGTTCACCCTCGAGGCGACGACCGTCAGTTCGCAAACCTTTGTCTCGCCCTCGGTTTCGAAGTCGTTGAATAGCACTGCCTTGAGCTCGAAAACTACCGCGTCGAGGTTAGAGACGTCGTCCCTCTCATCGACAGCCTCCAGTTCTTCGGGCACATTTGATTTTGGATCGAGTTCATGGACGCTCTGGTTTGTCTTGGCGATCGCCGTGATCCTACTCACATTCACTATCGTGCTTCGTTTTAGAAAGCGATCGGTCTCGTTGGAAAGCGATGAAGAAAAAGTGATCAGCGTACTAAGAGAGGCCGGTGGCGTTCTGTTTCAATCCGAGATAAAGAGAAGAACCGGCTTTTCTAAAGCGAAGACTAGTGTGGTTCTGAAAGCACTGGAGGAGAAGGGTTCGGTAGGCAAGACCAGGCGTGGAAGGGAGTTCATAGTCAGACTGAAGGTTTGACGGTCGACAACACGCCTCTTCATACGTCATGCTCGTCTTCTGCTTTTCTGGATCTTTTGAGGTTCAACACTAGCCCTTTGCTATTTTCTGCCTTTACTCCAAGTCCAGTCCCATCTGTCCGAAGCCGATGCTGCGTTTATCTTGGTCACCGTTCCATTTGCCGTCCGAGCAATCCAAGGAGGGCCATGGCTCTTCACCTTTTCTTCAATCTCTCGCAGCGCGGCCTTCATTTCATCTAGCATTTGCCTGTTCAAATCCTTGAGTACCTGTGCCTTGCGCCTGTGTTGCTCGACAGCCTTCTTGACTGCTTCCGAGAGCTGCCACCCAAGTTTGTCAGCTAGCCTCTCGCATCCTTTGAGGCTAGCCTTGACAAGGCTCATTCTTGCCAGGAACTCGTCGCGATCAATGGTGCCGTTGTTGAACAGTTCGCACAGTCGCGTCCCTTGAGTCTTCATATATTCTAGTCTAATCCGATCGATCGAGACGAACTTGTGGTCGATCGAAGTTCGATTCTATCCGTTCATCACTTGGAACGCTCACTGAATTGCGGTAGATCTGTTGCCAACGAATAGAGGCTCTTAACCATCAGAACATTTCTACGTGAAGAAAACGTAGCTGTTCATTCAGTGGTTGTGATGGATGATTCGTTCACTCTCCTTATATTCGCGATAATCAGAGTGGGGGTGCATGACGCGAAGCCGAATATTGCTGACGACCTGCGCGCTCACGGTTCTCCTGGTTTTCTTGACCTTGGTATCGGTACCGGCATTGGCTCAGACACAGACACAGGATGATTCTGCACCACAAGAAAGGGCTGAGAGGCTCGTTGAGATCGCAGAGCACGCGAGTGCTGAAGTGGCAGATCTACTGGGCAAGGCACAAGACGAAGGATTGGATATCACAGCCGCAACCTCCCTCCACGAGGGGGGGCTAGAGAGTCTAGAAGCGGCAAAAGACGCTCTGGCGGCTGGCAACTACCAAGAAGCCATCGACAAGGCACATGAAGCGTTGGTGAAGTTCAGGGAGTCTTTGACGACACTGCGACAAGCCTGGAAAGATCTCCGGCAGGAGCGAGCAGCCACGCGTCTCCAATCCGTCATTGACAAAATGCAGGCTTTCGTCCAGAGGCTCCAAGAAAGATTGGACGATCTTCCGCCCTCTGTTCCGCCGGAATTGGTCAACGAAGTGAAGACAAATCTGAACAAGGCGGATGGACAGTTGAACGCAGCGGAGAGCAACCTCAAGGCTGGCAACATCGATCAGGCGATCGACCATCTCAAGAAGGCTCGCGAAGACATCAAAGCCGCCCTGGAGGGCATCCGAGAGATCAAAGACTACCTCAAGAAGGACCATATCACGGATGCCGTGGCGAGATTGACTTCGGCCACCGACAGACTGGAAACACTGTTGCAGCGCGCCGCGGACAAGGACATCCCAGTGGCTGACCTTCAGGAGAGGCTCTCAACCATCCGCGGGCTTCTCTCAAGCGCAGAGTCCAAAGCGGCGGCGGGCGACTTCGACGGCGCAGTGGCAGACCTAAGACAAGCCGCAAGCCAAATCCACGCAACCTACAAAGATCTCGTGAGCCGGGTCAAAGGAGAATAGGATTCTCCTCCCCATTTCTTTCTTCATCGATCAAGTCTGGTGATCCCAGGCGCAGCTGGATCCGTGCCTGAAACCAGGCATAGCCTCAATCGATCCCGTTCATCATCTCCCGCGCTTTCCCGTCAGGCTTCCCAGCCAGCGACTCTTGCTTCTCTTTGCCCTCAAGGATCCAAAGGCGAGGCTGGAAAAATGGGTCTTTCCGGCTTTGAGGGTAACAGTACCCCCTAGAGTCCTATCGTCGCTATCGATCCGAGATCCCGGAAGCTGAAGGGGGTCGTCGGAAGCTCTGGAGAACCGCTCTATTGAAGGCCTCCGGATCTTCGAGGTTGCTCGTGTGACCTGTGTCTTGAAGTGTCACGAGTTGAGAGCCCCTAATCGAGCTGTGCATTCTTTCCGCAGAGTCGAAGGGGATGATCTGATCTTGTGCTCCCGTGACGACTAGCGTCGGTACGGTTATCTCAGAGAGCAGGGGTGTGCTGTCGGGCCGCTCAGCGAGGGCATGGAGCGTAGAGACAATCGAGTGCTCTGAAGCGGCCTTCATGATATCGCGTAGTGTTCTCAGGATCTCGGGGCGCCGAACCATAGTCGCGGGTGAGACGAGCTTCTCCGCAGATTCTGAGATGTAGCTAGTGAGTCCCTCCCGCTTGATCCTTTCGATCGTCGCCAACCTGCCTTGCTTCCCCTCGGGCGAGTCCGCCTCGGCTCTGGTGTTCGCCAAAACCATCCCTCCTACGAGGCTGCGGTGACGAGCATACAGCCTGAAGGTGACGTAACCTCCCATCGAATGCCCGACAACTACGGAGGAGTGGATCCGTAACTGGCGGAGCAACGCTGCAACGTAGTCAGCGAATCTGTCCATGGAGCAGGGTCCTGGAGGTGCCTCGGACTCTCCAAAGCCAGGAAGGTCGAGGGCGACGACCCTGAACCGGCGCGATAGCGAGGAGACCTGGGGGCGCC
>Ga0315306_10000516_pt1 | contig 18677 bp, 32 predicted proteins | sample TDP1_MG_FD_203803 | JGI IMG/M metagenome (GOLD analysis project Ga0315306, IMG submission 203803) | Freshwater sediment microbial communities from Lake Towuti, South Sulawesi, Indonesia - TDP1 | ecosystem: Environmental > Aquatic > Freshwater > Lake > Sediment | place: Indonesia: South Sulawesi... | reverse complement strand
CTCTCCTTCAAAACTTTTGTAGCCCAAATAGTGTCCAGTTCAACATAATCGGCGATTCTGCATAAGTCATAGACTGTTGGAATGTAGTAACTGTTTGCTACGAGTTTACTGTGCCATTTAGGATCAAAGTCCGCAGCAAGAAATAAAGCATCCCTTTCAGCAGTGGTTATCAACCCTTTCTGACACATGTAGAATGCTTCTCGGTAGGATGGTAGTCTCTCCCACAAACTATCGAGAAAATCTGCTGAACCATTTGTCCACTCATTCATGGAAACATAGTTTTCGTAGGCTTTCTGATCTATCACTCCACGCATCTTGAGAGTGTGGGCTTCATGTGCATTGGGAATACGCTCATAGAGGCTTGGCAATATCTTTCGATAGGTTTCCATAAAACCTTGAGCCTTAAACAGTTTAGTCATAGTGGCGCTGTCTATTTTGCCACGTCTCATTAACCTGAATGCGTCTCTTCCATAAGGTAAGCGTTGATAAAGTGCCCAGAGCCTAGCGGCGCTTCCACTCTCCCATTCATCAGCCTCAACATACGAGTCAAACTGCTCCTCTGAAATGGCTTCACGCATAAACATGTTAAAAGCATCGCGAGCGTTAGGCAACCTTTCATAGAGCATAGGTAAAAGTTTTTGAAACCCTAACAGAAACCCATTTGCTCTCATAAAATACTTGAAAACATCTTCATTGATTTTTCCACGTCTAAGCAAACGAAAACCGTCTCTAGCAGAAGGCAAACTAGAAAATATTGTGTCTAATTTTTCATGCCACTCTTCCTTCCATGCGTTAGCGTAATACTTCTTATGCACCTCTTCTAGGGGTAGAACCCCTCGTAGAAACATTTCAAATGCTGTGCGGTCTGTTGGAAGTTTGTATAGGGCTTTCTCAAGCAACGTGACATTAGTTTTATCCCAACCTTCATAAGATGCATATTCCTCAAACTGATCTAGTTTAAAATCTCCTCGTGTGTAGAGTGTCCATGCTAATCGAGTGTCGGGAATAGTTGGCGTATACTCTCTTAGCCAATGCCTACGCATACGTGGCATAATGCTTGCTTGCCACTGCAAATCATTATAAGCTCTAAGCATAGGTTCAGGATTATAGAATTTTTCAGTGATGGCTCCATAGCCAGCCCAACCGTTTAGGCTTCCAATCCAACCCGCTTCAGTAATGAACTCGTAGATTTCGCCTGTTCTTTTGAGAAGGAAGTCCGCTAATTCTGGTAAACTTAAGGTTTTCGCTGAACTACATATACTTGAAGGGTATTTTTGAATGTATTGACCTGGGTATGTTACTGTGGGAATTAGTCCTGCAAATTTGTGGGTTCTTGGAATGTTAGTGATGTTTGCTAATAGGTTGTCGATTAAGGCTCTTTGTGCATCTTTTTGGAGAATCTCTATTATGAGTTGTCCAACTGTTTGTGCAGCAAAGACTACACCACTTGCAACTGAAGATTGAGGATGATTTGTAGGGTCTGTTGAACGCACCAACTCCATCATTGATGCTTCAGCTTTTCCTCTTGCGATTGCTCCTCTAAGCAACTCTGCAACCTCTTCTCTTCCCCCTGGGTATTCTTCTCCATACCAACGATACGCCATTTACCTTCCCTTCTTCTTCTTTGGTGTTCCAACACGCATGAACCTTAGTTTTGCTGCCGCTTCTGCCGCTTCTTTTCTATGTTGTGTTTCTTTTGCTGCTTTCTCTGCTTCACTCATTCAACTACCCTCTACCTCTTTCCTATTATGGGGGTATCCCATATATTTCGGTGTCGTCAATTTTGCAGATGTCAGCTACTACCCATCGTCTCATCTTAAAGCCTACCCTTCCACCCCCTGTCCAATAATTACTACTATCGTATGCAGTGGAAATTGTTGTCCACGCGCCACCGATATAGTATTCAAAGCGAATAACGAGTCCGACATAATCATTCCACCATGTTACTCTATACCTTATCCACGTCCAATATGTGAAGGTTAAGGTTCCATTGGCAAGAAGTGTGTCTACCCCCCCATAAATCCTGTGAATTTCCCATCCAAGAGTCGTAGCGTTGTCATTACCAATGACTACATAATAGTAGTTGTTTTCATCTTGATACCGAAGTATTATGCGACAAATGTTTCTATACGCTCCTACTGAGTTTCCAAGCTTGATATAGGTACTTATGCGCCCCTCTTTAACCGAAGTAGAGGGGACAGTCGTAGTTTTAATCAGCACTCGTGTTTCAGTTGTTCCATCAGGCAATTTAGAGAGTGAAGATGGAGATGACACATAATCTGTTGAATCCAACTCCCACAATACATCGCTAAAATCCCAATCCCCAGTTGAATGTTTGGGTGTTTTCCTCAACTTGACCATCCCTCACTGTGTAAAAGTGTTAATGTTGGCGGGTCTGGATAGTTCCATCCCTCACTGTGTAAAAGTGGGAATATTGAGGGAGGACCAAAATTCCAATATTCTGTGAAGACTATTGAAATGGTTGGTGGTTTAAAAGCGCATCCCTCAGCAACCACTTGAACTTGCTCTAACACATCTTTGTCTTTTCCCCTTAAAACATATTCTGCTATCAACGAATCCTTCTCCAACTGCAAAGTCTCACTAGTAAACTTCCGATACAACTCTATCATACGCTTCATAAACCCTAAGTAATACTGCTGTTCATCAGAAGGCACTCCAAGACTTTCAAGCAACTCCATAGTCGGTTCTTCACACTCAACATGAACATCTAAGAGAGGCTTCAACCTATCTGCGAAGTCTGGTAACTGAATCTTAAAGCGCCGAGGAATAACGTTGTGATCGTATTTTTGAACTCTTCTAATCCTTCTGTGACTGAAACTTCTACGAGCCACTCCACGCTTTCTAACCATAAGAAACCTCAACTACCAAGTATTATGGCTAAAGGTTTTGAAGGATGCAGCCCAGCCTTCAATGCTGGTGCTGGAACAGTGTAATCAACCACTAAGTAAGGGGGATGAGTTCCATTCCAAGCGTGTAACAATATGTATTCATCTGTCGTTGGTTTAGTGCCTTCACGATCTGTTATTAAACGGAATTGTGTGCGTCCCGTTAGGTTGATGCTTCCCGTTAAGACACTGTGACTGTAATAGGTGTCTAAGGCTTTTCCAGCAGTGTTAAAGAAGACACCTTCATCAACTGCGCAGTCGGTCCAGTCTAAAGTTGCAGTATTTGTCCATTGGTCTTGTCCAGAGTAGAAGTGCATGTCAAAATCTACGGTGCTCAAGTCTAATATGATGGCTAGGTATAAGGTGGCTGCTGTTACGGTTGCATCATCGGGAAGAGCCGATGTGTCAAAGCTGATGAAGCCTCTCCAAAGGCTATATAGATAATAGTAAACGTGAAGTTGAACTTGTGTGCATCTAGCATAATTGGCGCTTAAGATTGCCTCTACACCAGACTGTAATAGATTAATTTCAGCAAGTGTCCACGCTACCCCAGTGAAGGGATTAGTAGTCCTAATATCAATTAGGTTCTGATAAGCGGTTCCAACGGTGTTGGTGGCTCCAACATACTCGGTTCCGTATGTTTTATATCTGTTGCGCATAAACCGAGTTCCACTTTCAGTTCTACACCTAGAGAAAAATTCAACGTGGTCAAAAGTGTAGTCGCCAAACATATCCCCTAACTGAAAAAGGTCTATTCGAGTTGACGTGTATGCTCGGATATACGTTAAGTCTTCATCAGTTACACCTTCATCAACTTCAAGATAGTGCGGGGTGGCTGGTTCATCCCATTGTTGCTTATCTCCAGCAGCACCCGGAAAAAGCAAGTCGCTTCCAAGACCCGCTTGCCTTTGACCAACATAAGAAGCAACCCCTAGATTTTTACTCTCGATTTCTATTGGGGGGTAACTGTGACCGTAACGCCAAATATACCCAGAAATGTTTTCAGCATAGAAAGTGCTTGTAGGATCATTCAAAGGGTCTTGAAAAATGATGGCACGACACTTCTTAGGGTTTTCACTATCATAAAAATGGATGCTAGTTCGAGTGCATCTGAATGGAATCCACATCTTAGGCACCTCAAAACTAATGATACCACACTTTAATCAAGACTTGCACATCATTTAACCTTAAAAAATCAAAGTCAACATTAGCATCTTCAAATCTGAGGTTGTAAGTGGCGTTTCCATCCACTTCAGACTTGACATCATGCGCATCATCGCCCCCTATAACATCACCAAACTCTCTAGTAGAGGCTGCCACAGTCCACATGTTGTCAGTTAAGGGAATAGCGATAATGTCATCTACTCCCCATGCTCCAGTAGATTTTTTGATTCTGATGTTTTGTGCGCCTTCAATGGCGTTGCTACCCCCTGCATTCGTGTTTTCTATGGCACGGACAATTAGGAAGACTAACACTTTGTCTAGGGTTGCGCCTGCTGGAAGTCCACTGATAACAACATCTGGAAGGTTAGTGTCTGCTGCTGCTGCTGGAAGGTCTATAACATCGTCTATGACTGAGAGGAAGATCATGCAGTGCATGCTCTTGTCAAGTTTAGCCTCTAAATCATCAAGCAAGTCTTTCAACGCTGATAAGCCATAGGTTGCATTGTCTAGTTTTCCTTCTATCGCATCTAAAAGAGCCTTCAACGCAGATAGACCATAAGTGCCATTGTCTAACTTAGCCTCAATAGCGTCAAGCAAAGCCTTCAAAGCGTCTAATCCAGAAGTGCCATCATCAAGTTTAGCCTCTAAAGCGTCTATCAACGCTTTCAACGCTGCAAGACCGTATGTGCCATTGTCCAGTTTGTCTTCTAAATCATCTATGAGAGACTTCAGATTTGCTAGTCCAGAGGTAGGATCGTCTAGTTTAGCCTCGATTGCATCAATTAAGGCTTTGAGTGCTGCTAATCCCCATGTGGCATTATCTAATTTGTCTTCTATGTCTTGAAGTGTAACCACGATACCTCTCACCAACTTACACTTATCATCGCAGATGTCTATTATAGTTTCCAGTTCAGAAGGGTCTAAGCCTCTGAGTGTGAACTCTGTTTTCAACGACAGTTTTTCTTTAGCGTAAGTTTGACCGTAGAATCTTAGGCAAGTAGCGAACAGTCTTCGTGCAAAAGCAGCATAGTAGAGCTGTTGTTCTCCGCTGATCCCATCAGCATCTAACTGAGCAAATATCTGTTTCTCTAGTTCATCTTGGTTGGTTAACCAGTCTTCTAGGAGCGTTGCCATTTTTGGCGCTACTTTCTTGAACCATAAAGGCACAGTTTTAGAGCGATATGTCTCAGCATACTTTGTTGTGCGCCGTAGTGTTGTGCTATGTCGTGGCTTACTCTTCTTGACTGGCACTATAATAGCACTTCTTTACATGCTTTAGCGAAAGCAACACTTAAAGGCAAAGGAATCTTTGAACGCATAGCAGAACGCATATGATAGTTAAGATGAACATAGTCAAATTCCATGTTTCTTTGAGGGCGTATATCTTGCATCATTGGAAAATTGATGTTACCCCAAAGAGTTCGTTTTCCTCGCCTACTTGTGTAGAACCTAAGAATTGGCTTCTCTTTCCAATAGTGTTCTAGGTTGCTGACATTTTCCATTAGCCAAATCTTAGGTTGTGCATCATCAACAAATTTTCTGAAGCATTCGATTAGTTTCAAGCCTTCTATTGGGTTAGGTGGTTTTCGGTTCTTGTATCCTTTGTTCGCTTGTGTTTGAGTGCTGAAATCTCTACATGGTGGGCTTCCCCAAATCACATCGAACCCTCTAAAGTTTTTGCCATCAAGAGTTCTCATATCAGCAACAATAACATCACCGAATTTCTTGCCATACCTCGCTATCTTAGGGTTAATTTCTACACCTACACATTCAAAACCTTCTTTGAAGAATCCCTCTGTTACTCCTGCCATTCCTTGAAAGGCATCTAATAAGTTCATTTCAAGTAACCTAGTAGGCTACTAGTTTAGAATAGACTTTACGGTAATCATAATCTAGGCTTTTCTCGTATGCTTTCTCAGCCTTTTCTTGACTTTCAACTTCATTTTCAATGGCATGTTGCATTGCCTCGGCTAAACTTGAGGGGTCATACTCGTGTAGTTGTGCTATTGCGCCGTTGTCCCATTTCTCCTCTTTAACATGAGTGTAGGGAAAGAGCCACGCTTCTTTCTCATTGACTATCTCATTCATGGAAGGCGCATTCACACACACTATAGGCTTCTGTGCTGCTGCTGCCTCTAAGATGGGTTCGCCAAAACCTTCTAAGAGGCTTGGAAACACGAAGATGTCACATGAAACTGTTTTTAAGGCTATTTCACGGAACGGTAACCTTCCATACTGATCTTCAACGATGAGGTTAGGAGTTTTCGCAAGCAAGAGTATCTCGTTTGGACACAGTTTATTTATCACTTCTTGCGCCCTCGCTAGTCCAGTGTGGAGGATGAAAATGTATTTGTCTGGAATCTTCTTGTGCAATAGATGTAAGGCTTTAATTAGGTGTGGCAACCCTTTCCTATGTAATGGGTTGATGTTGCTAAACAAGATTTTACGGTTAGGATACTTCTCTCTCAACCGCTTGAATCTATCATATTTTGGTATGTCCTCAAACTTGAAGTCTTCATGATTTATGCCATGAGGCACAACACCTAAAACCTTAATATCACTCTTTTCAATGCATTGTTTACACCATTCACTAGGCACAACAATACGAAGATTCTTAAGAATCTCAAAGAAGCTCATATTCATTTGGTAAGGACCATCCACAGGACCATACAGTAGGGCTGAACGACTGAACCAGGGTGCTAGTAGCCGACACGCATCATTAACGTATCTTAGCCATAAAGGTAGTAACGCTATGCCTTTGTCGAATCTTTGTTTAGGAAACTTTAAGGCTTCGCTTGTGTGGATTTTTTCTACTTCCCAACCGTTTTCTTTGAAGAGTTTTTCTATTAGAACTGCTTGGTTGTTGAAGGATGGCACGTTAACCATTGTGATTAAGCCTAACTTCATGGGGTTTTCAACTCTCCAAACTCACATGGATAATCTGTATTTAAGACTGCTGAACATAGTTTAACCTTTCGCTTTGGACAGCGATTGCCTTCTAAATGCTTACAGTCTACGCATTTCATAAAAAAATATATTGGGCGTAGCCTTATTTTTGTTTGTGGTTCAGCCTATGAAACTTTATGTAGTCATGGTTACTCTTAACTGTGTCAATTATACAGAGAGGACTTTAGGCACTTTCAAAACGGATTTGCCTCATAACTTTGTGATTGTAGATAACGCTTCAACAGATAGAACACTCATATTACTAGACAACTTAGCCAAGTTCAGCAACCAAATTCATATAAGAAATAAGCAACGTGTAAGTTTAAGTCGTGCTTGGAATCAGGGCTTAGAAGTGAGTCTCCAAGACCCAGAGTTTAAGTATGCTTACGTTATCAACAATGACATAGACTTTGAACCTTATGCAATGGATAGATTAGTCTCGTTTGTTGAGGCTCATCCAGAATACGTTATTTTGAGTGGCTTAAACACACGTGACTTCAACAAGCAAGTTGGAAAAGTAGGTGATGGATGCTGTGATTTTGGCGCTTTCTTAATCACTAAACTCTGCATAGATAAGATTGGGTTGTTTGACGAAAACTTTGTAGGCGCATACTTTGAAGATAACGATTATCATGAGCGGGTCAAAAGAGCGGGGTTGAAAAGTTGTGTCGTATGTGACGTTGGATTTTATCATCATGGAAGCAAAACACTTAAGGAAGGCTTAACTAAGGCAGACAAACAGACTCTAAGTCAAAACTATGAAAGAAATAAGGCCTACTTCAAACAGAAATGGGGGTTTCTACCTAAATAATGGCTAGGGTAGCAGTTATCCTAACAAGTTACAACCGACCTAGAATGATTCAAGACACTATTAACAGTGTTTTAAATCAAATGTGGGGAGACTTCACACTCTACATCATGGACGACAACAGCATTGAAGAAGTTAAGCAGATTCTCAGAGGCTACTTGAAGGATAGTAGAGTGAAACTATTTTTTAGTGATGTCAAAAATGAGGATAGACTTAGAACATGTCGCTATGCAGTCTTGATTAATCAAGCCCTAAAAATGGGAACAGAAGAATTTATCACCTACTTGACTGATGATGCAGGAATGTATCGCAACAAACTCTATGATATGGTTTACTGGTTTGACCATCACCTAGACTTGAACGTGTGCTACGGAGATCAACACATCATACAAAACGGAAAAGTAATAGGAACCAGAGGGAAATATGGAATAGTAATCAACCCCGGCGGCGCATTAGACCACAGTCAAATAATGTTTCGAAGAAGGGTACTAGAGAAAGTGGGCTATTGGACAGAGGATATGAGTCATCCAGCAGATAAGGATGCGGTTTGGTTCACTGAGTTGATGTTTAAAGGCTACAAGTTTTATCCAGTAGGTAAAGTGACTGACTGGCTAGTCTATCATTCAAAAATGTTCGGACACACAATTAGAAGTGGTAGACAACAAGAAATCTTAGATGGTAGCCTAAGAGAATAAGATTAGATTGTTGAGACTTCGAATGTGTTAAGATCAGCCTCTTTAAAACCAGTGGGTTTCAAAGCCTTAATGAAAACTCCTAGTTCACAACGATCTCTTTCAAGCGCTACTATCATCATATCTCCAAAAATAACTTTAAAATCGCTTTCAGTGAATCGCCAATAATCAGAGGGGTAAGGTTCAAATCTAAACCCAGGACTACGAGTGGTTAAGAGCAAGATGCCATTAGGCTTCAAAACGTGCTTGATGTTGTGAACGATTTTTTTCCAATTGTAGATGTGTTCTAAGGCCTCTGTTGAAACAACCATATCGAAGCGTTCAAGTCCAAACCTTTCTAGGATGTCGTAGGCATCACAGATCAAGTCAACTCCTTTACCATTTTGAATGTCAATGCCGATGTATTCTTTGGGTTGCATAGCAACTATTATAGGGCGTGTGCTACCGTTTACATCCCTAGAACCCACTTCCAAAACGCTTTTTCCAATAATCTCCTCTCTCTTAAGAACTCTCCGAGCAAATTCTAGGCAGCAACCGTTACACATGGTTTTTCACACCTTCCACGCTTGAACGCAAAGACTATAAATTCTTTCTCTAGGTTCTGTCTCATACTCTGTTAATCTACTCGTGTTTTTAAAGCCCACTGCTTGTAAACATTTTGTTAACCTATAGTAGTCAAACGCTGTTCTATGAAAATCGTGTTTGTGTGTTCCTCTTCCAAAGAGACAGTCTACAACAGCATCTTCGTAACCGTGACCTTCAAAGACTCCCTTAAACACTCCATCAAAGCCTCCACGTAAATACTTGTCAACTATCACCTGAAAATTTGGACAGATCGTTATGAGACTACTATTTGGCATGAGAACTCGATAACACTCTAGTAAGAAGGATTGAACCTCAGTCTTACACAAATGTTCTATGAAATGACTGCTAAGTATGCCATTGACGCTGCTATCTCTTAGGGGTAAGAAACACGCATGAGCAACAACATCAACAGTATTTGACCTTTCCAAATCAATGTTTAAGTCATAGTTGGGTCTACGAACCTCACCAGCACCAATTTCTAGGAAAACCATTTAGACAACTTTGTTATGGTTAGTAATAGTAGTATTCCCAGAGGTCGCATCCACACTGATTAGCCAACAAAATTAACAGGTTGCTAACTAGACCTTTTGAAAGCCATCGTTGATAAGTGTTGTAACATTCGTTCTTGCGTGTCTGATCCGTGAAGTTTCTGCAGATGCGGCAGAACTCACGCTTAGCATCCAAGTAGAATGGAATCTCATTAGACGGCACACCATTAGGCTCAAGAATCTGAGTTTTAGCCTCTTCCTCTTCTGGAACAAGAATCCCTTGCATAGTCTCATGTAAAGCCTTCGCTGGAGTAGCGTAAGCGTTGAACCTTTTTTCTGCAACTGAACCATCTATCTTAGCCTTAAACTTCATTCGTCGCCAATATTGGCTACGCCCTACACGTCCTGCCAACTTAGTCACCACTGAATAGGATAAGATAGAAAAAGGGATAAGGGTTTTGGTTGTTGGTTAACCTACTTAGGCTGCTGGGTACCCTGCGATGCTTGTTCCACAGAGGGCTGCGATCTGAGAGAGGAGTGTTGGGTTTAGTCCTCGGTTCCACCACACTTGATATTTGTAGAAGACTTCGTTGGTTCTTGTGGCTTCTAGGTGTTTCTTCCCTATCTTGTAACACTGCCTCGCAAAGCATATGTACATAGGGGTTTGAACGACTGAAACACCCTGCTCTTCCAAGATGATCTTAGCCTTCCTCTCGACTTCGCTGAGTTCGGCAGCCTTAGCCTGCATCTGTTCAACCATGCCGTCTCGTTGAGCAGCAAAGCGAGCACTTACGACTGTGGCATCCATCTTTAAATCGTATTTGCGGGCTCGTAAAATCGGATCACGAGTCATCTTTTATCGCCTTAGAATTGTAGTTGTGTTCTACAGATTTAAGTCTTATGACTTCAGATAGGTTATGAACCCTACAGGTAGGCCTCTAAGCAATGTGCTAAATTGTTGTTTTAGGCTTTTTTTGTGCCTTCCAAACAGTGTAACTTAATTTTATCAAGTGTCCTATCGACCCTTCTATAGCAAAAATGTATCTTTCAAACTCGTAACTGTTGACTGGATGTTTATCTAGGCAAATCATCGCTTCAATCACTAACTTAGCGATGCGCCTAAGCGAATCTGGAATAAATCGCTCTGCCTCTTCAGGTGTGTAACTCATGGTAGCCTATAAGGGCTTAAGGAGATTTATGTATTATTACCATGTTGTCAATGAGATCAAGAATGTTTGAGTCTAGGTTTCTTCTTTCCCAACGATCCCTTAGAATCTGGTGTTCACGGATTAAGTCTACCATGAAGGTGTATTGTTTTTGTGTGCGGTCTAGTTCTCGTGCATACGCTAAGTAGGATGGATGCCAATCTGAGTAGATGCCTTGTTCATTCAGTAGTGTTGACACTTTCTCGTCAAAAAGACTTAGTTTTCCTTGTGCTATGGCTGCGTGGAGTTGCGTATCTTTTTCTATGCGACGTATCAAAGGGGTTAATCTGATGTGGCTGAGCATTCTTTTGTATTTTTTGATTGCTTCTTCAAGCCAATCTGGAGAAGGAAATGGAGAAGGCAATTTCCATGTCACTCTGCTGTTTTTGTTTGAATCATCGTTAAGTAAGTTTCCTTATATGAGTTTGCTGTCGCTAAGTATGCTTGCCACTCATTATAAGCTCGTAGTAAATCCCTATAGATAGTTGTGGACCACGCTACTAGGTTAGCTAAATTCTGAATTTCCTCTCGAACAACATCATTGTATGTGTATTTAATCTTGACTACTCCAGACTCCTTAGTAAGACCATAGGGGCGCTCATAATGATAGGTAGGCAGTGGTTCAACGATTTTAACATCTATTTCAGTGACTTCGCATTTGTTGACCCCATACTCTTCGCTAGGATAGATCACCATGTCATGAACTTTAACGTCCTTCCAATCCTCAGACTTCATTTAGGTCTTCTCTCCACATTTAGGACATTGATAGCCCGACCAATTTGGAACAATCATGGGCAGCCCAACATACCCGCATTTAGGACACCGCCATAATCCGATACGAGTCTCAATAACTCCCTCAGACTTCATTCAAGTTCCACTCCCATTTTCTGAAGCATAACCAATATCCATTTAAGGCGAAACTTAGTAATAGGTTTACAGTTATCAGCGTAGAGTAGAAGTAAGATAGCATCTCGAATCTTCATTTTCTCACTCGATGATAAAATACCAATGTGACGCCAACTCGCCTATTGGCAACCTTTTCCCATTTTCAGTGTGATCTTCTGTTTGTGGAAACCACAGTTTACGTGTTGGGAAGGCTTGTTTTGCACTGCTGATTATGGCTTCTCTAGTGGTTGGGACAGGCTCGATTTCATGGAATCGGTCAATGGCTACTTTGCGTTGGAACCCATCTTTTGTTGGTTTGTCACCTTTAGCATCTACTATCACACATAATGGAGAGTCTAGCCAAACTACTACGTTGGATTGTTCTGGGTTTTTTGCTGAGTCTCGGAGGTTACATAAGTAACACATGTTTTTTTTCTCCCTTTAAAGATGAAAGAAGATGTCAAGTATAGGTGGCGTTCCCTCATAAACTTGCGCACACTTAAAGTATTTGCTAATCACAGTTATCTTTTTTTCATGTGGATAAATAGATGCTATGAAAAGGTCACCTTCCCAAACCTCTATAACTTGACGGTTTCCCTCAATTTCCTTAGAAAGCCTAAACTGTAGCATTTATTTTATCATCTCTTCTAGTTTGTTTGTTGTTTCTATGAATCTTCTGCCTTTATCAGTTACTTGGTAGCCCGCCTCACAGGGTTCAATCATGGACGTGCGTAGTAAAGCCTTAAAGATTTCTTGATACAAGTCTCCATCGAGACGTAGATCATAGTAGATGCTAGTTTTCTTTGGGTTTTTGTCTATGGCTAAGAGGGCATTCTTGAGTAACTGCATTCGATTACGTTTCATATAGAATGTTTAGAAGTGTGGTCTATAAAAAGGTTATGGAAAAGAAAAAAGTTAGGGTTTTTTGATTAAGTTGTGTATGTTTTCTCTGCCTCTCATGTCTGCGATCTGTGCCAATGATATTGCTATGTGAACCCAAACGCATTTTTGGAGTTTCCGATTAAACCACCAGCACCGTTCCTTTTCACAATCGTTCCATTCGTCTTCTTTTGCGGTTGCTATGCTCAACAGAGGACAAATCTTAGGCGGTTCCTCAACCTTCTCTTCACGCTTTATGAAAGACCTATCTACGATTCTGAATGGTAACTTGTCTTCTTTCGCAAGCCTAACACACTTTGGACATAACTTGAATCTTGCGCCTGTTCCAGATTTCTTTATCCATACTTCATAGCTTTTCACGGTTTCGTCTTTTGTCTCACAATTCTCACACTCTTCAATTCCTGTCATGTTATCACCTCGCTTCTTTTCCGTTTTTGACATCTTGCTCAACCTTCCAGATCAAGTTATGCACAATGTTTAAGTCACGAATGTAACTCATACACTTCATCATACTCTTTTCTCCAGCAGACTTAATCAATGATTTTTCTATACTGAACCTGATCTTCTGCAAAGACACTAGTAAGGCGATTTGATGTTCTTGTTCGTTGAGTTGATCCTCGGCTTTGACGGTTTGTAAGAATGGTGCTGGAACATGCGCTCTTCTAAGTTCTATGACAAAGTCGTTGACTTCTCGGCGGTGACTCCAACTCTGACAAGCATTCAATGTTAATCACCTTTTTTGCATGATGAACCCGCATTTCTGACAAATCCAAGCGTTACCAATCGAAATCATGAGGTCGGCGCAGACTGGACAAATTTCTAGGAACCTCATAGTCTAATCACCAAGCCGCATCTTCCACACACTATGATGCCATCTATAGCGAACACTCTTAGGTAGCCATTCCTATGACATCTTGGACAAGTCATTTTAATCCCTCAGTCTCCTCTCCTTTCATGCTCCATCATTGCTAGTATGACTTCTATGTCTCGGCGTTGCAACGTCAACTCAGCATAACCCTTCGCCGTTAGACTATACTGTTTCTGAGGGCGACCATTTCCAAAGTTCCATGCTGATTTGATGAACCCTAGTTCTTCCAGTTGATTAAGCAGTGGATACATTGTGCTCGGTCCAAAGTAAACTCGGTATTTTTTTCGCACAAGTTTAATGAGCTCGTAGCCATGTTTAGGTGACTCTGTTAAGGCCTTAAGAATCACGTGGTCTAGCATGCCTTTCACGATCTTCTTAGCAAAATGGTTACTCATTCAGAACGCCCCCGACATGACAAGCCAAACAGCAACGGCACCGACAACAAAGACCACTCCCAGAAGGAAGCAGCCAAACGCAACCTTAACACCATTCATTCTCTTTTAACCCCCATTTTCCAAATAGCCATGTCGTAACCGCAACTTGGACACTTCACATATATCCAGACCTTTTCATCTTCGCCCTTGATTTTCCAGCCTGCATCGTGTTTTTTGTAGTAAACTAATGGTTCATCTTTGAGGTCATATCCGCAAAGACACTTTGTATCTGTAAACTGCTTTCTGAATCTCTGTGCTTCCTCTTCAGGTAGGTAAAACTCGTAGGACTCATCTATTTTCGCCTTGTCTTTTTTTCTCTTACTTTGTGGATTTCCTAAACCATGAAAAGCACCATGACATCGGCATACACAGACTTTCTCTTTGGCAGTGTAACAAGCTTCGCAACATTCATAATCTTCTTTTCCGCTTCCGATTTTAGGAGTGAGAACTTTTCCGAATAGGTTTGTTTGCTTCATCTATTTCAAAGCCTCCAAAACCTCTTTTTGACAAGCCAAACAAAGGTCTTTAGTCAAATGCTCGTAGCGTTCACAACTGATCTTAGCATCCTTGAAACTATAGCAGCAAGCAGGATACACACCAAAGTTCTGCACTAGAAGATGTCTAGCAATCTGTCTCTGAGCGCTATTGCCTGATTTTACCCTTTCGAATATGCTTGTCATTTTTTATCATACCTCCCAAAAAAAAGGGGGAAACTAATCCTCCTCCGCATCTGCAAAGTAGCTTTGAATCTCTGGGTCAATTTTTCTCGGCAAACCACTGGGAAACATCCGATCCATTGACACATCTTGCTCGTAAATTTCGTATGCACTTAAGCGTTCTTCAACCGCATTTTCAAAGGTCTTTGTAGATAACTCATCATTCAGCCAAGCATCAACGGTTTCTTGTCGATCCAAACGCTCTCGATCCTCAATGTCTTCTTGCCAAGAGGAGGCAACTTTAATGTTTATTTTTCCCTTCATTCTGCGACACCTACTTACATATATCGTATATCGTAATATATAAACGTTGTTGAACACACCTTCCAACAAACCACAAACCAAAAACATATAGGCATGTACGTCGCAAACCTTCTTTGAGTGAGTGCTAGCGTAAGTTTTGAAGAACTCTATCCCTTCTCTCTTACGACACCTCTAGCACCACTCACCACAACAAACAGGAACAACACTTATAACCAACCAAAACAACAACAACAAGCCCTAATCCACTCGGTCAGTGGAAGTGAGAGAGAGACCAACTCTCACTAGGGCAGAGCTCAACCACAAAAACAAGCCATTGACTACACATAGAACAATCTACCATACATCTTTTTAAAGCACAAAAACAACCACAACAACAAGGAAGAAACAAAATGACAGAAGAAAAAGAACCCCTACCATTCTGCCCATTCACAAAAACAAAATGTAGAAAAGACTGCATATTCCTAACCTACATACCAGAACACAAAACACAAACATGCTTAATACGTGAATGGCTAAACTACCACCAACACGCATAACCAACCACCAACAACAACAGAACAAACCATTGACCAACACTAGAACAATCTTCCATACATCTTTTTAAGTTACAAAAACAAACACAAGCCTATGAACTACATATTTAATTTTGGACTTGGCATACTCTTAGGAATCCTCTTCCACAGAAAACAAAACAAACTCCTAGCCTTAACAATTTTAATACTTTCAACACTCCTTTTCACCCTACTCGCAACCTTCCCAGAAACAACATCACAACTAACACTAAACCTCAACATTCTCACAGCAACCATCTTCACATGGATAGGCATACCACACGGCATCGCAACCAGCATCATCTACAACAAACTAACAACTAAACAAAAATAAACCATTGACTTCTAACCTATTAGGTAGGTGCTCAACGGACTCACCGGGGCGCCAGAGTCGTCACCGATCAAGTCGCCCTTGGCGATGCTCACGGACTTGTTGAACTGTTCTTCTGTTCTACACCAAAAGGCGACGCTGAAACAGTCTCAAAAACAATCGCTGAAACAAACCCTAAACCAAACCTTAAACACTCCACAACACAACTGCCTAATTGTTCAACACTTCCGAAATGGTTAAGGTCGAGTTTAGGAACTGTTTTTGAGACAACCAATGAAAGTGAACCTAGAGGATTCTAGACAAGCAACAGTAACACACTCTCAACTCAAGTCTTCAACTCACACTCCACGCAACGCTAAGAATATCATACAATACATAGAATGCTCCTTAACATACTCCATCTTACTATCCTATAATGATGGCGTGTTATGTGGTGGGTAGAGAGGGGTGTTGGTTAGGTTATGTAGTTTTTTGTTTCTGGTTGTAGTAGTTCTAGTAGTATCTGTGTGCATAGGTTTTTGACTTCTTCTAGTGTTTGGTGGTGTTGTTCTGGTGTGATTAGTGGTTGATGTCCTTTTTTGAAGTATAGTTTGATTCCATGATGAGTTATTGTGAAGTGGTCTACTCCTAGTTTGTCTAGCATTTCGCTCTTGTAGTTTCCTTTTAGAGTTTTCTTTGTCCAATTTCCAGATTTTTTCCGCATGGTTGTTTTTCCTTGTCAGATTTTCTGTCAGAAAAAGTGTGGTTATTTTTGTAGGTGAAGTTTCACTTCTGTGTTGAGGTTGGCGGCTATTCTTGGAAGTTTGAAACTTTTGTAGATGATTTTCACATCTTTCTTGCTGAGGATAACTCTTATAGATTCTCCGCAGTGGGGACAGTTACCTATCATTCCGACATGAGTAGGTGTTGTGTTCATAGTTTGGTGTTGAGCCATAGTTGATAACGCTTCATTCCTTCGTGGTAGCCATACTTGCTGATGAGCCATGTCTTGAAGGGTTTAGGTTGCTTGCTCAGATTTTTCCGCCTTCAGGCGTTGGCGTGCCTATTAGGGTCCAGTCAGCTTGTTCTATGTTGCCCGCAGCCTTAGCCTCATTCAGTTTCTGTAGAATAATGTCTCTAACAGTGTTTTTCTTAGCGGTGCCTTTAATCTGAATGGTTACAGTCATAGAGTAACTAAATTCTTGGGTTTCCATTCAATCACCTATGGGAACGCAACTAGGGTTATTCCAAAGAGGGCGGCGATGGCTATTAAATGTGTCGGATCGCAACCGCGTCTAAGCCATTTTGACGCTACTAATTCTGCTTCCATGCGTAGGCTTACTCCAGTGAAGGCTCGGCTTTTACCCCACAACTCCATCGCATAATTCATGTACCTATGCTGATCTATAGTGTACATGCCTAATGGTTCCAAATAGTCTTTGACATGCCTCTCTATTTCTTCTTGCTGAGCGTAGGCGGCGTGGACTTGTTCAACCATGTAAGGCTTATACTCTGTGATTCTTTGGTTGACGACTGAGCCATCCCATTTAGAGTTGAATTTGTTGGTTCTAGTGGATGCTGATCTAACCATAAGGTTTCCTCTCAAATAAGATGGGGGGAACTATTATAAAAATAGTGGGTAACGACTAACAAAGAAGATAAGGAAACCCACTAGGATTAAGATGATGCTCCATCGAAACCCATCTATGAAACAGTGTAGTTTAAAGTCTGGGTCTGGAAAAATCATCCATGAGATTACGCCTTCTGGTTTCGGCGGCGGAGTCCATTCTGAGTATAACGCTATGACTCCAGACAGTATTGCATGTGATATGCCAACTATGAAGAGACTAACTCCAATTATTTTCGTGATTTCCCTTTTATTCAAGTTAATACAACCTTTCTGTTAAAGCCCATGTGCCTGCATGTCCATTGTTGATGTAACACTCATACCAATAGGAAGTAAAGATGCGCACTTGATACTTCATGACACTGACTGGGGTTATGCTATCCCAGTTATAAGTTACTCCGTTTAACTGGAACTGCATGTTCTGAAAAACTCCATTGAGCGTGTTGTTATAGCTGACGCTTTCACCTATTCCTTCGTAACCGTGTGGAATGGCAACAACAGTTCGCCAAACACCTTCTCTTTTACCATTAATCTGGACGTAGTAGATGCAATCATTTAGTCTCTCCAAAGCAAACGTGTATGTTTCGCCTAGGAGACATTCAAACATCACCCAAAGATAGTAATACTGTCCTCTAATGAATCCGTCAGTGTAAACATAACATCCAGATGTGTTATGATAGATTCCGACTGCGACGAAATCGGACTGACATCCAACGCCTATGAAGAAATCAATGAACTCTTCACAGACTTTGTTGTCACCAACTCTGACAGTGCCGATTAACATATCCGCATCTCCGATTCTTGCTATCGCTCCACTGTAGAACTGAATGTATTCTTCAGAAATTGTAAAATTTAGGTCGGAGTCAAGTATCGGCTTCGTAATCTGCCGATCTACATCTGTTTCAACATACCGAGAGTCACGCAAAATCTCTGGTGATGTAACAACTCTAGGAATCAGCATTAGTGTTAAGATTATGATGAGGGTTAGGGAACTAAGCCTGCTGAACGTCAGAGAGAGGAAGTTGCGAGAACTCACTGTTGCCTAGCCCCTAACCTTTCTCACTCTACCAGAGTAACTATTAATAACCTTTGAGCGGTGTTGACGTGAATCATAACTTTCTGTGAGTTGCCTTTCTCTAGTCTACTGAAGGGAAACTGACTATCTCTCGTTAATTCTACTGGAATGTAGAGTAGCATGATACCATTCTTTCTACGATATAAGGTGCCTTCCTTACTCAAAACCATCTACCGACTCACTTCTCCTTCTTTGGCGGTTTACGATTAATGAACTGTTGTCTGTCGCCACTAAACGTGTATTCCCACTCACC
>Ga0315306_10000513_pt1 | contig 18738 bp, 13 predicted proteins | sample TDP1_MG_FD_203803 | JGI IMG/M metagenome (GOLD analysis project Ga0315306, IMG submission 203803) | Freshwater sediment microbial communities from Lake Towuti, South Sulawesi, Indonesia - TDP1 | ecosystem: Environmental > Aquatic > Freshwater > Lake > Sediment | place: Indonesia: South Sulawesi... | reverse complement strand
TAAAACGACTCTATTACGTAGCCTTTTGGAATAGCAGAAACAATAGTGGCGCCCTTTCGGAACACTATCCTCTGAACGTGTTTGGTGTTCCAGGCGAAGTTGCTGCAGTAGCCGTTCTTCTTCATGACGTTGACAGTTGACACTCCTTTAACTGCCACCTCAAACTTTTTCGCTTCTCCTTCCTTGACTCGTTCAAAGAAGGCTGAATAGAAGTACTCGCCTCTTCTGTTCTCCGCGAGGATTCCGACAAGTTTGTTTCCCTTAGCCGACAGCATGGAGGGTCTAAATAGTGTGCTGAATATTTCGACCTTCTTGATTCGTGAATCCACTTTGACTGCGTCTTCTCCGATAACAACCTCTTCGACAACATGAAGTTCTTCTGGACCTTTCGCACCGACTATCTCGGTCCATTCTACGAAGGGCCACCAAGTCTTTGTCATATTTCATCCGAGCATGTCTCTTCTTTCAAAACTCAAATAAGCATTGCGACAATACAACCCTACACGGTGAAATCCCAGATTTGCTTACTAAACTGAAAGAGCGAATTCAGTTGTTGATGGTGGGTGAAGCCAGAATAGCCCGCAGACTAGGGTTGACGCCGAATCAAGTGAGCGCTCTCGGAATAATTTTGGCGCTGCTGTCGGCGCTGACCTATTGGAAGTGGCATTCTCTGGCTGCCTTCTTTCAGGTAGCCGCTCCAATTCTGCTTCTGGCTTCTGGCTTCTGCGACGCCCTAGACGGGGTTCTCGCAAGACTTTCGGGAGCATCCACGGTTTTTGGTGGCTTCCTCGACTCCATTCTCGATCGCTACGCCGACGCTATCGTGCTGGTAGGCGTCATTGCTGGCGGATTGCTTCGCGACCCCTTCTGGGGAATCTTAGCCATAATAGGCTCGATAATGGTGAGCTACAGCCGAGCGAGGGCGGAGGCTGCCGGGGTGAAGATGGAGACGGTTGGCTTAGCCGAGCGCGCCGAGCGCATAATAATCCTAGCCTTCGCCAGTTTCCTCAACCTCTTCTGGATAGACGGGCTGTTCTGGGGTGTCATTGTCTTAGCCCTCCTGACAAACCTGACGGTGCTTCAGCGCGTGTTCCATTTTAAGGATATGGCTTCGAAAAAGAAGGAAACCGTGGGAGTAGTCTAGAAGGGTCTTCTTCTCCAGGGTCGTCTCCGTTCGTCTCGAGCCCGAACCTTCACAACTCCACGGTGAACGGCGCAGGACACGCAGTAGTACTTGGTCTGATAGTGACTCGGGATGTAGGCGCCCCTCTGACGGAGCTCCCTCGCCAAGGTGGGGTCAACCAGAGTGACCGGGCGTGAAATCTTCTTCGCCTTGTCCACCGGAACTAATGCGCCGCACGCGCTGCACTGAACCAAGTCGCCTCTTCCCTTGCCTCCCTTCGACCTTCCCCTGCTCTTTCTCTTGACTGGCACGTTCTTCGCATCCTCATGTTATGGTTATTGTAAAGCGGATTGACATCGCTCTTATATGTCTTTTCTAGGCTTGATAGGTGGAGAGAATGGCTATGTCGGTTTTGACGAACGCCTACATTGCTTTGTTGTATTACATCAATTTTTGCATTGTCTTTCAATTTTCACTCAGATCGAAAAGAATATTATCTAACATTGAGGGAGTTGTTGGTGTAAAAATTACATCTTTGTTTTCTGGACGCTAATTCCTGTAGCACTTTCTTTGGGTTTAGATTCGAATCTTACATGGCTTCTTCTTCCCCGGTTAGAGGATTTAATCTGGATTGTCCTAGCATTTTTCACGTCTTTTCTTGTATCTCTTCCTGAAACATGGTATCGAATCAGAATCCTAAAGGATGAGGCTCTTATTCAGCGCTTAAAAAAGCACAGAATTACCGTTCAAGAGCGTTTATTGGAGTTGCGGGATCAGGTCTATTACATAGGTCTTCCAGAGGAGTTCATTTCGAGGGGGTTTCTGTTAACGTTCCTTATTCCCGCGGCGGGAGGTCTGATAGCAGCTTTAATCTCGGGCGTAAGCTTTGGGATATTTCACTTGGCTGCACGAAACCATCACGACTTGCCAAAAGCCTTTGCCACGGCACTCACAGGACTCATTCTAGCATTTTCGTTTGTGTACACGGGCAGTGTATGGATACCCGTAACTGTGCATATACTTCTCAACATGTCTGCAACACCGTTACTAAAAACCATAGTCCCTAAAACAAAAGGGCAAGTATAGAATGAGATTGTGTGAAGCGCGAGAAATCCAGAATGTTCGACTTGGTCACTGTTGGGCACTTCTCCATCGACACCATAACTGTACCGAACACGACTTCTCCAAAGCGTGTGTTAGGCGGGCCTCCCACATATGTCTCTTTGGCTGCGGCTAGACTTGGCGCTCGCGTGTCTGTGATTTCCAAGGTGGGCGAGGGCTTCCCCAACCGTTATGTTGAGTGGCTGAAAGCCAATGGAGTGGGCGTGTCTTGGTTGCAGCGAGTCAAGGGTGCTTTCACAACGGAGTTCGTTTTAGATTATGCGGACTTCAAGAGAAGGCTTCGGTTGAAAAGCCGTGCACCCAGTATCTCTTTGGAAGACATACCTGCTTCTCTGCGAGCCAGAGCCATCCATGTGGCACCCATCGCCAACGAAATAAACCCGGATGTTATCAATGAACTGAGAGAACGAACGAAACTTCTGTCACTCGACCCCCAAGGCTTCGTGCGCTCCTTCGACAAGCAAGGAAACGTGCGCCTAAGGCGATGGGAAGGACAACGAGTGCTCGAGCATACAAACGTGTACAAGTCGTCGACCGAAGAAATCGAGATGGTGACTGGGCTGAAAAATCTGAGGTCAGCCGTGAAACTCATTCGCAATTTAGGCGTTAAAGTGGTCTTGGTGACGAAGGGCGTGAGAGGCTCAGTTCTGTTGTCTGAGAACGTGTTTTGCGACGTTCCAGCCTGCAGGTCTAGGGTTGTTTTGGACCCGACTGGTGCCGGCGACGCCTACATCGGCGCTTTTCTCGCGGAATACGTGAGGGGCAAAGAGCCTCAGTGGTGTGCTTGCGTCGGAGCTGCTGCAGCCTCCTTCGTGGTGGAGGAGGTTGGACCAGCAGTTTTCGGCGAGAGAGAAGAGACACATGCCAGAGCGAGAGAGATTTATGAAAAAGGAATTAAGCGTTCGATGACTAAGTAATGATGTTCTGGAGGGGTTTCTTTGGGGCGTGTTGCAAAAGGCGTGAAGTGCAGCGTGACGGGATGCGGCAACGATGCTGTGCGCTCGCTGCCAACAGAGAAAGTGGCTGCCGCTGGGTTGAAGGTCAGCGAATCGAGGCGAGCCTATCTCTGTAAGCAACATTACAAGGAGTTCAAGAAAGAGACAAAAAAAGACCGCCAGCTGGAGAAGTGGAGGCTGGGCGCTCCCTAAACAAACGCAAGACTAATCTGAAGACGCATGTTCTTATTTGTAAGGTTGCGGTGAACCGCGCCTTCTGTAACCAGCCATGAGAAGTGACCCAAAATGAGAATCCTTCAACTGCACTCCGACTTCATAGAATACAGAGCCATAAAGAAGGAGGTAGCCATAGCCGAAGAAACCGACAAGAAGCCGCACAGGCTGGAAGAGGTCGTTGTGCTGTTCACCTGCGTTGAGGCGGGCGACAACGAATCAGTAGCCAAACGGGCTGTGGAAGAAGTTAAGTCTTCCCTACAAGTGTTGAAGACGAACAAGATTCTGATATACCCATACGCCCACCTGAGCAGCAACCTAGCCAAACCAGCAGCAGCCCTTCAGGTCCTAAAAACCATGGAAAAACACGCCAGAGACAAAGGAATAGAAACCTACAGAACCCCGTTCGGCTGGTGCAAACAGTTCGCCCTCTCCATCAAGGGACACCCGCTCGCCGAGCAGTCTAAAGTTGTGCTGCCAACCGAGGTCGAGAGGAAAGAAGAGAAGAAACCCGAGTGGAAGATTCCCAGGCCAGAATACCTGATACTAACACTCGACGGCGAGACCGTTCCACCCGAGAAATACAACTTCAAAGAGAAGGACGAAGACCTCCGCATTCTCGTTGAGAAGGAAGTCTTCAAGAAAGAGGCTGCGGGCGGAGAGCCGAGGCTCATCGGGATACTAAAGAGATTCGGATTCGAGTGGGAACCCAGCTCCGACTCAGGGCACATGCGCTACGGACCAAAAGCCGCCCTGATGGTTGACTTGGTCAGCGACTACTCCTGGCAGAGCGTCAACGAGATCGGCATCCCCAGCTTCTCCATCAAGGGAACAAATCTCTTCAACCTGAGTGTTCCAGCCATCCGAGAGCACGCGGATCTCTTCGGCGAACGACTCTACACAGTCAGGGTCGACAACGAAGAATATGTTCTGAAATACGCCGCCTGCTTCCAACAGTTCTCCATGCTGAAAGACTGGCTGATAAGCTACAGGCAGATACCCTTCGGAATGTTCGAGATCGCCGACAGCTACAGGCTTGAGCAGTCGGGTGAGTGCCTGCTCGGCTTCCGACTGAGGAGGTTCTACATGCCCGACTACCACGTCTTCTGCAGAGACTTGAAACACGCCGAAGAGATGACAGTAAAAGTGCATGGGAAGATCTACGAAAAAGCCAGAGAACTCGGAAACGAGTACGTTTCACTCTACAACCTTACCAAGAGCTTCTTCGAAAAGAACAGGAGCTTCCTCAGACAGATGCTTAAAATTGAGAGGAAGCCTGTTCTGCTGCACTTCGTTCCCGAGGGCAAGTACTACTGGGTCATAAACGTCGAGCACCACATAACCGACGAGTTGAAGAGGTCGAGGGAGATAGCCACGGTTCAAATCGACGTCGGCAACGCCAAGAGATTCGGAATCAAATACGTCGACGAGAACAGAAAGGAGGTCTACCCGCCCATCTTGCACACCGCTGTTTTGGGCGGGATAGAACGCTACCTGTACACCCTGTTTGACGCCGCACTAAAACAGAAAACCCCCTACCTACCCCTGTGGCTGACGCCCATCCAAGTGCGAGTCATCCCAATCTCAGACAAGTTTCTCAAACACGCCGAACAGATAGCCGACGAACTGGAGAAGAAATGCGTGCGCGTCGACCTGGACGACAGACAGTTGACTCTGCCGAAGAGGGTCAGGGAAGCCGAGACAGAGTGGATAAACTACGTGATTGTGGTGGGGCAGAAGGAAGTCGACTCTGGGGTTCTTCCAGTCCGAGATAGGAAGGCTGGAAAGATCAGGAGGATGCGCCTTCAACGATTGGTGAACGAGATGAAAAAGCAGACGGAGGGCAAGCCTCCCAGAGCTTCGACTCTGCCGAGGCATTTGTCCGACAGGCCACAGTTTTAGCATGTGGCAGTCGATTTTATTCCGATTCAGATTTAGAATACATAGCTTTACACATGATACATACTCCACATTCATACGAGTTAAATACGATTGGCGCTGAAGATTTCCACGCTGAAAAAAGAAAGGCGTCGTGCTTTCCTTGACTGCTCCGACTCATGACGAATCAAGGGCTACTGGTTTAGAGTCTGTTCTTAGGAGACTCGTTCTGGCAACTCTCTCCTTCTTGGGGGTAGGCTATGTTCTGGTCGACGCTCCTATAATCCTCTTGCTCGCTCAAGCCCTCTTTCAGATTCCGATTTCTTCGCAGCAGAACATCGCGGTTTTGTCGGGCAGAATAATGTTTCTGATGGCTGCAGTTGTCTTGGCGCTTGTGGGCTTCTTATTCATTCTAAGTGGTGTGCAATTCTACGAGAGAAGTTCTGTCAGGGGCGTGGCGTTTCTCAGCGTCCTCCTATCTTGTTTTTATCTGCTGTGCCTCGGCGTTGGAGCCACTCTGCTTCTCTCGGCAATTGCGCTCAACACAGTGCTGCTGATTCTTAGCCCTATACTAACGATGGTTGGCGCCGCAGCCTACATGGTGCCTTCTCGCAGATTTCAGCTCACCGGTTCTGTTCTCTGCGTGGTGAGTGGGGTTCTTTTGGCAATCGGCATTACTAGCACGCCTGTTCTCGACCTCGCCTTTGGCTGGGGGATTCCCTTCAACGGACCTTTCATGTCCATGGTGACGTTGGAAAGCGTTGTAGTCGTTGTGGGTCCAACAGCCGCTTTTGTGAACTCGGTCTTTTCCGACCGCCGAGAGCACAGACCTCTGACGCACATTTTCCCATTAATCGTGGCGTTGGTTTATGGAATCGGCTTGTTCATCGGCTCGCTGGTTCTCTCCTTCAGTTTTTGGGACCTGATATGGAAGTCGCCTTGGGGGGGTCCGTTCCACGGCTTGTCCAACTGGGCTATGAGCGTTGTGGGTTTCTGGAGCGCCAGCCTCGTTCTCCTCGACGTAGGAGGCATAATTCTTATAGTGACGTCGTGTTTGGGCTTCGTCTTCGTGGCGCGAGAATACGTGCAACTATAGTTTTTACGTGTGAAAATCTTCGAGTTTTGTTTTGCAAAAGACATAAAAGCATAGGGAAGAGTGCATACACTATTCTACACCGAGGGACATAGCATGGAGAAGAAGGAGCTGAATATCTACATCGACGGAAGGTTTTACCCCAAATCAGAGGCAAAGGTCTCGGTTTACGACCACGGGTTGCTATATGGCGACGGTGTTTTCGAGGGAATACGCGCCTACGGCGGCGTGGTCTTCAAACTCAAGGAGCACATCGACAGACTTTACACGTCGGCGCACACAATCATGCTGCAGGTACCGTTGAGGAAGGACCAGATGACAAAGGCGGTTCTGGATACGCTCAAGAAGAACGGGCTCAGAGACGCCTACATCCGTCTTGTGGTCACACGGGGGGTAGGCGATTTAGGACTAGATCCGAGGAAGTGCTCCAAAGCCACGGTTATCGTCGTCACTGAACCCACGGTTACACTTCACTCTAAAGAGAAGAAGGAGAAGGGCATAACCGCAATGATAGCCTGGGTCAAACGAGACCCCGTAGACGCAACGTCACACGAGGTGAAGTCACTTAATTACCTAAACAGCGTCCTCGCAAAAATCGAATCAAACACTGCAGGTGTTGACGAGGCTATCTGTCTGGACAAGACGGGATTTGTGTGCGAGGGGGTAGCCGAAAACGTCTTCATTGTGAGGGACGGCAGAGTGGTCACGCCGCCCACCTCAACAGGTGCTCTGCACGGGATAACACGCGCTGTCGTTATGCAGCTGGCGGAGAGACTGGGATTTGCTGTGGCGGAGAGAAACATTACGCCCACCGAGTTGTTCACCGCCGACGAGGTCTTCTTAACTGGTACCGCAGCGGAAGTCACACCTGTGATAGAGGTAAACAAAAGAACAATCGGCGATGGCAAGCCTGGACCGATAACCAGAAAGCTGATGCGGGAATTCTACAAGATGGTGAAAGACCCGAAGCACGGAACAGTGATTCGCTAGTCACTTAAAGGCTACCCGTGTTTCGTCATGAACTGCTCCAACCCGTCAAGCGCGGTTTCCAGGGTTTCCACCGGAGGCAAGATTACGGCTCTAAAATGTTTCGAACCATAGACAGGGTCGAATCCCGAACCGTGCACGACTAGAACCCCAGTTTCTTCTAGGAGTTTGCGTGCGAACTCCTCATCGGTCTTCCATCTTGAGCCAACGCCGTCGACCCTTGGGAAAACGTAGAAGGCGCCCTCTGGTTTGGTGCAGCTCACTCCCCTTATTTGGTTGAGCCGCTTCCAAGCGTAGTCGCGTCTCTCTCGCAGTTTTTTCACCATTTCCGCGATGTGACGCTGTGGACCTCTGAGGGCGGCGACTCCAGCCTTCTGAACAGGCGTGTTCGCGCTTAGGCGCACTCTGGTTTCTTTCTCTACGCTCTCTTTTAGTTGTGTGAGTTTTCCTTCAGGGTCGTGGAAATAGATGTAACCCAGTCGCCATCCAGTCATTAGGTATGTTTTTGAGAAGCCGTTCATTCCGACAACGGACATGTCTTTGGCTATGTGCGCCGCGCTGACAAACCCTTCTTTGAACACCAGTCGGTCGTAAATCTCATCCGAGATGAGTAACAGGCTGTGTTCTCCAGCCAGATCCACGATTTTTTTCACAACCTTCTCCTCATACAAGGCGCCGCATGGGTTGTTTGGATTAGTGACCACTACAGCGCGCGTTTTGGTTGTTATTTTACTCCGAAGGTCGTCGAGGTTGGGTTGCCAGTTGTCTTCTTCCACGGTCTCGTAAGAAACTGCCTTTCCTCCAAAGAACTTGACATAGGACGAGTAAGGCGGATAGGTTGGACCTGGAACCAAAACCTCGTCGCCAGCCTCGACAACCGCAGCCATGAGCATCTGGATACCCTCGGAGATGCCCTGGGTGACAATCACGTCTTCGGGTTGAATCTTCACTCCGTTGACTCTCTCCTCTTTCTCACAGATGGCCTCTCTGAGTTCTGGCAGACCCTCAGAGGGCGCGTACCAGTTGGAGCCTTCCCCGACCGCCTTCACCAAAGCCTTCTTGATATGGGCTGGTGTGTCAAAGTCAAACTTGACGGGGTCACCTATGTTGAGGTAAACGATTTTCTTGCCTTTCTTCTCCAGCTTCTTTGCAAACGCTATGACATCTCGGATGGCGTATTCGATGGAGCGTGCGCGTTCTGCTGCTCTGAACATTTTTATGACCAGTTGTTTTGTTGTTTGGTATTTCTAAAAAGTCTTTGCCTAGAAAGCTCGGCTAAATGCACCGACATTTTTGTCGAAGTCATGTGGGGAAAGTTGTTGAGTAAGACACTGTGAAGCCTTGGGAAGTGAAAACCATAATCGTCAACGTTTTGCCTTTGAAGGCACTCCATTCCCAGGAGCACTTGAGCTGGATTGTTGAGTTTATGGGTAGCGGTTGTGGCAGAGGTGGAACAGTCTCTTCCGCAAAATAGGTTAACTCGCCCTCCACAACTATCGATACATGCGTAATTGTGACATTTGATGGCGAAGTAGCCGCGTTTTGGATGGTTATGTTAAAGTGGTCGGTGTGGGTGACATTGAAAATAGGTTCAGTGATCCTCAGCCAGTGAAGGGTTTTCTCAATCTGTTCTGCTCTATAACCTTGGAGAGTTTTCACGACCACGGTGACGCTCTTCCCTTGGTAGTCGGTCCAATTGAATAAGCACGTGAATTTGACAGACTCGCCTGGGTTTAGTGGACGAGGGAAGGAAACGGACCCACCGTTTATAGTTATGTTTTGGGGCGGAATTGTTTCTTCGTCTAAGATTAGCTGTGTAATTTCGACGTGTGTAGTTGATGTTCCAGCGTTTTGAACAGTCACGTTGAAACGGAGAACGCTTATGGAAGAGTTGAATTCAAGCTCAGAAATCGCCAGCCCTACGAAAGGAGTCGGAGCCTCCTTGGTTGCGCCGGAGCCATCGTCAAGCCAAGCCAAAACAGTTATCGTCTGGCCAGTGAAATCGAACCAGTCCCAGTCGCAATCGAAGGTCTGGGACTCTCCCAGTGCAAGTGGATGGGGAAGGGAAGGCGACACCGCTGTCGGGTCGTGAATCTCTTCGTCGGCTGTCAACACGGCGATTCGTTTGATGCTGACACTGGAGGGTGAGAAAGACGGGTTGAGAATCACGACGTTGAAGCGGGATGCGTCTTGAGGAGAAAACTGAACGCTCTCTATGGTCACTGTACTGTTGGTCGGGAGCTGAAACTCTGAGGGAGCGTAGTAGCTCATGGTCCACACGTAGGAGAGAACCGCTCCAAGGACAAAGGCTACCAGCAAGAGCACGATGAGAAGAAGCCTCGAAACCCCGTTTGTGTCTCGAATAAACCTCATGTTTCCTCCTCGCAGCGACCCTCTATCAATACATGCCTCATTATTTCAAGTTTTTTCTCCTTGAACCACGCATCCTGCTATTTCTTGTGGTGTTTTGGTTCTTTTTAGGCTGGTTGCAGCTCCTTCGCCCTCTCAGCCGCCCTCGTAACAGCCGAGATCACTAGCGCTCGGAAACCGCCCTTCTCGAGTTCCAGCAACCCCTCAATGGTTGTGCCCGCAGGCGTGACCACCATGTCCTTCAGCTTCGCAGGGTGCTCTCCGGTTTCCACAACCATCTTTGCAGCGCCCAAAGTGGTCTGGGCAGCCAGCAGTGTAGACTTGTCCTTCGGTAAGCCCAGTCTAACGCCCGCGTCGGCTAAAGAATCTATGAAGAGGTAAACGTAGGCGGGTCCGCTACCCACCAAGCCAGTTGCGAGATTGATGTATTTCTCGTCCAGTTGTGTAACATGCCCGATTAGGCTCAGCATGTCAGTAACCATTTTCAACTCTTCTTTAGTTGTGTTTTCAGATGGGCAGACGGTTATCATGCCTTCTCGAACAAAGACCGCCATGTTGGGCATCACTCTCACGATGGGTACATCCTTTGGCAAGTGCTTGCGGTAGAAATCCAGTGTAACGCCTGCAGCAATCGAAGTCAGCAGTTTGCCAGGTTTCATGACCGGGGCTATCTGCTTCAGAACTTTCTCGACGTCCCATGGCTTAACCGCTATGAGGCTGATGTCGGCGAAGTTCACAGCCTCCTTCACATCGCTGAGACACTTCACTCCGTAGGTTTGAGTTATATACTTGCAGCGGCTCTCAATGATTTCGAAAGCTCGAATGTCCTCGGGTTTGTAAACACCAGACTTCAGAAGCCCACCGATTATGGCTTCACCCATCTTACCAGCGCCGATTATGGCAACTTTAGGCACTCTTGCACTTTTCTTGGTTTTGCTCAAGCCAGTTTCATCTCCATTGTTGTTTGGATTAAGCGTCTCTGACAATTAAGTTTTTCATAATCAGGGTTGAAATCTGAAGTCTTCTGTCTTTCAGGTGCTAAAGGAGACGCAAACTAGTGGCGGAAGGAAATTGAGAAGAGGTGTTTCACACGTGCTTTTTCAGAAGCTCCACAACATCTGGGAAGTCTATGCCGAGTTCCCTTACCTTTTGCAATGTCGGCACTCCATTTGCGTTCCATCCGCGCCTCTTGTAAACCGCGTCCTTTAGTTTTTCGTATTCCGCTTCACGGTGTTTTCTTAGAACAGCTATCTTTTTTTCGATTGATTTGCCCTTTGGTTCGTAGTCGAGTTTTTCTCTGAGCTGTTTGGCGTAGCGTTTTGCACGGCTTTTGTATTCTTCCTTTGTCACAGGTCCGACAGCGCGGTAGGGTATTGTGTCGTGTTCGCGCGTGCCGAAGCCCATCCTAAGGTTGAAGATGCGCTGGAAGTTGTAAACCCGTTCGCTCATCAGGATGATATCATGGGCGGTAACCTTCCTGCCCGTAACAGCACTGAAGAATTTGACATAGTTTCTAACATGACCCATAATCTTCGCTGGTTCTTTTGTTTTCTTGTTGCCCTCGGGGATAACGTCGTTCCACGGGAGTTTGCACAAGCCGTTCAAGCCAAACCATGTGCGGAACATGGGGAACCAGTGTAGGTTTTCCGCCTTCTGCTCGAAAGTTGGCATTTCATTGCGCACCATGTCCGAGAATATGAGCCAAGCTTCGTCGTGTTGGGGTCCTTTTATGGCAAGTCCGTAGCCGCCTTGCTGCGCCAACGATTCCTTGGTCACGTACTCTGAGAATTCTAATCCCTTTGCTTCCATGCCGATGTCCTGCATGATTTTTGGATCAGCGCCGTATTTTTCCGCGAAGAGTTTCTTCATCCGTCTTATGCCTTGACCCACTATGGCTCCGAAGCCTTCACCTCTTGCCATCTGATGAACGAGTTTGAGTGCTGCCTTTTTGTTGCCGAACCTCAGGTCTAAGCCGCCAGTTGTTTTCTTGTCTATCAGTCCCATTTCATAACATTCCATAGCGAAAGCCATGGCTGTGCCGAGCGAAATGGTGTCCAAACCGTAGACGTCACAGTAATAGTTTATTTCGATAACATAGTCCGCGTCAAAGATACCGCAACTGCTGCCTACACCGGCGATGGTTTCGTATTCTGGACCATTCACGAAGACCTTCTGACCCTTGTATGGTCCCGTTTTGAGCTCGAAGTCCTTGACACCGTGAGCGCATGACAAGGCGCAGCCTATCCAACAGCCGTCGAAGCCCTTGTGGAACTTCTTTCGATAAACTTCTCTGCCCAGCTTTTCTCCTTCTGGGTGGCTGCCAAACCTGAAGTTGTTTATTGGCAGGAGGTCGAAGTCGTTCATGATTGATACCAGGTGTGTTGTGCCGACTGTTGACATCTCGTTCTGTTTGGGGTCAAGCTGTCTTATTTCTTGGCTGTGCGCTGTGCCAACTTGCCTGACCAGTTCCGCGTCGGCGGGACCGTTGGTTTCCACAGTTATCTTGCCAGAATACTTTACGGCTATCGCCTTCACCTTCTTGTTGCGGAGAACTGTGCCGATTCCTCCTCTTCCCGCCTGCTTGTATCTGTGCATTCTGCGACCAGGGTCGTACCATGAAGAGTTGAGGCATCCAAAGCGTGTGTGCTCGGCTCCTGGACCTGAAGAGACCACGGAGATGCTGTTGCCGTATTTCTTGGCTAAGAGTTCTGTAATGAGGTTCGATTCAGACGGCAGTTTGGACGCGTCTTCGATCTGAACCTTGCCCTTGTCGCCATCGATGAAGATTACCACTTCAGACCTTGCCTTTCCTTGGACCTCAAGTGCGTCCCAGCCCGCAAATTTTAGGTAGGGTCCAAAGTAGCCGCCGACGTTTGAGTCCACCACCGTGTCCGTCAAGGGAGAGATTGCGACGGCGATGCTCTTGCCGCTGCCTGGATAGACCGGAGTTCCACCTAAGGGACCTGGGGCTATGCAGACCTCGTTTTCTGGGTCGTCCCATTTTACGATGCGGTTTTTGGGCAGGGAGTTCCAGAGTAACCACAGATTGAAGCCGCGTCCGCCCGTAAACTTCTCTTTCATGGTTTCTGAGACTGGTTTGCTGGTTATTTTCATGTCTGAGAGATTTATGTGGAGGGTTCTGTTGTTGTAGCCTCTCTCAACCTTTCCGAGCTTGTACTTGAATTCGCTAATTGCCAATTTTGATACACTCACGGGAATTTGAAGTAAAGACTTGCCAGAGTGAATTAATAGGCTTTTTGGCGAGTGTTAAGAAGCCTAAAGTGTGGTGAGTTCGTTAGAAAGTGAATGAAAGCAGCTACATTGGCAAGGCTAGAATAACAAGGTCGGAACATTTTTAACTTCAAAAACTAAACCATAATCGCTTGGCGGGTGAGTGGGGGCTCACCTCCACCCGTTCCGCCACAAAAAACAAACCCCGGGAGTAGGGAGGTGAAAAAACGGATACCAGAGACGTGAGTCTGACAGCCCTCTTCGCTGGCTTGTACGCTGTTCTAGTCATCGTGTTGGCTCCGCTCTCCTTTGGTCCCGTGCAGCTACGTGTGGCTGACGTGCTGATTCCCTTATCGGCTTTGTTTGGATGGCCCACAGTCATAGGCGTGACTGTAGGCTGCTTCGTGGGCAACGCTTACTACTGGCTCGGACCATATGACGTGATTCTCGGACCCATCGCAAATCTCATCGCGGCTTATATTGTACTTCGACTCAGAAAGAAACGCTTGCTGGCGTGCTTCATGGGGGCGTTACCTATTGGTATAATCGTAGGAGGCGGCTACCTCTGGATTTATTTCCCACCGCCAGACATCTTTGGACTAACCTTGCCTCCGTGGGTTGCGATGATGATCAGCATCACTCTGAGCAGTCTCATAGCCGTAACCATCATAGGCTACGCAATACTCACTGCCCTCGGCAGACCCAGCATCATTGAACCGTTAAAATCTCGAGGACTAAAAGTTCTCTCGCCATAACAAGCCATGCAGACTCCCTCTTTTTTACGTGGCGTTTTGTGGATTGCCTAGGACAAATATTATCTTATGACTGCATGTTAAGGTTTGAATCGGTGATGTCTGCATGGATAGCCGCCCTTCAGAATTGTTGTCTTTGTTTCTGAGCAGAAGGAGCATTAGGAAGTTTGGTTCTAAGCCTGTCAAAGAGTCTGATGTGAAGAAAATTGTTGAGGTTGGGCAGCGTGCCCCCTCAGCGTGTAACCTTCAAACTTACTCGGTTGTGTGGGTTAGAGACGCAAGACTCAGAGAGAAGGTGTGGGATGCATGCGGGATTTCGGGCTCTATTAGGGAGGCACCAGTTGTCTTTGTTATCTGCGCCGATGTTCGAAGGCTTGCCAGAGTCTTGAACTACCAAGGCTTTGACCACTGCTTAAAACACGGTTACGGCTATTCGATCAAACTGCTGAGCATAATGGATGCAGCTTTCGCTGCTGAAAACATGACTATGGCAGCCGAGTGCCTAGGGCTTGGGTCTGTTTTCGTTGGCTCCGCCTTAGCAAACGACAAAGTGGTTAAGGCACTAAGGCTTCCAAAGGGCGTGTTACCCCTAACGCTTCTCTGTTTAGGCTACCCAGATGAGCAACCTCCAACGAGACCAAGATGGGCACTGTCATCTGTTTTCCCCACTGACCGCTACAAGGATCCGTCAGAGCGAGAAATCGAGGCTTTTTTGAAACACATGGACCACGAACTCCAAAAAGAGGGGTACTATCAAAAATACGGTGTTCGAAGACCAAAATACCGCTATTCCGACCACATCAAAAGCAAGACAGCCCTCAAGCCAATAAAAAGGGACGATGTCAAAACGATTTCGGTTGTGAAAGAGACGGGTTTTCTGCCCGGCGAGGCAGTATAACAAGATTCAACTCTTGCCTACATGAACCTTTCCAGCTTCGTTAGCCCAATGATTTCTTCGAAGTCCAAGCCCAAGGCGTCCAAGACTTGGTCGAAGGTTGACTGCAGATACCTAACGTACTTGTCCACGTCGATTTCGCCATTAGACGCCAGCTGTATGGGCTTCACGTGAGGCTCCTTGACAACCTTCACGAAGCTTATCAGGTCGCCAGCCTTCAACTCATACCCCCTCTTCTTCAGAAGGTCGGCAGCCTTCACGTGTTGCGGAGTGGTTTTGACGTAATGTTCTGGCGCCTCTCCGAGCACGACGTTGAAGGCGAGTTCGTCTATTCTTTTCCATTCGCGCCTTTTCAATCGCAAGTAGCTGTCGAGGATTATGTTTCGGATCTCTTTTTTGGTGTCCTCGAACTCGGCGGGAGTCTTTACCCTGCTTAGGCGGTCTTTCATCTGGTCGAAGGACTTCTTGATGAATAGGGGTATGTGCCTCTTCTTGCCCGTCAAGCCCTTCACATCCACCGCACCGTCCGCGGAGACTCCTAGGTAGTTCTTCTTTCTGGAGCTGAAGACCGCGTAGCGGTAGACCTTGTCCACGTCGAGCTCCATCTTCAGCTCTTTCTCTGACCACTTAGCCAAGGCGTTGATCTGACCTTCCGAGGGATTCTTAAGAAAGATGCTGTCAGTGTCGCCGTAAATAACCTGAATCCCCAAATCCTGAGCCTCATTGATTATCTGTGTTATCGAGTGCCGACCTATGGCGGCTGTCGCCTCGGCCACGGGCGGGCAGTAGAGGTCGAAGGTTTCAGCGCCGAAGACGCCGTAGCTCGCGTTCAATATAACTTTCAAGGCGCTCTGTATCACGTCGTACCAGCTTTGCACTTCAGCCGACAACGATTTGTCTCTGCCCTTAGGCTTGTACCACTCGACGCGGAGGTCTCTCAGCGAACCGATGAGCAAACTCTCCAACGCTTTGCGTTTTGTGCACACCCAGTGCGGCGTGTCTGGCACCTTGTTGTTCTTGCACTCCTCGTGGGGGCAGAGAATCGACTGGTAGCCCAAGTTGTAAACCTTGATGATGGAAGGGTACAGGCTGGGAAAATCCATGACGGCTACGTTGAAGTGCACGCCTGGAACGGGCTCGACCACTATGGCGCCCTTGTACTTCTTTCCCTTAATAATCGCCTTCGTGACGGTTTTGCCCTTGACAGCCACGATGTCTTCTGTGTTGGGGATGAGCATGTTGCGCCTGCGGTGCTCAAACTGGAGAAAGTTGCGAATCCACCTCGAGACGCCTTGGCGACTCACGTCTTCCATGGGCATGCGACTGATGCGCGTGATAGCCAGAATAAGCTTCATCACAAGGTCATCATTATAACTGGTCAGACGCAGAGCGATTTCGGCGTCTCTCAAACAATATTGGGCGAGCTCTGTGTAGGACAGGTCGTTGAGCCCCTTGGTCAGCTCGAGCTTCGTGAGCCCAACTAGGGCTTGTCCAACCTCGTCAAGAGTGATGTCTCTGTACTTCTGGCTGAAGGCGTAGACTTGGAGCGACTTGTTGAAGAAGAACTTGTAGAGGTCTATGTGCACGCCGTATCTCAGAAGACAGACCTTACGCCCCACCTCTATGGGAACCTGACTCCGCTTTATCCCCAGTTTCTGAGCCCTATGAAACAGATACCGAAGGTCGAAGTCGTCGCCGTTGAAGGTCATCACAAAGGGGTAATCCCAGAGCGCCTCAAAAACCGCCAGCAAGAGCTTCTCTTCAGAATCAAAGTACTCCACACTAACGTCGGCGGGAATCCTCACGCCTCCCTCGTGCACACCCGAGCGCCTGAGGAGCAGTGCACGCTTCTTTCCGTCTGAACCTAGCAGTGTAGCGCAGAGAACTGGATAGGCTGCCTCTCTCGGGTCTGGAACTCGGAAGGTGAGTTTTCCCTCTATCTCAATTGTGGGAGTGAAGACCTCTATGTCGAGGGCTACTCTCCTAAACCTTGGGGCCGGATACTCGAGGAGTCTAGCCCACGTCTCTATGGGTTGCTGAAACTCTTCGGGTTCATCCAAAAATAGTCCTTTAATCTTTCGAATGTTTTCCTCCGACTTTTCGTGTTCAGCGGAGACGAGTTCACCCTTCTCTGTCTTGTACAGCATGCCTGGAGCCAGTTGTCGGTCGTAGATGTAGCATTGATAGTACTTGATTGCCGCCTCCCACACCTTGGCTGGCTGGTCCCTGCCCATGTTGAAGTATTCCTCTGGGATAATGTCTCGCAGGCAGCCTCGTGGTCGACCGCCTATGGCTAGGGGGTCTTTAGCCACAACCTTAGTCACGGCCACATCCTTGTCGAGAAGAGGGTCGTATTTCTCCACGGTTTCAATATGGTTAAAACCAGGATGTCCAGTCACTCGCTCCATCTTTTCCAGTTCGCTGGGCTGAAGGTTGGTGAGCAGGTAGGGCTTGTGCCCAGACGTGTCATACCAGAAATAGATTCTCTGGGACTCTGGCTCGTAGAGTTTGACAAGGGCGCGCCCCTTGAAGCCGTCGTAGGTGGCAGAAACGAAGTAGGATGGGGGCAGGTTAGGAGGCGCTGAGAAATCACGGGTTCTGCCCTTCTGTTCCTGAAGTCTCACGCTCTCCATGAAGGTTTCTGCTGGTCGCTCTTCCTCCACCTTAGTCTCTTTTTTCGGTTCTGATGATGGAAAGTAGTCGTCTAGGCGTCTCCTCATTTCCAATCGTGTCCCAACTATAATTGAGCGCTGAGCCTAAAAATGTTCTCCGAACAGCCCTTTTGAGCGCAAAAAGCAATATCTTTTCACCGAGCAGTTGTATTCTCAATCTTGAAGGGGTCCTCAACTTGCTACGCGACGCTTGGGCGCTCGCAATCGAAGCTCTGAGCTGGATAGAGCTGCAGCGTTTGGGCGAGCGCCTAGCCTTGACCAAGGCCGCCAAACAGCTGGGCGTTAAAGACGCTAGAGCAGTTGGGTTGGCTCACAAACTGGTTTTCGAGACCATGCGCCGAAGAAACCTCCTCGACGCAATGATAAACGATGCTCTGGCGCCTCGTTCTCTGAGCGACTTCAGATTGGGCTTGCAGGCTTTTCTACGACTATACGCTTTGGAGACGAGGTTTGCGGGCGGTGACCTGGAGAAGGCGGCGACAATCGCTGACACAGGGCGCTCTGTTCTGGGTTGGCGTGAACTGAGCGGTGCTGAAGAGGTGCTTGGCGAGATGCTGAGCGTTAGCGTTGACGATGTTGTTAAGAAGGCAGGAGGCGACGAAGAACGAGTGGCGTTAACAACCTTTCACCCGCTTTGGTTTGTCAAGTACTGCTTTCAACTGGTGGGTAGGAGCGAAGCCCTACGATTTTTGAGCAGTGCCACAGAGACCCAGCCCACCTACGTGAGGGTGAACACCCTCAGAGTGTCAGAGGAAAAATGCTTGAAGGAAATGGAAAACGATGGAATCACTGTGGAGAAAGAGGCGGGGCTAACGCACGCATACAAGGTGGTTAAGATTGAGAAACCCCTCGTGCGAACCAAGAGCTTTCGAAGCGGTCTCTTCTACATTCAGGACAAGGCTAGCTGCTTAGCCGCGGAGGTTGCCGATCCAGAGAGAGGAGCCACCGTGCTCGATGTCTGCGCGGCGCCCGGAGCCAAAACAACCCACATGGCTCAGTTGATGGAGAACCAAGGCACAATCTATTCCATCGACTACTCAACTCGGAGGATGAGCGTGTGGAGGCGAGAAATCCAGCGTATGGGCGTGGAAATCGCTGTGCCCATTATTGCGGATGCACGCCAACCGTTGCCCGTGGGATTTGAAGCCGACTTGGTGGTCTTGGACCCCCCTTGCACCAGCACTGGAGCGTTTAGTCGTGTGCCTTCGGCTAAGTGGAGGCTTACGAGGCGGTCAGTTGAGGGAATGGCTGAGTTTCAGTGGAGCATGCTGCTCACGTGTGCCGACTGCGTAAAGGATGGCGGCTTCTTGGTTTACTCCACCTGCAGCGTGACGCTGGAGGAAAACGAGATGCTGATTGAACGGTTTCTGAAGTGGCGTTCAGAGTTTAGGCTGGTTGAGGCGGCTCCTCGCATAGGCTTGTCCGGGTTTAGAGGACAGGATAAGT
>Ga0315306_10000511_pt1 | contig 18750 bp, 14 predicted proteins | sample TDP1_MG_FD_203803 | JGI IMG/M metagenome (GOLD analysis project Ga0315306, IMG submission 203803) | Freshwater sediment microbial communities from Lake Towuti, South Sulawesi, Indonesia - TDP1 | ecosystem: Environmental > Aquatic > Freshwater > Lake > Sediment | place: Indonesia: South Sulawesi... | reverse complement strand
TTTTTAAGGTTGGAGGTGCGAAAACCACCTCGCGGGGAGATTTTTGCGCCTCCCTTAAGGCTTCACGTAAAACAACATGGCAACTACGTGGGCAAAATTGCGTTTCGAGTTTTTAGCCGCTTGAATGAAGAACCAGAATTTCCAACAGGAATAGGTGTAGGGGAAATTAGGAATGAGCCTCCTCGCAATGCGGATCCCTATAGGCGGGACCGGCTTGCCAAGTCTTGGCATTCACCAACCGACGCCAATCCCGTTGGGTTCTTCTGCAACTTGCGATTTAAGATAGGAAGCGATGCTCAGTTTGGCGTCTATCCCATGTTTGTTGAAGCTTGCGATCATTGGGATGGATCAGACTTCAAGCAGAAACGGATGACATATTTGCCCCTGGTGATAGCCAAGCATGCCGTGCCTGCGTACAAAATACATTCAAGCGACGTGTCGCGGAAACCGCTTGGCAAAATTGACTTCAGTCGTGAATCCGCCCCATTTTCGATCAAAGTGAACCCACCACCAAGCGAAGGCTTTCTATGGGGGTTCCAACAGGTATGCGGTACCAGAAGCTTTTATCCATGGCTAGATCTGCCTCTTGAGGATAGGCTTGAATATACCATAATCGATGCGAAGGGCGCCAATGTAGGTTGGATAAGATGGTATCTGATCTGGGCTGATGTGGAGAACTATGTATCTGTGGAGAGGTTCAAGACATATGGTTTGTCCGACTACCCCACAGTCGAAAAAGTCAGCGATCAAATGATCGACGACTATGCTTGGAATAGAACAGCTTGGAGAGGAGAATATTCGAATAAATGGGCTCCCTGGGACATTATTGTGTCGAGTCTTAGCGATAACGCGATAGGATCGCTGATAGTCGTTGGCCACAATGACGATTGGGCTGTGCCCTACATCGAGGGCACTAAGGCCAAGATAAGTCCTGATAGAATCGGGCGCGAAAAATACCTGGGGCTAGCCTATTTGCATGCTCGAGCATGTGTCAGACGGTACGGACCGAGGGTTCAGTACTGGATTCTCGAAGACGAGCTAAACTCAGCATACGTCCGCGGAGTGCGTTGGTACAGATGCAGAGAGGGAGATTGCTGGAAGGACGAAGACTTCAAGAACAGTTTGATGCTCACGCTAGGCAAGGCAGTGAAGGAAGAAGGCCGTAGACTAGGACTCAAGATGTATACGGCGCACAACTTCATGACATTCCTGCCAGCGGACGTGCCTGGCAAAACATGGATAGATTATGCCAAGGCGTGGGCGAGAGGAAGCCCTATTTCGGGAAAATATGGTTTGGATATCATAGGACTTGATATCTATCCAAATTCGTATAGCGTTGGATTCATACCGGAACTGACCGCAACGATCGATTCGCAAATAAACATGACGGTCGATGCGCTCAGAGACGCAAGCTTTAAGGTTGGCACTGATGTGTTTGTTTGGGTTACAGAGGCTAACTTCCCATCAGCACCCAAGGAGAGGGGCTATGACGAATCTGGACAGGCAAAGGCGATAGTTGCCGCTATTAGAGGTGCGCAGCCATGGGGCAGTGGCATTCTTGGCACCGATGCAACCGGTTTCATTTGGGGCGCGCTTACGGGGGGCGAAGGACGCGTTTCTTGGTGGTTCCCAGAAGCTCCGGATCAGCACATGGGGATAGTTAAATCTCATGGAACAGACAGGCGCAAAACGGATGGATACTATGAACTGAGAGATGCAATAGCGAGATCTGGCAAAATACCTCTGAAGTATCCGAGCGGATAAGACTGTGGGCAGTGTCAACGTGAACAAGACACAATGGAGGTCTCCTAGAGGTTCTCCATGGATACAGCTGAGGATTTTTCTTCTGTCCTCTCGTTAAGAGTTATCGGACCCTCAAGATAAAATCATTTGGTATTGTGCACATGAATCATAGTATTTATGTTCTTTTTTATCCCTTTACTGCTCCTGCAATCATTCCCTTAAGAAGATACTTTTGGAAAAGAACGAAGGCAACGATCTGCGGGATAATAGCGATATTTAGCGCGACAAATCGTAGGTTAAAAATGCCCGTCCCTCCGATGTAGCTTACGTAATATACAAGGCCCAGAGTAAACGTTCTAACCTCTTCTGACCCCAGGAAGGCGAGGGCGAGAAGAAAATCATTCCAAGTCCAAACAAACTCAATAGCCGCTAGGGCACCCAGCGCAGGGGCGGCAAGGGGTAGATATATCCTCCAGAAGAGTTGGAATTCAGTACATCCGTCTACTCTCGCAGCGTCCCCCAATTCAGAGGGCAACGATACAAAGAAACCTCTCAACATCAAAACACAGAACGGAACACCAATTGCAACAGACGGAAAAATTACAGCGGCGAGCGTATTAAGCATTCCCAGCGTCTTTAATATATTAAAAAGGGGCACAAGAACCAATAGAACAGGGATCGTGAGGCATCCGATGAGGGTACTAAACAGAAGACCGGAACCCCTAAACTTCATTCTGGCGAAGGCGTATCCTGCAAGAGAACCCACGACTAAATCCAACACGACAACGCTCGCACATACAACGAAACTGTTCCTCATGTATAGAGTGAAGTTAGCTTCTCCCCATATCCTAATATAATTGCCCCACTGCGGGTTCTGAGCGAGCTCGATCGAGGGCCTCGAGTATATTTCCCTATCCGCTTTCAGTGACATATTAATACTCCAGAGTATGGGGAATATGAAAAACAAGGTTGCTAGCAACAAGACTAAGTGAAGGGCTACCCCCCGAATGTATCGACGCATTCGTGACTTGAGCGTATCCTGCCCCCTCCATTCCTAATACGCTTGTTTCATTCTTAACTTTAGAAATATGACACTCGTAACGATGACGATGGCAGATGTGAAAACCGCTATGGTCGAAGCGTATCCCATCTTCATCATATAAAAGGCATTAAAATAGAGCCACGTAGAAAGGACGTCAGATTGGTGATAGGGGTTGCCTTGGGTCATGACCCAGATGATGTCGAAAACCTTGAAACCACCTATAATATTCCAGGTCGCCAATAGCGTTGTAACTGGAGATAAGGAAGGCACGGTTACATTTCGGAGAGTTGCCCACCAACCAGCCCCGTCCACCTTTGCTGCATCGTATAAATCGGGAGAAATGTTCTGCAATGCCGCATAATATACTATCATGTTGAAGCCTGTACCAATCCAGATGCCGACCAAGATGATTGAAGGCATTACGGTTACGGTATTGTCTAACCAAGCAAACCTAGTACGAAATCCCAAGATGGTGAGAAACGAATTTATTACTCCTATTACGGGGTCGTACATAAATTTCCATATAAGGCCGATCGATACGGGTATCAATAAAGTGGGGAAGAACAGTAAGGTTCTAAAGATTACTTTTCCTCTTATCGTCTTGGTATCTAACATGATAGCTAACAGTAGACCGAGCGCCATTTGACCAGCAGTTGTTCCCACAACGTAAATCAGGTTGTTTCTTATCGCGGTAGGGAGCGCGTAATCCCTAGTCAGTTCAACATAGTTCCGCAGTCCCACAAATTCCTCGAACCCTGGGGTCATACCACTCCACTTATGGAAACTCAATTGGATCGCAAAAATGGATGGGTAAATCAAAAATACAGCAACGAAGAGAAAAGCTGGCGCGATGAATAGATACCCTAGATAATGTTCCCATTTGACTCTCGACATGGGAGTAGCACCCGAAAAAAAAGGAGGGGAGGAGTTATGCGCGTAATTCCACAGCTCTTTTTTCAATCAGTGCGACGGCTTGTTCGGCAGTTGTTTCACCCGCAAGGGCCTTATCGACCTGAGTGCGGAAGTAGTCAATGAATTCGGGGGCGGTCGTTATCTGGGTGTCATCGCACAAAACTAGGTCGGATTCTGACATAGCTTTTCCATAATCTACCATAACAGGGTCCGTGTACTCTAAGTTAGCCTCCGGTATTGGGCTGAATGCATAACCAGTTTCATCAAACTTGCGCGCATACTCTTTTGAGAGTTCAGGCGACATTATGTAGTTTAGGAACTCAATGGCTAGGTCAGGATCCGCAGTTTTCTTGTTTATCATCATAGCAATAAGCGCAACATGTACGGTTGGCTTTCCCCCTGCTTTTCGAGGCGGGTAGGGGAATACGCCATAATCCTCTGGCCCCATCCCTGGCGGACTTGCTTTCAAAATTTTGACATAGTGATCTGGATGTCCCATAGAGATAGCGGCTTTTCCGGCGGCGACCATCGCGATCTCTTCGTCCCATGTCCTCGTCCAGGTGCCGGGAGCTGAGCGATCAAATAAGTACTTGGCCTCCTTGATTCCTTCTGCAAACAATGGGTCATCAAATTTGAGCTGATCAGGGTGTTCCCAAGCCTTAATGAACGCATTGTATCCTACTGTCTGCAATACAGGGTTTGTAATGATCCAAGCCGGACCATACCATGTAAAACCGCCCGGAAACGCGAAGGGATACAAGTCCTGGTCTGGTTTGTAGAGCGTTTCGATAATCGTATGAAACTCATCCCATGATTTTGGTGGTTTCAGACCGTATTCGTCAAAGATCTTCTTGTTGTACACAAGCGGGAAAGGCAAAATTGACCACGGATATGCATATACTTTTCCCGGCGGGCCCAATTGGTTCTCCATTACAGATGGATTCACTACGAAGTCCGTCCTAGCCTTAAGAGCTGCAGTTAGGTCCAATAACAAGTCGAGTCCAACCAGTTTCATGACGTACATGCCAGCACTCGTAGGAAAGATGTCTAACGGTTGCTCGGTTGCCAATTTCTGTTCATAGTATGTGTAATAGTCATGGCCTTGTAACGGGTTGTCGTCGATCACGAGCTCCACATCCGGTCGTTTTTGTTCAAACGTCATCCATAACTTGTCAAATGCTGGGCGTGCGCCCCAGTTAATAACGCGTAGTATTCGTTTAGTGGCGGTGATGGTGGGTCCGGTCGCGGTTAGGGTCTTGGTTGCCGCCTGCGTTTGGGTGATGGTCTTCTCGACTACCTCTGAAGGTTTGGCGAGGTAACCTATGGCACCGCCCACTACTAGTCCACCAACAGTTCCGCCAACAACCTTCAGATATGTCCTCCGATCGGTTTTTTCAGACATTTTTCCATCTTCTCCTTAGACCCACTATGGCGCCGTGTAACCAATATAAGACTTTCGCTCGATCAAACGTACAATGGTGCGGGCTGTGTATGGCGAAAAATCGGTATGAGAGTACGTGGTACGGCATAGCGATGCTGTTATGTGGTGCATTTGTGTTCACAGCAATGGTAGGCCTGGTGCCGCTTCGGATGGATCGATCTCAGAGCTACTGCCTCCGCTCTGTCGGTGACTTACCCTTTTTCCAGAGACCGTGGCAGCGGTGGCTGCAGAAGCGATGGGCCGATCGACTTTCATGCTTCGCATTCTTCGTAGCCAGTATTCGATCGATCAAACGAATTGACCATCATCTGAGATATTCTAGACTATCTAGAGCTTTGATCCTCTTACTGGGGCCTTGAAAGGAAACCAAGGTTCCCTGACCAATCGGGTATTCTATTCGCTAAACTAATAAGGGTCTTGAAGGCACATGCTTTCGGAGAGTTGGATGGATGGCCGAGAAGATTACGGTAGGCGTTTTTACACCGAACGATCCTCGCCGATGGATTAGATGCGAGAACTTGGATCTAATGCTGGACCATGAGAGATCGCTCATAGAGGCTTTGCTAAAGGAGGGGGTTGAGGTCATTCGAGGTGGGGAGGGGTTTCCAAAGGAGGATCAGATCGCTTGGAACAGCGATCTTGTGAGGAAGCACATCAAAAAGATCGCTGAGAGTAAGCCTGACGCTTTGATAGTTAATCAAGGATCTTGGACCTTCCCTTTCGACTCCATCGACGCCGTGAAGTTCTTTCAGAAGGAGACTGAGGACATAGCCAGGGTCGTCATGTTCTCGTACAAGGATACTAAAGTCCCTGGACTTGTGGGGGGGATGGCCGCTGGTGGAGGGCTCAAGCGAATAGGCGTTCCGTTTCAACCTTGCTACGGGAGGATCGATGAAGACCCGAAGGTTCTAGGTTGGCTTATGGAGATTCTGAGGTTCTATAAGCGTAGAGCCGACGTAGCTGGAAAAGTTCTCGAGGCAATTGAAGCGTTGAAGAACCAGAAGTTCTTAGCCCTGGGTGGAATGAGCCTTCGAATGCCCACAACCACCGCGGATGTCGATCAGTGGCAGAAACTCTTAGGCATCAGCTACGAGGCGCTGGACCAGTCTGAGATGAAATTGAGAGCCTTAAACATGGTGAAATGGTCTGGGAAACCTGGTGAGAGCGATTATGAGATAGTGGACCCAAGGGTGAAAGACGCGCTTGAATTCCTGTATGAAGACGGGCACGGTAGATTCGACTTCTCCAGAGACAAGTTGAGATCGATAAACAAGTTCCTGTATCAACTTACCCTCTACTACGCCGCCATCGATCTATTCAAAGAGTATGGAGCCACTTTCGGTGGAATAAAATGTCAAGATGAGTTGAGCGCGCGAGACTGCACTGCGTGCATAGCCACCTCCTACTTAGGTAACGACGTGGGGCCGGACGGGAAGCTCAAGCCTATCTACCCACTCGCATGTGAGAACGATATGGACTCCGCCTTGACACAACTTTGGCTCCACCTTCTGTCAGGTCAACCAGCTGGATTTGGCGACTTCAGAGACGTTGAGAATGGCGTGCTCACGATCTCGAACTGTGGACAACACCCCCCATACTTCTTCGGGAGACCAGATGAAAACTCTCTGAGGAAATTGAATCTAGTCGAGTATGTGGGGCAGGAGACGTATTACCCCGCTGGAGGCAGCTCCGTTAGAGGTAGAACACCTGGCGGAGAGGTTATGACCGTGGCGAGGCTTGGTAGGGAGAATCTCAGATATCAATTGGTCGCCACAGTGATAGAAACCCTCGATGTCCCCGCAGATGAGCATGAGAAGTATACATATTCATGGCCCATAATCAAAGGAAAGATACCTATGAAAGACGAAGTCTTGATCGATGTCTGGCCATGCAACCACCTAGGATTCACCTACGGAGACTTTACCCCGCACCTAGTGGAGATGGCTCACCGCCTTAACATTGGCTACAGAGTCTTTGACGCTAACGGACGCGAACACTATAAGACAACCTAACCCCTCTAGACAACGCTAGTCAGCTCAAGCAGAGCGACACGTATGGAAGCGATTATGTCGATCGATCGACTGGAAAGGCCGGGCTACCTTGACACCAAAAGATCGAAGCCAATTGCTTCGACCGACTAGTGACACGAGGTTTTCTCTTGAAGTCTACAGGATGCAACTGGAGAAGTTCAAGCGAGTCGTTGAGAGGCTCAGGCTCTATCGAGATCCGTCGGTCGGGTGAGGGTGGCCGCGTAACACTGATCGATAGATAAGCTCATATCTCTAGCATCACCTTCAAGACCTTATCTGGTTGTTCCACGATAGTCCGGTAGGCCTGAGAGAGATCTCTTAGGGCAAATCTATGTGTAATCATCCCCGATGTCCCTATTATTTTCTTCGTCATCATTTCGATCACTCGGCTATAATCTCGACATGAGTACATTAAGGATCCCTTTACCAACAGTTCACGATCTTGGATGAGGGCGATCTTTGTTGATACCTCTTTCGGTGGAATCCCCACTACTATTATCTCCGAACCCTTCCGGACCGCTTCTATTGCCTCGTTCGTGCCTGACATGGATCCCGTTGCTTCGAATACCACGTCGACCCAATCTCTGCCAAATTCTGAGCGTATCGCAGTGGAAATGTCACGATCTTTCGCGTTGAATGTGTAGTCTGCGCCGAGCATTCTCGCAACTTCCAACCGAAGATCTACTAGATCTGTTATGATAGTGGAACTTGCGCCGGCTGCCTTACAACACTGAAGGAGCATCAAACCTATCGGTCCCGCTCCAAGGATCAGAGCATTATCGCCAACACGAAGGCTAGATCTTCGTACTGCATGAAGCGCTACCGCCGCAGGCTCAACCAAGGCTGCGTCCTCAAAAGACATCTCGGCCGGGATCCTGTAGGTTTTCGCCCAATTCGCAACAAAGTACTCGGCCATTGCGCCGTCGGCTTGGAAGCCAATTACCGCGAGCTCATTGCATATGTTATATCTGCCCGCCTTGCAGTGATAACAGCTGCCACAAGTGAGAGACGGCTCTACGACCACCTTTTCTCCTTTCTTCACATTCTTGACTAGGTCGCCGAACTCCACTATTTCTCCGCTGAACTCGTGGCCTTGGACCACAGGATACTTGACGAAAGGATGTTTCCCTAGGTATGCCGATACATCAGAGCCGCAGATTCCACAGGCCTTGACATGGATCAGGACCTCAGACGGCCCTGGAGAAGGAATTGGAACCTCTTGCACAGAAACCTTCTTGGGTTCTTCCAGCACAACACGGATCATTCTCAACCGCCTTCTTCAAACTTGGTGCGTCATTCATTCGGTCTTATGACAACCTTAAGCTTCTTACCTGGCTTGCTCACGATCTCCAGCGCCCTCCCATATTCTTCTAGAGGGAAGCTATGGGTTATGAGCTCCTTAACCTTCACCACGCCCCTCTCCATGACATCTATCGCGCGGCCGAAGCAGTGAGTCTGGGCGAAGGAGCCGACAATCTTGTACTCGTTCTGGAAGATCTCGTAGGGGGAGACCGAGATCCTAGCCTCCTCTGGACAGACACCGTAGACCACTATCTTGCTCCCCTTCTTGGCGAAGTCGAAGCATTCCTGCACGACCTCTGGCTTCCCCGTGGCATCTACGATAATGTCGAATCCCCTAGGCTCGAGATCCCTTATCTTCTCGCGGTGCAGAGAAAAATCCTCTCGATCCACTAAAACTACATCGTCAGCCCCAAGTTTCCTCACCAAATCCAGTTTGAACTGTCCAGGATCAGCCACAACAAGCCGCGCTACCCCAGAATGCTTGATCATCTGAGCCAAGATTATCCCCGTTGGCCCGCAGCCGAAGAGAAGCACACGATCTCCCGGTTGAACGTCGATCACATCCATCCCATGTATCACGCAGGCTGTAGGCTCAGTCATCGACGCCTCTTCAAACGAGAGGCTATATGGAATGCGAAACACCTTATCATGCCCGACCACGATATACTGAGCGAAACCTCCCGAGGCGGTGACGCCGCGCGAGAAGAAGTTATCGCAATAAAGCGGCTGATCGCGCCGACAGTAGTAACAGTATCCGCAGAGCACCGTGTTGTCCGCCGTCACTCGATCCCCGACTTTGAAATCCGTAACATTACGTCCTACCTTGGCAACGGTCCCCGAAAACTCGTGGCCCGGGATGAGTGGAAACTTCGATATGAAGCGTCCATGGTGGATATGGACATCCGTCTTGCATATTCCGCAAACAGCCACCTTGATGACGACATCGTTTTCTCCGCAGACAGGGTCGGGGACCTCTCTAACCGCAAAACTTTCAGGTTTGTCATAAACCAGAGCCCTCATATCTCGCCCTTGCCTTGATCTTATTGACATGACGGGACTGAGAAGCCTCTAAATAACGTTTTGCTCTGGTGTATCCGCTGTCGACAACGACAAGCGCGAACAGCGTTCCGCCCAAGCCGCCAGCGGAATGACGGTGAGGTTCTTAACCTCTTCAGTAAACTTGAAATGGGGTATCTCAAGTTTCTCGATTATTTGTAGCTTGTAGAGGCAGCGCGGTACACGTTCTCCACAGGATTATCGCGCCGATAGGATAGTTGTTGATTAGCGAATCGATCAGGTCCCTGATGTCGTCTTCGTCCCACACGCTGACTCGGGAACGAAGGTGGCAAGAATTCCCCAGAGTTGACCTCTGTCATTAGCTGCTGTATTGTTCTATTCTTGACATCGATTGCAGCGCCTGGCACTTTAACCACCTTGATTTTTTCTCTTTTCCTCGGAGCCGGAATGGGGTTCGCCGGGATTTCACCTGCTCATCAGGGAGTTTTCGCGGTTATTCGTCGATCGGGATGCGTTCTTGGGTTCAAGAGTTGCTAATAGTTTTCTCTTCAAAAAACCTGAGATTGGCTTGAAAGGGGCCCGCCAGAGAGCGGACGGCCGTGACCTTCTGCCGCAGATCGATGGAGTCGGACGGTGTTGAGTCCCCCGTGGTCATAGCCACGCTCGGACTGCTCATGAGGATCTTGGCCTTCGATCTGGACAGTCAGCACACCGTGCCTAATCGATGGATTTTGAGCTAGGGTAGTTTCGCTCCGCAGTGTGGGCGGTGGATGGGTTCTTCGACTGTAACGAGGTGATCGTGGGGGCATATCAGCGCGATTTGTTGGTGCTGGTCAATCTGAGGAGGGGGGAGGGATCGATCGGCCGCCCTGTGTGCTATGGTTCTTCTTACGAGGATGGCAATGATCAGTGCGGCGAGGCCCGCGATGGCGATCATGCTCAAGGCATCCGGGGCTAGGCCAGGTCCCGGTACAGTTGTTGTCTCGATGGTTGTGGTAGCAGGGGCGGTCGTCTCAGTGGTGGCGATGACCTGCGTGACCGTTGTTGAGGGCGGGGGTGCGGTCTGCTCAGAAGCGGCTGTCGACGTTATGGTTGATGGTTGTGTGGTCATGACCATGAAAGGCTTTGATGAACTAGTTGTACCACTATGCGTAGAGTCTCCATCCCAAGAGGCAGTTACACTCCAAGATCCAGTTGCATCAGGTGTGTAGGTGTCGCTGTAGCTGCCGTCTGAACCTGTTGTGACAGTTCTGTTCAGTGTTGAGCCGTTGGGTTTCTTGTAGGTTAGTGTTATGGTTTTGCCTGTGAGAGTTGCTTTTATAGAGCCTGAAACAACTATGCTGTTGCCTTCTGTTATTATGTCCTTTGAGACAAAACAGGAAAGTTCAGTCATTGTCTTCCTAACATGAACTGCTATAGTATTACTTTCCGCGCCTTCGTACCTTTCATTTCCTGCCCAGCAAGCTTTGACCTCAAAATCTCCTGCTTGGGTGGTGACCCACTTGCAGCTGTAGTTACCCGATGAGCCTGTGGCAGTGTTTGCGAGTTGTCTCCAGACTTCATCTTCTACAGGCCTGTAACAGATCGAGACCATGGCGTTTGAAACGTTTCCAGTCATTGGGTTGCGTGAAACGATCGCGCCTTCGATAGTGATAGCGTTTTCGATGCTCGTAGTCATCGGTGATAAGGAGATTGAGACCGATGTAGGCACCCTCAGAACAATCACGTTTACAACTTCTCCTGAACTCGAGTCAACCATCGTTATGCTGTCCGACACCGAATTGACTGTGTAGATGTATTTCCGGTCTGGTGAACAGTCCGCATCGCTTTGAAAGTATCCCCTGAGATTGGTGATTTTCGTCATCCAACAAGAATTTGAAAGATCATAGGTAGCCATGGAATGCGCGTCGTTAGAAATCACAAACAGTTTGTCTTTGGCTGAAGAAAGAAAAACTCCGGCAGAACTGGTGATAGCCCAACGGGCCTTACCCAGCTCATAGACATCCCAACAGTCCAGAATTCCCACTAATTCATTGGTATCCATATGAATTTCATAGATCGTGTCAACCCCACCAAAGTAAGCGATTCTACCCACCTCATCAAAGTCACAACACGAGAAGCTGGTTGTACCGCCTATTTCTGCTGGCAATTCTATGGTATTGATAACATCGAGGGTTGAGGAATCAAATATGGTGATAACTGATGGCCCTATCATGTAACCGCTAGCAAGATAGAGTTTTGAGCCGTCGGGAGAGGCGATAACCCTATTGCCAGTGGGTTCCGGGGGCAGATCGATGGATTTCAGGATAGTCATGTTTCTTGCATCAAAGAGGAGCAACTGCTTTGGAATATCTGTTCCGTCGAAGCCGTAATCGATGGCTGCCATTCTATCGTTGAAAAACGCTAGTCTATTTATATTGATCTCTCTGCCGATGCTGAATGTCTCGATCAGCGCGCCGTCCGAAGTGTTTATTGACCAAATTTGGTTGCCTCCCTGAGCGTAGAGTCTGTCCCGGTAGTATCCCATTGCACCCCCGGTGATGTGGCCTAGCAATTGTCCGGAACTCAGATTCAATTTGTAGATGTCGCTGGTGCGAGCGCAAGTTATGTAGCCTACGCCGTCCCCTCGGATCAGAGCCCAGGGTGCGATGTCTTGCTTGTTAAATTTCAATATTTGAACTTCTTTTCCAGTTGGGATATGGACCTTTCGGAGGAGGTTGAAATCGCCTTCGGTCATGTAGAAGTAGTTCGCGTCTGCCGGGTCAATGACTATTGCTCGTTGATCATTCGAAGGTGCTACAAAAATTTCTTTGGTGACCATGTTGCTCAGCATGTCCCACTCCTTGACGTACATTATGTTGGGGGCGCCCGCGCCAGACCAGAATCCAATTATGTAGATTTTGCCTGTCTTCTCGCTAATAGCAAAGTCTGCGACCCCACACTCGATTGGAGTGGAGCACACCAACTGAAAACTATTCAGGTCGAAAACATTGAAGTTGCCAATTCCCTTGCCCTGAATATTAAGTGCGCGCGCTCCGAAATAGGCCTTTGTTTCTTCTGAATTGATGGTAAAGCGCATTGGTGCATAAGGAGGCAATGCCTCATTCGGAAGAATTAACGTACGCTCCACAGCATTACTCGAAAGGTTAAAGGTGAAAAAAACGTGTTGAGTTTCTCCTTCTGGAGAGAGCCTTCCAATGCAGTAAAGAAGTCCTGGATTCTTGACAGAAGGCTCTACTGACTCAAAATGTACACCGGGTACAGAGATCCGATGGTAGGAATTGTCCAAAGTATTGATGATGTATAGCCCACTAGAAGAAGATATGTAAACTGCAGTTTCATTAGGATCTGCACTGATGCAATCCTGGCTCCCGTTTGGATCTATTGGGAGTACTTCCTCAACTTCGTTGCTCTCGGTGTTTACGATCATCACGTTCCTCGGTCCCATATTGGTGACGAAGAGTTTTGATTCGTCTTGGCTCAATACAGCTGACGCTGAACATAGCATGCTTCCCGCGCTGGACACATCTATCGATTTTGTGGTGGTGAAGGTTGACAGATCCACCACCAACAGCGAATCGTCGAACGTGAACGAAAGGTAGGCCGTTCTCCCGTCTCGGGTGATGGCTAATCCTAGAAGACCTGGCGAAAAACTGTAGAACTCACTTATATTTACTGCTACCTTCTCGGTCGTCTCCACAGCGTAGCCCGCGTGAGCGCAAGAAGTGAATAGTGGGATCACTAGAACTGTAATAACGATCATGGCTGAGAATTGTTTTCTCGTCATTTCCATCTATGATAACATTATATCGATCTTCCTTTTATGCCTTTCATGTTTTTAGGGCTCCATTTCATAATTATATTTGCCTATCGTCTTGGTTCTTGCTTCGGGCGTTCACGTAGAAGGCTATCGATGGATCACTTGCTTCATGCACGGAGCTGCTGCGTTAGTATGTTGGGATTTGAGTAGTTTCTGTAGAACTTGACCTTCCCGTCTCTGAGTGATCGATCGCCTATTGCCCCTCGATTGAAATCCATTTTCGGGCGATGTCGAGTTCCATCGGCCCCCAATGCGTGTTCAGGGTTCGTGAACGGACAGACTTGAACCCAATGCGAAGCGTGGAGTCTGCAACAAATCCCTGATCAAACCCCGTGTCATAGCCCATCAGGGCCATAGATAATGACATCAGCACACTGATTTCAGGCTTTGTCCTTTCATGGGTCAGCCCGATAAAGTAGGAGATGAAGACTCCACTTGGGTTGAGGGCGTTATAGACTTTTTTCACGACGGAATCGAGTTTGTCCTTGTAGCTTTGTAGGGATGAGCATGCCAGGACGAGGTCGTATCCTTCGCCGATGGAATCGCGGAATCCGTCTCCGCCAAGGACCTCCATCCTGTCCTCCATCCCATACTCTCTAATGAATTTCTCGGCCTCCTTAACCATTGGTGGCAGGTCGAAGATAACGCCCTTCATGCTAGGGTGCGCGGCTACAACGGCCATCCCGATGAGCCCTGGGCCGCCGCCCAGGTCTAGCATCTTTCGGAATGACGGGAACTCCGGTAGTTCCGAGACGACATCTACAATTATCTGAGCATCGCCAGCCCGCTCGATGCTAGCATACTCCTGCGCATACATCTCCTCGGAGAAGGCCATTTCTGGCGTGGGTGGTGGCCCTTCCTTGATCAGCTTGGACAGGTTCTCGATTGAGGCCTGAGAATGCATCATCTGTAAGGCTGCCCCCAGATATGTTGGGCTGTCTTCCACTAGAAAAGCTTGGGTTATGGGCGAGTTTCTGTACAGACCATTCTTTTTCTGCAGAAGGTCTATCGCCGTCAGGCTGTCCAAGAACACCCCCGTGATTCTAGGATGGGTGCCAATTGCCTGCGCCACTGCGTCGGCTGACCTGGGCTCAGAAAGCTGGTTGAACACATTCAGCTCGATGCCCGTCAACAACAGCTTCGACCGGATGGGCGCAACGACCATCCTGCAAAGGTCTCCGAAACTAACATTCACTTCAGGCAGCTTCATCATCGAATTTCACTCCCCTCCCAGGACAACCGTATTTAAGCCGATCGATTAGAAGAGAGGCTCCTTCGAGGCTGTGGAAGGGGGGAATTCCCTTCCGCATGCCCTACAGAAGACCGAGTCCGTCGGGCTTGGCGTTCCGCAGTGCATGCAGTACTTCACCGGGCCGGTCGGCGTGGCTGGCTGGGGAACCACGAGCGGCTCATCCCCGATAACGACCAGTGGCTGGGGAGGGCTTGTAGCTAGCCCCGCGATCAGAATGACGAGTCCGACGAAGCCTGAGATCGTGGCGAGGTATGTGAACAGTTGGGCCTCTGGGAGCTTTGCCCCGCCGCCACCTACGACGCCGCTCACTTGCTTTCCTCCGATGTTCGAGATTTCTGCCCAAAGCGAGGAGTTTGGGCTGAGGAAAACCCATAGCGCTGCAGCTACCACAAGGAGGATTATGCCAGAGGCAACTACTCCTCCTCTCATGTCGTTCGCCTCCGACCCTGCATCTGGGTTTCGCCCGAGTTTCACGGGCTCGTCAGGGAGGTTCGTTAGGTCGATCCTTCTTGGCGGTTCTCGATCGATTGCGACGCATTTTTGGGTTCAAGGATTGCTAAGAATTTTCTCTTCAAGAAAAGCTGAGGCTGGCTTGAAAGGAACCTGTCGGGAAGTCTAGAGCCGCGATCGTCGCTGGCAGATCGATCGGTTGCAGGGTTGGCGGTCCCGTGGTCATCGCTGCTACGGCGGCACTGTTCAAGGGGACCCGTGATTCTTTGGTTGGAGCGGCTTATATGAAACCTAAGTGTCCGCTTGAACGATGGTTCTGAGCGGAACGACGAAGCTGTTGAAAACGAGGATGAGGGTCAAGGGCAAGGGAGGCAAGATCGCGGAATACCGGAGGTTCCTCGTCCACATTCCCTCGAAGATTGCGGGGGACTCACAGTTCCCCTTCAAGCCAGGGCAAGAGCTTTCGATCACAGTAGACCCGGAGGGGAAGATCGTTCTGACGGCAACGACCTGAAGAAGGAGGCAGCGGTGACGTCTGGAGCGCCAGAGAGATAATGCGATTGGCCTGACCTGGTGACAAGCTTAACCCATGAAGCAACAATTTCCTAGGATTCATCGATCGGTCGATCGGTGTCTGCACGCTCGCCCAGTAGCCAGTGGGCGCCGGCGGCTAACAGGGCTAGCGATTGGAACCAGCTGAACCACCAGCCGTGTTGCCTGCCGTATGAAGAGTATAGGAAGGTCAGGGCTGTCAAGGCTGCGGGCGGCGCGGCGAAAGGCAGGTTGAGGGAGAAGCCCGCTGCAAAGCGGACCAGGGGATCTTTGTCCTTCGTCTGGGCTCTGATAGGTTCAACTCCGGTCTTGGTGCCCGAAAATATGAGGCCGAGGGCTGCGGCGCCGCCCCTGTGTACATGGGGATCTTTCCTTTTAGTCATCAGTGCTTCAATGGTCTCCGGGCTGCCGGATCCTAGCAGCGACAGCCCAAGGGAGATGACGGAGAACATTCTGACGAGCTTGTCTTTGTCGTCGACGAGGGGATAGATGTGGTCTAGGCCTCTTCGAGTGTTCAGGAGAACCAGGCCTAACGAGGCGGCCACGCCCCTCCGCACGTATTCGTCCTCATCGCTGGCGAGATGTCTGAGGCGCTCTATGCCCTCGCCACTCCCGAGGAGCATTAGCCCGACGCAGAAAGCGTAGCACATCCGCACGTAGTTGCTGTGGTCCTCGGCAAACCGGTCTGCAAGGCTTAAACCTCTTTCTGTTGCTAGGTGGATCAAGCTGAGCGAGAAGAGCGAGCTCAGGCGGATCCATTTGTCGTCGCTCTCGATCAACGGTTTGAGGAGTTCTGCGCCCTTGCGTGTCCCCAGAAAAATCAGTCCAAGCGAAAGGATTGCGTTGCTTCTTATGTCCCATTTCTCGTTGATGTTCCTCGCTGCGTGCAAGATGTCTTTCGGAGCGTTTTGAGAGCCTAAGCAGCTCAAGCCTATCGGCATGATCGAACACAACCTCAAGGCGATGTCATGACGGTGTTCTCGTGGGATCGCTTGAAGGCGCTTCAGCCCCTTCCCAGTTCCCAAGAAGGCGAGGCCTAGGGAGAACGCTGCTGACATTCTTACACCCCAATCTTCATCCTTCAGCAGGGGCTCTATGCGGTTCACACCCTTTGCGGTTCCAAGGAAGGCGAGGCCGAGGGAAACAGCGCCTCCCCTTCGCACAAACCTGTCCTTATGCTGGATCAGAGGCTCAATTTCCTCTACTCCCCTGCCCGCGCCGAAATGTTTGAGCCCTTGAGAGTACGCCTTGCCCCTTACCACATACTTGTCGCATTTGCCAAGCGCCACAGCTTCTCACCGCGCTAGATCCCATCAAGTAACCTGAACGCTCTCTCTTCGATGTTGGAGATGTCTGAAATAGTGTCAGCAGCTTCCCTCAACAGCGCTTTCAGCTTCTCTTCGCTTTCTGGGGTGCTCGATCTCTCAAGGATCTCGGAGACCTCGTTCCAACCATGACCTGCCTCCACGAAGAGACTTGCCGACTCATCCAGAGCTGGAGCTCTGAGGTGTTCACGTGCAGCCTCAAGAAACCTTGAATAAAGAAATCTTCCTGCACCGCATTGCTGCGGTTCAAACCCTTCCGGCAGGATCATCTTGGCGGTAAACATCAAGCTCTGGAGCAAGACTTCCCGGTTACATAGGCCTGGCCAAGAGGGAATCTCGTTGGCGGCGCTTCTTTCTCCGGCTACTCCAAGTGACTTTGTCGGTGGATGGAGGTTCAGCTTGACGGTGTCTCTTATGGCCTTGACGACCAAGTCTTCCAATGGCGGTATATCTCGCGGGATCGTAAATAAGTGGAAGGCGTGCGGGCGACACCAGCCCTTCGCCTCAACGTTCCACGCCTTCTCCAGGTCATCATAGTGTATTCTTTGGGTGTCTTCAAACCTGCTGTCAAACAGGTGCGCTTCCCTTCTCTCATCATCATAGCCGATCAGGAGTAGGTAATGCATGACTGCGTGCACCGGCAGGGGCGCAAACGAAAGATGGAACATGTCCAACGGACCGATGATCACCGGCATCTTTCTGTCTATGTCTTCCTTGACTTTTCTCCATGCGTAGTCCCATTTCACACCATCTTTGAACCGATATGTAGCACCGGTCAGAGAAGCCACTTTGCGGTAGAACCTTCTGGGCTCTAAGTAGCCCGGAAAGATTTGAACCGGAGGCTCCGCCCGCCTGAACTTGAGATAGAAGAAGCCTATTCCGCCAAGCCCACACACTATTTCCTCCGAAAACTCGTGGCCACGATAAGCAAACAAGTCCCTTAGCGAAACAATAAAGCAAACGTTTCCTCTACGATGGGGGACATCTTTCATCATGCTTTTCATGTACACCTCAGCTCGATCGATCGATCATGCATGTTGTAGTGGCAGGATTGCACCCCACACGTAGACGTTGGTCTGCGATGGATACATGATTAGTATCATGCGACCTCTGTTTCGAGCGGTATTATGTGTGGGGAGATGTTGTCCGCGGTGACGACGATTCTCATCGCATAGCTTCCCGGAGCGATGTTCTTCGATACGGTGATCACAAAGCTCTGGCCGAACCCGTCGTGTGGGCTTAGGCTGTTCGGTCCGACTGTACGGGTGCTGTTTCCAGTAACTTGGGTTGTGAAGCCGTCCGGCATCTCCAACCGGATGTAGATGCCCTTGACGAAGCCCCCGCCCTGGTTCAGAACCTGCATCACCACTTCGAAGGTGTCTCCAGGCGACACATTCTCAGGGGGAGGTGATACCAGTTCTGCCTTGAACCTTGGCTCTTCGAAAAGGGGACGACCGATCCAAACCCAAGCAGCAACCACAAGGAGGAGCGCAACCACCCCGAGGACCGCCGCTGCTGAAGCCTTCATTTCTCTTTTCCCCGAAGAAACAAGAATCCGCCTACGACAAAGAGGCAGAGGAAAGCAAGCCCGAAGGCGAACACCGTCCAGGCTAGCCATGCCGTAGGAACCGAGACGTAGGGGGCTGTGTTGATTTTGCCGCCCTTCTTTATGCCTAGTAGGACACCTAACACTGGTGGGCCGAGCGTCAGGGTGACGACGGCGGCGACTGCGAGGGCACCTAGGAGGAAGAGGTTTGATGCCTGCCGATAGTTGGTTTCCCTGGCTGTAAGGACGATTGTGACGCCGATTAAGACGATGAGCAGGCCGCCTATGGCAAGGGTGTAGGCGGTCGTCGGCGAAAGA
>Ga0315306_10000510_pt1 | contig 18756 bp, 18 predicted proteins | sample TDP1_MG_FD_203803 | JGI IMG/M metagenome (GOLD analysis project Ga0315306, IMG submission 203803) | Freshwater sediment microbial communities from Lake Towuti, South Sulawesi, Indonesia - TDP1 | ecosystem: Environmental > Aquatic > Freshwater > Lake > Sediment | place: Indonesia: South Sulawesi... | reverse complement strand
TTATTCATGGGATTTTCCTTCGGGCAAATTGCTGTATGATAAGCTCTTCTTAACCTCTGAAATATGGTTCAATTCATTTTTTCTAAAAATATCAGCCTTTTCCAAAATCCACTCTGGAGAAGATGCTCTGGTTAATCTCCTCTGTTTTCTGGGAAGCCGGGACAACTCTAAAGGATATCTTAAACTCAATTTTTTTAGGGGGGAGACAGGAGCGGCTATCGCAAGCTTGGAAGCTGAAGGTTCCATTTAATTTATGGGAACCGAGCTCGAGACCGGCATCAGCCTTAACCAGAACACCCAGTATCACTTCGCCGTCATAGATTTGAAGCGCAGACTCTGAATACTCAAATTTTTCCAATCTCGGCTCCGGATAGGAATATTTTATGATTTCAACCTTCTCTTTTCCTTCAAGGGTGAATTCGGTGGGGATGAGGAATTCGTCCGCAAGCTCGTGGGCATGGATGTGCCACCCGGGACTTATTGTGGCCACGAGTGCAACTTTGAATGTTTCCCCAGGATGAATGCCGTTTTTTGAAATGTAAGTATTAATTTTGACAATTTCTTCTTCTTGGGCTGAGATATTTACATATCCAAAAAAAAGAAATAATCCGAAAAAAAAGATTAGGGCGGTTTTCAGGAGAAATTCCGAATTTAAATTGTGTTTCAATCTAATTCCCTTTTTCGTTTTAGAGAACAATAATTATAATGAAATGAAATGAAACTAGTCAAATTTGTTGATTAAGTCAGCGACTTCTGTTAAGAATATTTACAGAAATATTAAAGAAGGTGGGAGGGAAGATTTGAAATGCAAGCCAACCGATATGCTTTTAATAGGGGATTATTAAAAACAGCAATTTTTCTTTTTTTATTTATTCTGGAGTTGACAGCGGCCAAAGCTCAAAAGGCCATTGATTTCACTCTAAAAGACCTTGATGGAAATCTCCAAAGGCTCAGCGATTATTTCGAAAAAAATGTTATCCTCATCGATTTCTGGGCGACCTGGTGCGTTCCCTGTGTGAAAGAACTGCCTCATTTTCAAAGATTCTACGATAAATACAAAGATAAAGGGTTGGTTGTTTTTGCCATCACGGTTGACGGCCCGGAGACAGTAGCGCTGGTCAAGCCTTTTATCAAGAGCTATAAATATAATTTTCCCGTTCTCCTCGACACAGAATCAAAAGTCATTGCTTTGTACAATCCTCGGGTTATCCTGCCCTATACCATACTCATTGACAGGGAAGGCAAGATAAAGCATGTCCACCAAGGATACAGCCTTGGAGACGAAAGGGTCATGGAAGAGGAGATTCTGGAGCTTTTGGAGCCAAAGGAGGAGGCTAAAAGGAAAGGAATTTCATTTTATCTGAATGAGGCATTCTTGAATAGGAATTTTTCAGACAAAGATTATGTCGATAGGATGAGAGAAGGGAGGGAGTCGCAAATCATCAATCAGCTCGATTTGTCTTTAACCTCGGGCGACTACCTTGCCGGTGTGAGAGGAGATGCCAACCTGGACTTTTCTCCTCTTGAGGATAATTATCGGCTGGCAAAGCGCTTCTTTGAGATAAACAAGCGGAATTTCAACCTCAGGGCAGGAGATTTTTATTATTCTGTTGGCAGGGGGCTTGTTTTCAGTGTTCTGAAGACCTTTGAGAAAGAGGGCTTGGAATACATCATTGATACCACAGTTGACGGAGGGAAATTTAATCTTAGCCGGAAGAAGATTTCAGCCGAAATCTTTGGAGGCTGGCTCGACCGGGAGGATTCTGATTTAAAGGATAAAGTTTATGGAGGAACACTCGGCTGGAGGTACAGGGACCGCGCTGATTTTAAGATAAATTTTCTGGGCTCGCAGTTAGAGGGTGGGTCAGCCTACGGGAACAAAAGCGTTTTCATGGAATCGGCGAGCTTTGATATTCCCAACATATCGGATAAAGCGAAATGCTATGGTGAGTTTTTATTGGTTCAGAAGAAGAGATATTATGAAGAAGAGACAACTAATGGGTATGGAATATATCTTGAATCAGGCTTTTTCTTGAGAAATTTGAGCCTGCTTCTGGAGTTCAAAGACTATAAAAATTTAGATTTTGAATATAATCGTCCGCCCTTGTTGGAGAGCGAGCAGCTCCCTCTCCTGGCTAATCAATTCGCTAAAGATGCAAGAGATGTCACCGGCCTATCGGGGCGGTTGGATTATAATCTGACAAAAATTTCTACTCTGCTTTTTGGAAAACTTTCCTATCTTAGAGATAAACCAGGAGGTAACTTAAGAAATGTCATCCATTTCTTTGTCGGGCTGGAAAAGAAATTCAAAGACACAGGCTGGCTGAATTTCATTTCAGGTTATAGAGAAGAAAATACTTCATCTTTGGTTTTTTATTATACTCATGGCAGCACTTTTCATGTCCAGACCAACGCCAGCTATCCCTTGACTTCCAGATTGAGTCTGGAACTGGATTTTAAGAGTAAGGATTTTAGGGGAAGGCACCTTGATTACTATGAAAGAAGGTCTTTTCTATCCGTCCATTATTCTCCAAGATGGATTGCTACCTTATTTTTCGACCAGACCGATGATCCTGAAATCTTATTCTTTAAAGACAAAAAAAATTGGCTGGGAGGACAGATTGAGATAAAGTTTACAACTGCCAATTCGCTGCGGGTATTCTATGGCTCGAACAAGGGCGGCGTGAAATGCTCAGGCGGAGTCTGTAAGTTTTTCCCGCCGTTCGAAGGATTAAGAATCGACGCTATTCTTCGTTTTTGAAGGCCATTCGCTGGATTTATAAATATTTGTTGATGACCTCTTCAACCTCACTCTTGTTCCAGCCTTCCTTCTTGTATCGGATCGTACAGTTGCGGTCGAGCACATGGGGCAAAGGAATGGATGTTTTTTGATAAATGTTGTATATTGTTCGACTATTATCGTCAAGAACTGGAAAAGTCAGCCCATAAGTATAAGCCCAGATAGCCGGGTCTCCTTCGATGACGACCAGGATATACATGAATCCTTTGTCCTTGTACTTTTGGTAAAATTGCTCAGCCGTCTCTGCTTTTGCCCTGCATTCTGTGCACCAATCTGCGGTGAAATCCATGAGAATCACCTTGCCATGGAAATCGTAAAGAGAAACATTTTGGTTATTCTGATTTTTTGCAGTGAAGTTGGTGGCGATTTCGCCAACTCCTGAGCCTGTTGTGGCCGTGTTCGCCGTGAAGTTTAAATTTGTTTGCGTTTGGCTGCCTGCTTCGTAATTTGACGGATTAAAGGCAAATCCTAGTTTAGATGGGGTGATTATATAATCTCCAGATAATAAATCTTTAAAACTGAATTTCCCGCTGGAATCCGTTGTCGTTTTTTGCGAACCATCCCAAGACAGATAGACGTCAACCCCAGAGAAAGGCTGTCCGCTTAAGGTAATGGCGCCGGATAATTCTATGAGGTTTGTATCCGGGCCTGTTGGAGTCTTCTTCTTGCAGGCTCCAAAGACAAGGAGCCAAAGAAAAAGAGGCAGGATCAAAAGCTTTTTTCCCATTTTGGTCTCCCATCATCCATTTATAAGAATAAAAGGGCCTTTTTGTCAACGTTTTCGCAGTCCCCAATTTATCGAAAGGTAAAATGAACGAAATGAATTTTTTTACAATTTTTACAACGTCAAGCTTTCACCGGTTGTCTCTTCTTGGGAAGGAACTCATATTTGACTGCACCGTATTGACAGACATCCGCACATTTTAAACAGCGGACGCAATCAGGGCTGTTTGGACTCTCATAGATCCTGAGCTCTGTCGGACAATTTTTTAGGCAATCGTCGCATTGGGTGCAGCTGTCTTCATCGACAAACATTCGAAAGAGGCTTGCTTTGTTGAAGAGCCCTAGGATAGCTCCCAGAGGACAGGCAGTCCGGCAGAAAGGTCTCTGGGCGAAAATCATCCATGCCAAAAATAAGACCAGAATCGAGACTTTCCACGAAAAAAGAAACCCAATTTGGCCGCGGATGTTCTCGTTCAAAGAGACCAGTGGTATTCCCGCCTCAAGAGTGCCGGCCGGGCATATCCACTTGCAAAACCATGTTTCTCCCAACCCATATTCATCCAAGACCAAAAGAGGAAGGGCAAAAACAAAAATGGCGAGAATGACATACCTCAGGTAGGATAGAAATTTCGGCACGGAAATTTTTGGAGTTGGGATCTTATACAAGGCCTCCTGCAAGAGCCCAAAAGGACACACCCAGCCGCAGGGCATTCTGCCCACAAGGCTGCCGACTGCTCCCAGTGTGCCTATGACATACAAGCCAAGCTGATAGGAGGAAATGCTTAGCTTGAACCTCAATGAGGCAAAGAAATTCTGCATGGCGCCAATGGGACAGGCGCCGATGGCAGAGGGACAGGAGTAACAATTCAGAACAGGGACACAGACTCCTTTGATGTTCCCCTGGAAAATCTGCGCTTTGAAGAATGACGGCAGGTAGATGTTAAAGCCTAAAGTCCCGCCTATCTGAAAAAGCCTTCTTTTTTTTATCAGACTCAACGTCTTCTCTCTTTGACGGCTAACCGATTCCGATGCAGCTCAGACAGATGGTTATTGATTTCTCAAGCACTGCTTGAAATTCCTTCTGCATGAGTCCAATGATGATAAACAAGATGGAAATGAAAAAAAGCAAATAAGCCCATCGACGCTTCATCTTCTTTCTCCTTTAATCATCTCTCCTGTTGTTTTCTCGAGCTCTGCGATGTACTCTTTTTTGAAACCGACATGGACATGAGCCACAACTCCTTTTGAGTCGATCAAGTAAACCACCGGTATTTCTTGAACCTTATAGGATGATTTCATATCTCTCGTTGTTCGGATGAGGCCTCGCTCAGAGCCTGAAGTAGAGTCGGCGAGCATGCTGTATGTTATTTTGACTTTCTTGAAGAAAGGCTTGACCACTCTTGAGCCTTCCGTGTCTATGGCTATTCCGAACAATTCTAGTCCGCCTTCATCCTGCCCTTGTTTTGCCTTAAATTTTTCGTAAATGCCCTGTATATACGGCATCGCCGCTCGACAGGGAACACACCAGGTCGCCCAGAAATCGAGCATGACAGCATCAGGGTGAGATTTTTTCGTAACCAGCGATCCATTTTCAATGAATTCTGAGATTACGGTTAATTTCTCCTCTTCAAGTTTGACCGTTATCGTTTTATCATCAATCGATTTGAGCGAAAAGGCATGAAATTTATCGCCTGTCTTTAGCACGGCCAGCGCGGAGCTATTCACGAATAAAACAATAAGAAAGAAAATCGTTATTTTAGCTTTAAGCCTCATTTTTCCCAAAAATAGAAGAAAAAACTTCACTCTCATCCACATGATGTCATCTCCTCCTTGTATGAAGGAATTTGTTTTCTAGATCGCACTACACCTTCACAATTCAAGCTCAGAGAGCCTGGCTCTGAACACGAGAGAAATATACGAGGGACAATGAACCCTGTCAAGGGAGGGAGATTAGAGCGCATTCCTCGAGATTCTCAATCTGGGGACAGAAAGGGCCAAGACTGGAGAGGGGAAAAACTTTTTCTTGCTTTCGATAAAACTATATGAAAAAATTTATACATAGTCAGGAATAAAGCTCGGGAGAATAAGATGGGTAAATTAACATCTAAAGCCGGGATAGCCTTTCTTGCCTTCTTTTTAGCCACAACTTTGTTTGCCATAGAAGTTCCTCTGAAGTATGAGAAGTATCCTGATGAGCCGAGGTCGTTCCTTCCTTCCGGCTTTGCGCAGTTGAATATCAGGCCTCGAGATGCACCGCTGCCAGGAGAACCATGGACACTTCCCCATCTGAATACTGAGAACCCGGTTTATGCCTTCGCTAAGATTGGTGATAAGGAGCGGCTTTTTATCCTGGATATTCAAAATGCCAACGACCCCTTTTACAATCGCCTCTATTTTGACGCCAACGGCAATCATAACTTAAGAGATGATCCTGTAATAGATGCAATCTCGACCTCCAGTGCTGATGGAAGAAGTTCAAATGTGAGATTTCCTGCCGTAGACACCGCGGTTGAAGTTGACGGCAAGTCGTTGCCCTACAGTTTCCGCCCGGTTATCTGGGGATTTTCGAGCCAAATTTCAAGATTGAAGATCGATAGCCAGAATCTCAGCCGATTATTGAGTTTCCGCCTCCAGTCCAATTGCTCTTACAGTGCTGAATTTCAAGTCGATGGCCGGAAATATCGCCTGATTCTTGGCGACAAGAATTGCAACGGCCGTTTCGCTGAGCCGCTCACGTTCGATGAGCGGTACAAGTTTTTACGGCTTGATAAAATCATCGGGCCCGTTCGAATCAATATCTTTGCCAGGGGAGACAGCATTTATATAACCAGCGACGAGAAGAATCTTATGATGAGCAAATATACGGAGACTGGCTGCTGGTCAATGACAAGCTTTTTGAAATCAGCGTCAACCCTGCCAAAAGCGTTCTAACCTTGACACCGGTCAGTGAAAATTTAGCTTCCCTGAAGCTTGCCATGAAGACGGAGCGGCTGTCTCTCTACACAGAGGACGGCAATCATTGCCTGATTATGTATCAGCCGGCCAAGGAGATTAAGATTCCCCAGGGAAGATACAAGATTCTTTCTTACGAGGTATTTCGTAAAGATGAACAGGGCGACCTGTGGCGACTGTGTGCTTCAGCGACCAAAGAAAGCCCGTTTGCGGCTGTGGGCGGAGGCGGCGAATCGGTCTTAGAATTTGGCGAGCCTTATATCCCAATTGTTGACTTGCTTAAAACAGGAGTTGGGACGGAAAGGGTTTACCTTATGTTCAATGTTGAAGGCAAAGCAAAGGAATTGCTGACCGATTTGAGCCACATCTCGGGCAACAAGACCCTTATTGCTCTATCAGGGAAGAAGAATTTAGGTCATCGTCCTAAAGAGCCGATTTACAAGGTTGTTAAAGCTAACGGCGAAGTCGTCAAGCAAGGCTTCTTTGAGTATGGCTGAGGGTTCAGCTGTCGGGCCACGTGGTCTGGCCCAGAGTTGAACACAGAATACAAAATCATCTGTGAATACGAGGTCGGTCCCTTCAAGACCGAGCATTCAAAAAAGACGATCAAGCTGTAGAAGGAATTAAGAGTCTATTAGTAATGAGGATTTTTTATTTGACAATTCAAAGATTAATTTCTATATATAAGCCATAGAAGGAGGCCGGAATGAAAAAAGCAATTTTACCTCTAATCATACTTATTCTTGTTTCCACGGCTTTTGCCCAGAACTGGTTCAAGGGGACTTTTGACCAGGCCCTTGTCCAGGCGAAGAATGAAGGCAAAAAGGTCCTTATCGACTTTTTCTCGAGTGGCTGAGGGAGCTGTGTACTGCTGGGTCAGCAGTTCTTCGCCAATCAAAAATATCAGGAATTTCTGAACTCTAATTTCATTCTTTTCTTCGCCGACATCGCAGAAAAAACCGGAAATGAAATTTTTAAGAGATTCAAAATTTCCGGTACTCCAACTGTCCTCATCGTCGATGCGGACGGCTCGGAGATTGACTGGCATATTGGTTATGGGCCACCGCCGGATAAATATCTGGAAAGGCTGGAGAAGACCGTAAAAGGAATCGATACCTTCAAGATTCTTTCTGAAAGATACGGCAAAGAGCCAAAAAATATAGAAGTGGTTTTCAAGCTCGGTAAGAAATGCCAAGATAGAGCAAATCAGGAAAAGGCTCTAGAGTTGTATAAAGAAGTTTTAGCCATAGACCCGGACGGGAAGATGGGAACAACAGATTATTATGGCGGGAAAAAAGTTACTTACACTGAATATGCAGAATTTTGCATAGGACAAATGTCTTTCTTTGGCAGGAAAATGGACCCTGAGCCGCTCAAAGCCTTCATTAAAAAATATGCCCAAAGCGAAATCCTGGAATCTGCCTATTCTCTTTTAAGTATGTATTATCGGTCTGCTGCTCCAAAAGAAGAAGCAGCCAAATTCTTTGAGGAGTATGTATCCAAATATCCAAGTGAACCGTCTGTTCTCAATTCCTATGTTTCCAGAATAATCAGGGATAAAGAAAATCTAGAGCGGGGAATTGAGCTCGCTGAGAAGATTAAAGAAATGATGAAATATAATCCTGATCCTAGCTACATGAGAAATCTGGCTGAATTGTATTCGCTCAAAGGAGACAAAGGCAAGGCTGAAGAAGTTTTTGGAGAGAGCTTTATGGAAGGAAAGGTTCGCACGCTGGCTTTCAATCTCTATGAGTATGCGACCTTCTGGGTCAGGCAGAAGATGAATACAGATAGCGCCTTGGAGATGATTGAATTGGCGACCAAGCTGGAGCCGCGGTTGGTTGAGTCGGCTGCGCAGTTGTATGTTCGGGCGGGTAAACCTGAGAAGGCACTGGATATCTTTGGGCCTGAGTACATAAAGAAACATATGGATAGAGCAGAAGAGTTAAACAACTATGCCTGGTTCTGGGTAAATCAAGATAAAAACCTGGAAAGCGCCCTTGAAGCATCGAAAAAATCGGTTGAGCTCTCTCCCTCCTCCCACTATATCTGGGATGCTCTGAGCCTTGTCTATTTTAAATTAAAGAAATATGAGGATGCCCTGAAAGCCGAAGAAAAAGCAATAGAACTCGCAGGAAAGCCTGCTGAAGATTATGAGAAGGCAATGCTCGCAGGCTATGAAAAGAGGATAAAAGAGATAAAAGAGGCCATGGCCAAGGAGAAGAAGTAAGCTGATAAAATGCATTAATTAAAATGTCATTGCGAGGAACGCAGTGACGAAGCAATCTCATCAAACTAAGAGATTGCCACGCTCCCTTCGGTCGCTCGCAATGACAGTATAAAGATATTCATTGCATTTGTATTAACCCGCCAGCCTCAGCAGGACGTTGAGCAGCAGGTTCGCCCCCTTTTCCAAGTCCTCCCACCTGATCATTTCTTGAGGGCAGTGGCTGATTCCGTCCAAGCAGGGGATGAATATCATTCCCACTTCGGCCACGCTGGAAAGAATCTGGGCATCATGGCCTGCGCCGCTTGATAGCTCCATGAAAGGGTAACCCAGCTTCTGGCATTCCTCTTTCATCAAGCTGACCATCCGTGAAGGTATCTTGACCGGATCGGTCTTGTCCATGACTCTTGAGGCAAACTCGAGCCCGCGGGTGGAAGCGATCTCTTTGGCAAGGTCGAGAAGGGATTTTTCCAGCTCCTGTAATGTTTCTTTGGATGTGCTCCTGTATTCGAAAGAAAAATCGACCTGGCCGGGAACTGTGCTGAACGTCCCAGGCTTGACGATGACCTTCCCGATGGTGACCATGCTCCCGTAGTGCTTTGTGGCAACGAAGCGGGTGCTTCTCAGGGCGAAATCCGCCAGGCCCAGCAGGGCATCCCTGCGCAGCTCAAGAGGAGTCGTCCCGGCGTGGCTGGCTTCTCCTAAGAAAGAGCACATTCTATAATGCTTGCCCGCAATGGCGTTCACAATGCCAACAGGTATCCCTTCTGTTTCGAGCACAGGGCCCTGCTCGATATGGATCTCAAGGAAGGCTTCTATCTCTGGGCTCTGCTTATGAGCCTCAATGATGCTCTCCAGAGTGAACTCAGTGCCCTTCAAAATCTCACGCAGCGGAGGTCCGACTTGGGTGAATCCTTTCTCTAATATTTCCCGGTTCAAGGCTCCGACAAAAGCACGGCTTCCCATGAAGTCTCCGGCCAGATTTCCTTCCTCGTCGGTAAAAGAGGCGAGCTCCACAGGCCTGGAAAGGCGAAGGCCTTCTTCTTTTATTCTTCGCAGAGACTCTAGGGCTGAGAGGACTCCGATTGAGCCGTCAAACATTCCGCCGTTGATGACAGTGTCCAGGTGAGAGCCGGCCATAACGGTTTTTCCTTTGCCCTCAATGCGGCCGAAAATGTTTCCTGCTCCGTCCTGACTGAGCAGGAGGCCGGCGGCTTTTATTCTTTCTTTGAGCCATTCCCTGGCCTCGAGGTCTGGCTTGCTGAAAGAAGGCCGACTTATCCCGCCCAGTGAGTCGCGGCCAATCTGGGAAAGAGCTTCGATATCGTTTTTCAATCGTTCGAAATTTATACTGATCACTTGATCAACTCAACCATCTCACTGACTGCCTTCTCAATGCCGACGATCGCCGAGCGGGCGACGATGGAGAAGCCGATGCTGAGCTCTGTGATTTCAGGGATGGCTACGATTTGACTGACGTTTTTATAATCCAACCCGTGGCCGGCGTGGATTTCTAGGCCGAATTTTCGGCCATAGTCAGCAGCCTGTATTATCTCCTCCAGGGCTTCCAGGCGTACCTTTCCTGGTCGAAGCTCCGCGTATTTTCCGGTGTTGATTTCGATAAGGTCCACTCCCACTTTGCGACAGGCTTCGATTTGTATTAAGTCAGGATCGACAAAAATGCTGACTCTTATCCCCGCCTTTTTCAGCTCCTGGATCAAAGGAATCAGGGCCTTTTCGTTGGCAGCGACATTCAATCCTCCCTCAGTGGTCAATTCTTCTCTGCGCTCTGGAACGAGAGAAACAACGTCAGGCTTTACTTCGAGCGCAATTTTCTTCATCTCTTCAGTTGCCGCCATTTCCAGGTTAAGCTTGGTTTTGACCACCTGTCTCAGAAGCTTCAGGTCTCTTTCCTTGATGTGCCGCCTATCACCCCTCAAATGACAGACAATGCCTTCTGCCCCTGCCTGCTCGGCAAGCAGGGCTGCCAGGATGGGTTCTGGCTCGCCGCTGCGGCGAGCTTCTCTGATTGTCGCAAAATGATCGATATTGACGGCAAGCTTCATTTTTTCCTCCCTAATTATAAAACGACTCTTTTCTCTTCTTGCTTAGCCCAGTTGCTTGGCGACGAGACTGGCAACTTGCTGTGCATAGTCTTCTATCTCCGCCCTGCCCTGGCCCTCAATCATTATTCTGACAAGAGGTTCGGTTCCTGAAAAACGAACATGGAGGCGGCCGCTTTCTCCAAGCTTTTGCTTGATCTCATTCATCTTGTCCACTATCTCAGGGAATTGACTGATGTCTATCCTTCTTTTCACTCGAACGTTTAGCAATACCTGGGGGAATTCTTGGTATTCTTCAACCAGCTTGGAGAGCGGAGTGTTATTGGCGGCCATGACTTCCAGAATCTTTAGGCTGGTCAGGATTCCATCACCTGTCGGAAAATCATCCAGAAAGATGGTGTGGCCTGACTGTTCTCCTCCAAGGTTTGCGTTTAAATTCAACATCTGCTCCAGGACATACTTATCGCCAACTTGAGCGCGGAAAAGCTTCAAGCCGAGTTTTTCGAGGGATTTCTCAAGTCCGATATTGCTCATGACTGTGGCCACAACATAATCCGATTTCAAACGCCCCTTTTCTTTCAAGTATCGAGAAAGGATAAAGAGCGTGTGGTCACCGTTGAGGATTTTTCCGTTTTCATCGATAGGAATAGCCCTGTCTGCATCCCCATCATAGGCGATTCCTATATCAGCCTTGTTTTCGACCACCAGCCGGGCCAGATTCTGGGGATAAAGAGAGCCGCAGCGCTCGTTTATGTTCTTTCCATCAGGCTCGTTGCCTGAGCCAAGGACCTCAAAGCCCAAATCCCGGAAGATGCGCTCAGCGAAAAATGAGCTGGCTCCGTTCGAGCAGTCGATGGCGATTTTGATTTTTCTTGGAAGCCTGATATGGGAAAATCTGTCTTCCAGAAAGTCAATATACTCGCGGCCAAAAGAGGTCTGGGCCTTGATTTTGAGCTTCTTTCGTTCGGCTTTTTTCGGAGCCTGGCTGATAGCTTTTTCAAGTTTTCTCTCCCAAGCGTCCGGAATTTTTGTCCCTTGAGATGAGAAAATTTTAATGCCGTTATCCTGATAGGGATTATGAGAGGCGGAGATGACGATTCCTGCTGAGAAGGAGTGTTTTCTTGTCAGGAAGGAGACGGCAGAGGTGGGGATGACGCCGGCGGACAGAGCCTGCCCCTTGGTTTCGGCTATTCCCTGGTAGAGTGCCGCCTCGAGCCATTCTCCTGATTCCCGGGTGTCACGGCCGATAACAACCCGCGGCTCCAATCTCAATTCTTGAAGGAGGGAGATGAGTGATTTTCCCAAGCTGTGGACTGTGAAGAAATCGAGAGGGAACTCGCCGGCAATAGCCCTTATGCCGTCTGTTCCAAAGAGTCTTTCCATTTTCAACCGAGGATTTTTTTCAAGTGTCAATTATAATCAAAAACAGAGAGTATTCAAGGAAGAAAATTATTTCGGGAGTCTCCCCGCAGGTCACCCTCACAATTATCTTGGTATCGCAGAATTTGGCATTCTTTCGACTATTCCCTCTGGGTTTTTTTCTTCGCTGCCTTTTTTTCCTCAGGGCCCTCTTTCTGGATTAAAATTTGGACCTTAACTGTTGATTGTGAAGAAGCCAGCCTTACATCCGGATTCGGCGGGATGAGAGCTGCCTCGATTTCTTCGCTTTGACTCAAGCCGGAAATATCGATGGGGCTCGTCCTAACTTTGCTGCCAGCTTTGACCTTGCCCTCCGGCCCTCTGATGAGAACCTGGGGAGGTGAGACTCTCACTGCTTCTATTTTGAGGCCTTCCTTTAAGCTCCCGGCGATGTTCGGCTCCACGTCGAGCAGGAGCTCTTGGGTTCTTTCCAGGACAAGATTGACTTGGCTGGGATAGATTTCTACAACTTCTGCTCCGGGAGGAATGCTGATCATGCTCTTATTGAGCGGGTATTCTTTCTGGTCGAGGCGGGCATTTTCAAGGTTCAGGGCTGCATAAACGTTAGCCGGGGTGATTTGCTCGATCAAGCTTTTGGGAGCTCTGATCGTGACATCAATCATTGAGGGAGGCTTTTTCACCAACTCCATTTGAGGAGGAGTGTTGTAAAGTACGAGAGGGACTGTCAGGGTTTTTTCTGAGAATATTTTCTCCTCCGGGATGAGCGCCAGCCAGAGAACAAGGGCGACGAAAAAAGCAAAAAGTTTGAGTTTCCAATTCTTGATGAATATATTTATAAGAAGTCTTTTCATCTTGTCTTCAAGTAATTCAGCAAACGATCCTTGAGTCCTTCTCTGTCCAATTCTCTTTCCAGATTGCCTTTGGTCGCCAGGGAGACAGTTCCAGTCTCCTCCGAGACAACGACCACTGCCGCATCTGTTTCTTGAGAAAGGCCTATGGCTGCCAGATGCCGCGTGCGGGTTAGAAATTCCGGTTCAAGGTTATGGGTGGGAGGCAAGGGGAGGAGGCAGCCTGCAGCCGAGATTCTGTTGTTCTGGATGATGACCGCTCCGTCATGAAGGGGAGAATGCGGAAAGAAGATATTCACCAGCAGGTCTTTGGACAGAGCCGCATCGATCTTTGCTCCGCGGTCAGTGTAAGTCTTGAGGGAGATATCTTTCTCGATGGCGATCAAAGCCCCGATTTTCTTCGAGGAGAGATAATCGACAGCCAGAAAAACCTCTTCCATTTTTTCCTGAATGGATTTGAGAAAGAAGGGCCTGCGGAACGAGCGCGAGCCGATTGTGGTCAAAAATCTTCTTATCTCCCCCTGGAAAAGGACGATGATGGCGATGATAAAATAATTAATAAAAATCCTGATAAACCGGTTGGAGGCGACCATCTTCCCCCATTGGGTGGCCAGAAAGAGAAGCGCGATGATGCCGATTCCAATCGCCATCTGGTAGGCCCTTGTGTCCCTGATCAGGAGGAAAAGAGAATAGAGGATGAAAGTCAAGAGAAGGATGTCAATGATGTCGACTACTGTGATCCGGGCAAAGGCAAGGATGATATTAGAGAGCATGATGACTCTTTTTCTCCACGTTTTTTTCCGAAGAATCGAGGCCAAAGCCCTCGTTGATAATGGCCTCGGCCACGAGCACAGCTTTCTTGACTGCCGCCACGTCATGGACTCTCAGGATGTGAGCTCCGTTGACCATGCTCAGTATGGCAGAGGCGATTGTCCCTTCGAGCCTCGCTCCTGGCTGCGCATTAAGAATTTTTCCGATAAAGGATTTTCTGGAAACACCGACCAGGATAGGGCGATCGAGGTCCTCGAAGGTCTGCAGCCTGTTGATCAGAGTCAGATTATCCTTCAATCGCTTGCCAAAGCCGATTCCAGGGTCGATGATGATTTTTTCTTTTTTGATTCCGCTCTGATGGGCTTCTTCAATCTTTTTTTTAAAGAAAGCCTTGACCTCGAGAAGAACATCTTCGTAGAAGGGGTTATCCTGCATGGTCTTGGGCACACCTTTCATGTGCATCAAGATGACAGGCGTTTTCCTTTGAGCGGCAAGAGAGAGCATTCCTGAGTCAAAGCGAAAAGAGCTGATGTCGTTGATGATATCCGCACCTTTGTCCAGGGCTGCTCGGGCGACCTCTGATTTGGTCGTGTCCACTGATATTAAGGAACTGGTTCTTTTCTTCAGGGCAGAGATGACGGGCAGGATTCGCCTCAGCTCTTCTTCTGCTGCTATTGGCTCTGAGCCGGGTTTGGTGCTTTCTCCCCCGACATCGATGATGTCAGCCCCTTCTGATTCAAGCTCCAGGCCTCTTTCCACGGCTCTGTCTTTGTCAAAGTAAAGGCCGCCATCGGAGAAGGAATCAGGAGTGACGTTGATGACACCCATTATCCAGGTTCTCCGGCCGAGAGTGTGATTTTTGCCGTTGACCTGGAGGCTGTACTCTTTTCTCACCTTCTATGCTTTAACCAGATTGGTCTTAGTAAAAGGCTTTGCTTTATTTAGATTCTCTTCAGGGCTCTTTTCTTTGCTCTTTGAATTGGCCAACGCCTTCTTGCTCCTGGCTTTGTTTGGGCTTTCCATGATTTCTTTTATCTCATCGGAGGAAAGGACTTCTTTTTCAAGAAGGGCCTCGGCGACAGCAATCAAATTGTTCTTATTTTTTTCCAGGAGCTCCTTGGCCCGGTTATAGTTGCGGTTGACGATTTTTTTGACTTCCTCGTCAATCATCTCCGCTGTTTTTTCGCTGAAATTCTTGTGCATGGCCAGGTCTCTTCCGAGGAAGATCAGGTCGTCTCTTTCGCCAAAAGTGAGGGGACCAAGGTCAGACATTCCCCATTGGCAGACCATTTTGCGGGCGACTTCGGTCGCTCGCTCAAAGTCGTTGGCAGCTCCTGTGGTTGTCTTTCCAAGTATAAGGTTTTCAGCGACCCGGCCGGCCATGAGCACACAAAGCTGAGCTTCAAGATATTCTTTGGAGTAAGTGTAGCGGTCATCAAGGGGAAGCTGCTGGGTTGTGCCCAGAGCCAAGCCTCTGGGGATGATGGTCACTTTGTGGATGGGGTCGGCTTCGGGCAGGAGAGAGGCTGTCAGGGCATGTCCAGCCTCATGATAGGAAGTGCTTCTTTTCTCCTCATCGCTGATGATCATGCTCTTTCTCTCCACTCCCATCAGGACTTTGTCTTTGGCATTTTCCATATCCTTCATGTTGACCTTATCCTGGCTGTTGCGGGCGGCAAGCAGCGCTGCTTCATTGACCATGTTGGCCAGGTCGGCCCCGGAGAATCCAGGAGTGGAGCGGGCGAGCACACTGAGCTCGACATCCTTGGCCAACGGGATGTTTCTGACATGAACTCTCAGGATTTCTTCCCGTCCCTTGACATCAGGCATGTTGACCACAACCCTGCGGTCGAAGCGGCCAGGCCTGAGCAGAGCGCTGTCCAGAATATCCGGCCTGTTGGTGGCGGCGATAAGGATGATGCCTTCGTTGGAGTCGAAGCCGTCCATTTCCACCAGAAGTTGATTCAGCGTTTGCTCACGCTCGTCGTGGCCGCCTCCGAGACCTGCACCCCGCTGCCTTCCCACAGCGTCGATCTCGTCGATGAAGATCAGGCAGGGCGCGTGCTTTTTCCCCTGGTCGAAGAGGTCTCTGACACGCGAAGCGCCCACTCCGACAAACATCTCGACAAAGTCAGAGCCGCTGATGGAGAAGAAGGGGACATCGGCTTCGCCTGCCACGGCGCGGGCGAGAAGAGTCTTGCCTGTCCCTGGTGCGCCAACCAGGATGACGCCCTTAGGAATTCGGCCTCCCAATTTTTGAAATTTCTTGGGATCTTTCAGAAAGCCGATGATCTCCTGCAGCTCTTCCTTGGCTTCCTGGACTCCAGCCACATCCCTGAAAGTGACCTTTTTCTGCATGGCGGAAAATAGCTTTGCCCGGCTTTTTCCGAAGGAAAGGGCTTTGTTGCCTCCAGCCTGCATCTGCCTCATGAAGAAAATCCAGAAGACTATGAAGAGAAGAATGGGAAAAATCCAGGTGAAAAGATAGGAAAACCATGGGCTTCGCGATGTATCTTTGACTTTGATGCTTACGTTGTGCTCTCGAAGGGTCTTGACCAGCTCATCATACTGAGTGGGGGAAATAGTCTTGAAATTGGTTTCGTCGGTATACTTCCCCTTGATTTCATTGCCGGCGATGATAACTTCTTTAACTCTGTCGGCTTCAACATCATTGAGAAAATCGCTGAAGCTTGTTTCTTTTTTCACTTGCCCTGGAGTTTGAAGAAGATTCCAGAGGATGATGATGACAATTCCAGCGGCAATCCAGAAGAGGAGGCCTCTCAATGATCGAGCCGGTTTCTTTTGTATTGGCATAGATTTTTCCTTTTTTGAGTATATATTCTATCACGTTTTTTTCCGATTGTTAATAAAGCTTTTTCAGAGAGTAAAAAAATGGGCTGGCTTGACTGAAAATTTTACTTTTTGTAAGATGTGAAAGCTCGGTGGGGCTGTAGCTCAGTTGGGAGAGTGCTTGACTGGCAGTCAAGAGGTCGCGGGTTCAACTCCCGTCAGCTCCACCATTTTTTTATACTCTGATTTCATTAGGAATTGAAGATATGCTTTAATTAAATAGGCCGTTTGTCAATTATGACTTTCTGCTAATATATATCATGATTCCGCCGCTGATTGTGGAAGCCAATCCACAAATAAAAAAGAACAACCCAAGTAAGGTTCTTAGAACTGTTCCTCCTTCGTGTGATGGGGTTCCAATGATCATGACCAGGATATAAAACCCAAGAGCTATCAATAATAATCCAAGTCCAAATAAAAACATGCCTCTTATTGATTTATTTTTATCCATTTTATCTCCTTTTTCAGAACCCAACGGGACTCTTGCTTTTTATTAGCATTTTCACCCGCTGACATCGTAAGGAAATATAGCAAGATAAAGGCGAAAGGTCAATTTCCAAATATGAGATAAATATGGGAGGAATAAGAAATTCTGCTTCAGAGCTCTATTTCTTGACAAAAATGTTGCTTAGGGCTCGAATCGCATTTTTTCTGACTTCTGCGCCGAGCGAGTAAGGAATCTTTGTCTGCCTGAAATCATTGCCGAAGAGGATGATATCCTTCGTATCTTTCCCGGCGAAATAGAGGAATTTCCCCGTGCCGAAAGCAGCCTGGCAGTTGCGAAGCACGGCTCCCTCGACCTGGTCGAGAATGACCGCGGGTTTGTCAGATTCTAATTTTGCCTGCCTGCCGCTAAAGCCATCGAGCTCAAGCCCCTTGATTTTTTCGAGATAAAGCGCGCTTTCCCATTTTTCTGATTCGGGCTTGTCCCAGATGACTTCGATGTCCTTCAGCCTGAGATTTTTAGCCATCTCGAATTTTAAGCAATTCACGGCTTTTTCATGATAAGCCTTGGGGTCGGAGGAGATAAAGAGCTTTAAGTTTTCGATGGTGACTCCATCCAGCCAGCTCTCCGGATGGCCGTTGATCACACTGGGACCTTTGCCTCTGGCGATGACGTTCTTGATGAGCACATTGCGGATCGAGCCGGCCCGAGGCTCCTTTTCTTGGCTCACCTGGCTATGGATCTCGCTCCTTCGCTTGATGTTGAAATGGAGTGGGTCACCGTCTCCCCACCAGAACCAGTCATGGCGGGTGCACTCGATGGTCAAGTTGGAGAGGACGACGTCGCTGACATAGCCGCCGTCAAAGACCATGAAGGCCAGGCCTCGGTTTGAGCCGGTGATGACGCAGTTATCCACAGTCACATTGCGGACGCAGTTCATGTTGCCGTCGCAGAACTTCAGGGCGCTCGAGGCTGAGCTAAGCCGGCAGTTGGTCACGGTGATGTTCTCGCAGGGAAGCGCCGGCCCGAACCAGTTCATCGAATAGAAGACAAGGGCATCGTCTCCGGTCTCTATGGTGCAGTTCGAGATGCGCAAGTCCTTGCAGCCGTCAGGGTCGATTCCGTCAGCCCAGACCGCTTCTTTTAGGCTTGAGTAAATATAAACGCCGTCGATGACCATCCTTTCGCAGCCGTAGGGATGGATTGTCCAGGATGGAGAGCGGAGGAGCGATAACCCGGATATGCGCACATCCTTGCATCTAAGAAGAAGGAAGAGCTTTCCGAATTGATTTTTCTTGGGGAAAGAGCGGATGAGGGGCTTTCCTGCAGCTTCCATGAGCAGCTGGTTGGGGCGGATATAGGCGTCATCGATGTCATTCAAACGCCATTCATACTCGGACTGGCCGTCGATGGTTCCTCGCCCCTCGACTGAGATATTCACCAGGTCCTCGCCGTAGATCAGAGCGTCCTTGTCAAAGGCATTTTTGTCTTTGATGGAATAGAGTGTTGCGCCGGCTTCAAGAAAGAGGCGGACATGGCTGCGGAGATGGATTGTCCCTGAAGTGTAGTCTCCTGGCGGCAAATAGACTGTACCGCCTCCGGCTGAAGCGCAGGTGTCGATTGCTTTCTGGATAGCTTTTTGAGCGCTTTCTGCCTTATTGCCTGTAGCGCCAAAGTCTTTAACGTTGAAGACAGTG